>Ga0075029_100000555_pt1 | contig 21596 bp, 21 predicted proteins | sample LitLauG_LLR_2013_FD_71391 | JGI IMG/M metagenome (GOLD analysis project Ga0075029, IMG submission 71391) | Freshwater sediment microbial communities from North America - Little Laurel Run_MetaG_LLR_2013 | ecosystem: Environmental > Aquatic > Freshwater > Creek > Sediment | place: USA...
CGCCTTGCGATGTTGGTTTCGCGGGCAGCGCGGGTTGCCGCGACCTTGCGCTGGATCAGGTTTTGTTCGAGCGCGTTGAACGCGCCGCCCGCCGTTTCGATTTCCTGGAATAGTTGCCAGGCGGCAGCGCAAAGCTGTCGTGTCAGGGTTTCGATGGCGCCGGAACCGGCAGCCGGATCGGATACTTTTGCCAGATTGGATTCTTCCAGCAGGACCAGTTGCGTGTTGCGCGCGAGACGTCTTGCGAACGGATCTGGCAATCCTGACGCCAGCGTGTGCGGCAGCACGGTGATGCTGTTGGCGCCGCCGAGCGCTGCCGCAAACACCGCCATCGTCGCCCGCAGCATGTTCACGTACGGATCGCGTTGGGTCAGCATCCGCCATGCGGTTTCGGCGGCGATGAAGGCCGCTTTCGGCGCCAGTTCGCAAGCCTGCTCGATCCGTGCCCAGAGCAGCCTCAGCGCGCGGAATTTCGCTATCGTCAGGAACTGGTCAGCGTCGGCGCTGAGGCGGAACGAGATCGCTGCAGCCGCCGCGTCGAGCGGGATGCCGCCTGCTTCCAGCGCGCGCAGATAGGCAGTCGCCAGCGCCAGCGCGAACGCAAGCTCCTGCACTTCCGATCCGCCGGCGTCGTGTACCAAGCGGGCGTCGGCGAGTACGAACGGCCCCTTGAAACCGCGCGCCATGAGGCCGGCGACCGCCCCGGCAAAGGGTTGCTCCATCTCGCCCCAGGAGGACGCCGCGCTTCCCCGGACGGCCATGGTGCTGAGAGCCTGATAATTGAAACGGAGGTCGACCCTGGCAGGGTCGACGCCTCGTGCCTCGATCAGGGCGGCAAGGTGCTCGCCGGCATTCTGCCGTCCCAGCACAGGATTGAGCGCAATCGAAGGACCGGCATCGAACAGGACGCCGTCGAACAGCCGGTTCAACGCGTCGGGAGTTGCGTCGGCGACGCCAAAGCCGCGTGCGCCGGGGCCGCCGGCAAACTCTATCTCGATCCCGCTCGCGCCATTCTCGAGATCGTGGATCGCTTGCGCGTTCGCAGCAGCCGGATCGGGATGATCGATGCGCTGCATGATTTGCCAGGGCGCGGCCAATGGCCTGCCGGCAATCGGAAACGTGCCGTGGGCGCGAGGGTAGATCGGTTCGATCGGCAGTCCGTCGCAGGTCTTGCTGACGAGCTTCTCGAACGACGCGCCCTTGAGCACGCCGTCCACCAGCTTGCGCCAATCGTCGTAAGTCGCGGGCGCGAAATCCGCAGCAAGCGGCAGGTCGTCAGTTGGGTTCATTTGCGCAGACCGCTCCAGGGCGCCGTCATCTGGTTTCTGAAATTGCCACGGGCCGACCGCCAAGCCAAACAGTTGTTTTGGCGCGATAAGGACAGTTCCTGGCTGCCGCCGAACGGGTCGCAAGAATTTACCGTCCGCCGGGTTCAAGTAAGGTCGGGCAGGCGCTCAATTCCTTCGGTGGAAAGCTCAGCCAGCGCGGATGCGACGCTGCGTCCGGCGATCACGCGGCCGGGCGCGATCTCTGCCAGCGGTACCAATACGAAGGCACGTTCGAACAGGCGAGGATGGGGCAACGTCAGTTCCGGCTTCTGCAAGATGACGTCGTCATAGGCGAGCAGATCCAGGTCCAGCGTGCGCGGTCCGAAGCGCCGTTCACGCGCCCGCTCGCGGCCAAACTTCGCCTCGACCTTCTGCAGCGTGAACAAGAGCGCATGGGGATCGAGGCTGGTTTCGATTTCGATGCAGGCATTGATGAAGTTCGCCTGCCGTTCGTCGCCCCAGGGCGTTGTGGAATAGTCGGAGGAACGGGCCAGAAGGGCGGCCTGCGTCATGCCGCGGATGTTTGTGATCGCTTTTTTGAATGTCGCGCGGACGTCGCCGACATTGCCGCCAAGCGCGATCAGGGCGCTGGCCATTATGGTTGACGGGTGCGTGTCAAGGTCACCCCGACATCGTCGAAGATCGCGGCAATCGGCGCGTGGGGCTTGTGAACGGTGACCTTGATGGCGCCGACTTTCGGGAACGCAGCCAGGATCGCATCGGCGACGGCACCGGCTGCGCGCTCCAGCAACTTGTAGTTGGCGTCCTTGAAAGCCGCAGTCGCGGTCGTGACCACGTTGGAATATGACACGGTGTCGGCCAGGCGATCGGTGCGCGAGGAACTCGACAGGTCGACCGACAGTTCGAGGTCGATGACAAAACGCTGTCCAACCTCGGTCTCATGGTCCATGACGCCGTGACGGGCGTGAATCACGACGCCGGTAATGAAGATCGTATCGCTCATTGCTTGTCCCAAATTGCGGCGGCCACGCGCAATGCCTGGACGGTTTCGTACACGTCATGGGTCCGAATGATCCGAGCGCCTGCCTTTGCTGCGATGAGGTGCGCGGCAATCGATCCGCCGAGCCGCTGGTGCGGCTCGCAAGGCTTGACCGTACTGATGAAGCGCTTGCGCGATGCACCGACCAGAAGCGGCAGTCCGAAAGTCGCGAATTGATCGAGCCGCGCGAGTACGGTCACGCTCTGTTCGGGGGTCTTGCCGAAGCCGATGCCGGGGTCGAGCACGATGTTTTCGCGGCAAATGCCGGCCCGAGCGGCAATGTCGAGCGAGCGCCCGAAAAATTCGGAAATATCCTTCACGATATCCATGTCGGCATCGGCGCGCTCGCGATTGTGCACGATGATGACGGGACAACCGCGCCCCGCCAGCAGCCCTGCCATGTCGCCATCACGCTGCAGGCCCCAGACGTCGTTGGCAATCGTCGCTCCCCGTTCGAGGGCCCACGCGACAATCGTCGATTTCATGCTGTCGATCGAGACGGGAATCCCGAGCGAAACGATTTCGGCCAGGATCGGCTGCAACCGTTTCAGCTCTTCATCGGCGGAGATGGGTTCTGCCCCATAGGGTCGGGTGGATTCGGCGCCGATGTCGATGATGTCGGCGCCTTCGGCGATCATGCGTTTTGCCTGCGCCAACGCTCGCTCGGGCGTGATGAATTGTCCGCCGTCCGAGAACGAATCCGGCGTGATGTTGAGTACCCCCATCACGGCCGGAGATGGACCGGACAATAGCGCCGGCCAGGCCCGACTGGCTATTGAGGCGGCCGGGGGGGTGGTTGCGGACGTGATCGCAATCATGCGGTCGCTTTGCGCGGTCCACGCAAGCGAGTCAAGACGCGAAAGGGCCTACCAGGCGGTTTGGCTGTCGAGGGGGGCTGCGCCCCGATTGCGGTCAGTAGGTAATTTTGGGGGCAAGCTTGCGCGCCTTGGCGATCAGCTGCTCGACGGACTTTTCGGATGGGAGGACACGGACGAGTTTGCGCTTGATGTTCACTTCCTTCATGTTCTGGGCCAGCCGTGCCGGATTGCGGAGGGCCAGTTCACGCACCGTGGGGACACCTGCGGCGCGCACCAGGCCCACTTTTGCCTTTCCCATGCCGGGAATGCGCATGTAATCCGAGAAGTTCGCCCATTCCAGCAATTGCTGCTCGCTGATGCCGGTTTTCGCCGCCAGCATTTTGCGCCCTCTCACGCTGCGCGCTGCCTCAAGAAGTCTGTCTGTTGTGCGAATGCCCAGCGATTTCAGCTTTGCTGCGGCAAAAGACGATAAGCCGTCAATCTCGGAGATGGGATATGTCATGGTACTCGATGTGAAAGGTGCTTCAGGCAAACTGGCTGAGGCCAGGGGTCCCCGCGATGATCTCGCCCATTCGATCCGCTCCGATTTTGTCATGACCGAAACGGAAAAGTTCACGCGCGATACTCTGGATGTCGCCGATAGCCAAGCCAAGTCCCATCAGCCGGCTACCGACCGCCATCAGACCGCCGCCCATCAAGTTTGCGAGCCCACCTCCGTTATTGGAGGCGGAGATCGCAGCTTCCGCGCCCGAAATTTCGTCAATCAAGGCCTGAACCTTGTCGGAGGGACCTTCGTTGCGAAGGAACCCCAGGATGATGCCGATGCTTTTTTCGGCCACAGCATCATCGATGCCGGCCGTTGCGGCCAGCCGTCCAATCAGCTCGTCCATAGTGCCCCGCCTTCAGCCCCGTTTCCCAGCCGGGTCCTTGTCTCTGATTTTATCTTGATCTTCTGCGTTGGGAATTACAAGCGATGACCGCATTCGAAGGCGCGGTTAGTCTTCAATCCCGCGGCAAGTGTTGCAACGTTGCAAGAGCGAACACGCCAAAATCCGGGAATGTTCACAACAAGCATCCGTTTCGTTCCGACTTTCGTCAAAAGAAAATGACAACGGGCATTCGCTAGCGCTTCGATATCAGGGGCTTTGGCCGGGTTCAATCGGCTTGCAACATGCTGTATAATTCGGCTGGAGGCTTGGCGGCGGTGCCAGTCAAGGTGACGAGGCAAGATGATGGCGACATCCCGAACCCAGATGGCCGACAGCAACGAAAGGATTTTTATCGGCGGAGGGGATCAGCCCGCCTGGCTGACGCTCGCACTCGCCAATCGCCACGGCCTGGTCACCGGCGCCACCGGAACTGGAAAGACCGTGTCGCTGCAGGTGATGGCGGAAGGTTTCGCGCGCGCAGGCGTTCCGGTATTTGCGGCCGATATCAAGGGAGACCTGTCCGGCATCTCCGAAGTCGGAGAAAACAAGGATTTCATCCTCAAGCGGGCGGCCGACATGGGTCTTGCTTTCCAGCCTGACCAGTTCTCGACGATATTCTGGGATGTTTTCGGCGAGCAGGGACATCCGGTGCGCGCCACGGTCTCCGAGATGGGACCGCTTCTGCTGTCGCGCATGATGGATTTGAATGACGTCCAGGAGGGCGTGCTGAATATCGCGTTCAAGGTCGCCGACGAGCAGGGATTGCTGCTGCTGGACATGAAGGATCTGCGAGCAATTCTGTCTTTCGTCGCAGAACGCGCCGCCGATCTGACCACTCAATACGGCAATGTCTCAAAACAGACGGTCGGAACGATCCAGCGGCAACTGCTGGTGCTGCAGAACCAGGGAGGCGACAAGTTCTTCGGAGAACCGGCGCTGGATCTGAAGGACTTCATGCGTGCCGATCGCGATGGCCGCGGTATGATCAACATCCTGGTGGCGGACAAGCTGATGCAGAGCCCGCGCCTGTACGCGACGTTCCTGTTGTGGATGCTGTCGGAGCTGTTCGAACAATTGCCCGAGGTCGGCGATCCGCCGAAGCCGAAGCTGGTCTTCTTTTTCGATGAGGCGCATCTGTTGTTCAACGACGCGCCAAAAGCGCTCATGGACAAGATCGAACAGGTGGTTCGGTTGATCCGCTCCAAGGGCGTCGGTGTCTATTTCGTTACGCAAAATCCGATCGACGTGCCCGACAAGGTGCTGGCTCAACTGGGTAATCGTGTTCAGCATGCACTTCGCGCCTTTACCCCCCGCGACCAGAAGGCGGTCGCCGCGGCGGCCCAGACTTTCCGTCCCAACCCGAAGCTCGACACCACAAAGGTGATCATGGAGCTCGGAAAGGGTGAGGCGCTGGTATCGTTTCTGGAAGGAAATGGCATACCGGCGATGGTGGAGCGCGTCATGATCCGGCCGCCAACGGCGCGGATCGGGCCGATCACGTCCGAGGAGCGCAAATCGATCATGGACAATAGCCCTGTGAAGGGCAAATACGACACCGCGATCGATTCGGAATCCGCCTACGAGGTGTTGCAGAAGCGCGTATCGGGGACGGGCGGCGCGGGCGGAGGGCTTCTGGGCCAGATCGGCGGAATCGTCGGGACACTGTTCGGCACCAAGACGCGGGGCAAGATGTCTACCGGCCAGGTCATCGCGCGGAGCGTAACGCGTTCGGTCACCAACAAGGTGGTCGGTGGGGTGGCGGCCGACCTTGGCAAGTCGGTCGGGGGTTCGATTGGCGGTTCGGTCGGGCGTGCGATCGTGCGCGGTGCGCTCGGTGGGCTGCTGCGGCGATAGGGTTGGATGAAGCGGAAGCCGGTTGCTGCGGCGTGATCTACCTCGATTTTTTCAGAAAGTGACGTGTGCTTAAATATCCGTCGTTGCGAGCACCGCTCGATGTCCTTTTCCTGGTTTGCTGCGTTTTGCTGACCGCCGACGTGCTCGGTCCGGAAATTTTTGGAAACGGAAAGACCAAGGATTATCCGCTCTGGTTCTGGGCAGGGCAGCAGGTACTGCAGGGCGGTAGCCTTTATCCAAGCGACCCCAACGGCTATTTCGATTTCCTTTATCCACCGCTTTCGGCAATCCTGCTCGCGATCCCCAGCTATTTCGGCAAAATCCCGCTCTATGTCTGCTTGTCCATTCTCAACGCCACTGCGTGGTGGATGACCGCGCAGCTTTCAAACGCAATGAGCGGGTCGGACAGGAGTCCGGGGCCGTGGCTGGCCGCGCTCCCCGCAATCGTCACGGTAACGTTTGTCTTTGACATGTTTGACCTCGGACAGCCCAACCTCATTCTGCTGGCCATAATGCTGTTCGGCTTCTGGCTTTTGCAGCATGACCGCCCCTGGGCCTCTGGAGGCATGTTTGCGCTGGCGACCGCGATCAAGGTTTTTCCGGTGGCCGTATTTCCCTATCTTGTCTGGCGCAGGCATTGGGCGTCGGCGGCGAGCATGGTCGTATTCCTTGGCGTCTTTCTGTTCGTCGTTCCCGCTCCCGTGCGCGGCTTCCAGCACAATGTCGCCGAGCTGAAGACCTGGTATCGGGGAATGGTCGGGTCCAGTTCGGAGCAGGGTTTTGGGCAGCGTAGCGAGCAGAACTGGTCGTGGGTCAATCAATCCATCATCGCCATGACCCATCGCCTGACGCGACCGGTCAATTACAATCAGGATAATCCGTCCAAGGCGCCCGCTTACATGAACCTGGCTGATCTCGATTTCAAAATGGCCAATTGGATCGTAATCGGAGTTTCAATTGCGATCGGTCTTGCATTTGTCGCAGTGATGCCGCCCGCTTCGCGGAGGACGCCCCGGTCCGATGCCGAGGAACTCGGCATCCTGTTTTGTCTGATGACGGTGGCATCGCCGCTTGCACGCCAGTATTATTTCATGTGGCTGTTTTTTCCCCTGACGGTCCTGATGCACCGCGCTGCCCTTGATCTGAGACCTGCCGTTCGCAGGGGAACGTGGGCAGCTCTCGCCGTTGCGGGCCTTCTGATTTGTCTATCGCTCCCGGTTTTTCCGAATGACCTGCAGGCTTTCGGAAACAACTTCCTGGCGACCGCCTTGTTGGCCATTGCATTGGCGTGGCACCTTTTGAACCCATTGCAGAGTGTGAAGACCAGTGCCTCGTCTGCAGCGACCGGCGCATTACAGATCGAGACGGGAGAAGCTGAAAACACATGGAAGGAAAATCGGAAATGGCCGAAGCCTCGCAACTTCAGAAGGTGCTCGACCGTATCGACGCCGATTTCGACAACAGCCTGCAACGGTTGTTTGCGCTGCTGCGGATCAAGTCGATCTCGGCCGATCCGGCATTTGCCGCAGACTGCAAGGCCGCAGCCGAACATCTTGCCGCAGATATCGCGACGCTCGGATTCGCCAGCGAAGTCAGACCGACCGAAGGCCATCCGGCCGTCATCGCCAGGAGCAGCGGCAACGGCCGGCCCAGTGGAAGCAAGCGACCGCATGTTCTGTTCTACGGTCATTACGACGTGCAGCCGGTCGATCCGCTCAATCTTTGGCATCGGCCGCCGTTCGAGCCGGTTGTCACCGAACATGCCGACGGACGAAAAATCATCGTGGCGCGGGGCGCGGAGGACGACAAGGGGCAATTGATGACCTTCGTCGAGGCCTGCCGGGCCTGGAAAACCATGACGGGTTCGCTGCCGCTTGATGTGACCATGATCATCGAGGGCGAGGAAGAGGTTGGATCGAAGAACTTCGTTCCGTTCCTCGAAAAGAACAAGGAAGAGTTCAAGGCGGATTTCGCGCTTGTTTGCGACACCGGGATGTGGGACCCGAACACGCCGGCGATTACGACCTCGCTCCGTGGGCTGGTCTATGACGAGGTCAAGATCAAGGCCGCCAATCGCGATCTGCATTCCGGCGTGTTCGGTGGCGGCGCGCAGAATCCGATCCGGGTCCTGACCCGCATCCTGGGTGGCATCTTCGATGACGACGGACACATCACCATCCCGGGTTTCTATGACGGCGTAAGGGAGCCGCCGGCAGACGTTCTTGCGCAATGGAAGAAGCTCAACCTCACGGCGGAGAGTTTTCTCAAGCCGATCGGTCTTTCGATTCCGGCAGGCGAAAAGGGGCGTCTGCTGATCGAACAGATTTCATCGCGCCCAACCTGCGACATCAACGGCATCGTCGGAGGCTACATCGGCGAGGGGTCGAAAACCGTGATCCCGGCGGAAGCCTCGGCGAAAATTTCGTTCCGCCTGGTGGAAGGACAGGATCCCCAGCGGATCCGAAAAGCCTTTCGTGAGTATGTCATGGCGCGACTGCCCGCCGATTGCCGCGCCGAGTTCACCGATCATTCCAGTGCGCCTGCGGTCGCGCTCGACTGGAACATGAAACCGCTCGCAGCCGCCAGGCGCGCCTTGACGGACGAATGGGGCAAGGAGGCAATCCTGATGGGGTCGGGTGCGTCGATCCCGATCGTCGCCGATTTCAAGCGTACGCTCGGTCTTGACTCGGTGTTGGTTGGTTTCGCCCTTGACGACGACAACATCCATTCGCCGAACGAGAAATACGATCTCAAGAGCTTCCACAAGGGCATGCGATCCTGGGCGCGAATTCTCGCGGCATTAGTGGAGTAGTGCCGTCTCCCCAAGCAAAAAACGCCGCCCGGAATTGGACGGCGTTTTCATTCGTGGTGCAGAGGCAGTTGTAACGAAACTACTCCGTATCTTGAATTTTTTCAACTCTTGTAGCTGGGATCGAGCCGGTCAAGCTTGCGCAACAGCGCCGGCCAGACCAGCATGGTCGAACGCAATTCCTGCCGCTCCGGGTTGCAGAGCAGTTTTGTGTTCTTGTCTATTACTGCCGCATCGACGGGATAGGCCACCGGCCCCAGCATGCGGGTGCGCACCTGCATGGTGCAGGCGCGCTCGAGGTGGAACATGCGCTCGAAGGCGGAAGCCACCGAGCGGCCGACCGTCAGCGTGCCATGATTGCGCAACAGCATGTGGTTGTTGTCGCCGAGGTCCTTCTGCAGGCGCGGGCGTTCGTCGTGGTCGAGCGCGATCCCTTCATAATCGTGATAGGCGAGATCAAAGGTGACGAGTTGCGCGGTCTGGTTCAGCGGTAACAGGCCTTCCTGACAACTCGCCACCGCAGTCCCGTCGGGCGTGTGCAGGTGGATCACGCAGCCGGCATCCTCGCGGACCTCGTGGATCGCCGAGTGAATCGTGAAGCCGGCCGGATTGATACTGTACGGGCTTTCGGTGAGCTGGTTGCCGTCCAGATCTACCTTCACCAGACTGGATGCGGTGATTTCGTCGAACATCAGGCCGTAGGGGTTGATCAGGAAATGATGTTCCCCTCCCGGCACGCGCGCCGAGATATGGGTATCGACGAGATCGTCCCAGCCGTAATGGGCGATCAGACGGTAGCAAGCGGCAAGGTTGACGCGCTGGCCCCACTCGGCTTCCGTCATTCCAGACGGCACTTCTTTCAATCGAGCTTCCGCTGGCGACATGATCCGTTGGCTCCCATCGAAAACTTGTTGGCCAAGCCTGTTCGCAATGAGCCTATGCCCGTCGCGCCTTCGCAGCAAGGCGCTCCTGGAGCGTGGCTGTCATGTTGTCGTGGCGACGGTCAGCTTTCAGGGCGGGGGAATCGACAGCAGGCTGGAGATGCTGCGCCCACGGATATCGTAGACGCGGGCAAATACCACGTCGTCTCGCTTGATCTCCACCATCACCGGCGCGGTCAAGCCTTTGCAGTAGAACTCGCCCAGCGTCATGGCAAAATCGGCACCGGAGCTATGCCAGTCGATGCTGAAATCGGGACCAAGTGCAACTTGAGCCGGCCGCTGCGGGCCACACACCGCAACCTTCCACTTGCGGCCCTTCGGCGGTGTTTCCTGTTTCTCGGCGAGCTGTTCGCGCAACTCGTCGGAGGCCTGCTTGAATGCCAGCCCCCAGTAATCCAGCATGAAACGGTCGTCGGCGCCCCGCACGGTGCCGGCAATGTAATTGAAATGGGTGTATTGATACGGGTGCAGGCGGATCATTTCGCCGAGGGACAACAATAATCCAAAACAGAACGCAGCCAGCACCGCAGGCTGCCAGCTCCGGCGACTGCCTCCCAGCCGACCCATCAGCCAGGCAAAGGCAGTTCCCCCAAGCACCGTCATCGGCGGGATCACGAAGACGAAGTGACGGATGCCATTGTAGAGCGCCGGCCGTTTCACCATTGCGATGGCAATCGGCAGCGTGGCGGCGAGCGTCAGCATCAACAGGATCGTCTTTCTGCGGGCAGCCACGTCGGCGCGCGGCAGTACGACGAAAGTGCCGACGATGCCCGCGAGCAGCAGCACCAGCAGGACCTCGGGAAGCTGCAGCGCAAACAGCGTCGGCAGATATGACCACGGCATGTCCGGTACAGAGACCAGCGCGCCGTCGAACATCTCCTTCCAGGGCTTTTCGAAGAAGTGCGAAAAATAGGTAGCGGCTTCGAAGGGATTGTCGGGCCTGATGATCGACCACGGCCAGATCAGACCCATGACGAGGTATCCCAGCAGCAGGCCCGGCGAAAGCACATACACCACGCCGGCGAAGCGTCGGAGAGCCTCGCGCCTGCCTTGCGTGCGAACCTCGTCCATGAACAGCGGCACGAATCCGGCCAGCGCATAGACCAGGGCCAGCCCGCCCAGAATACGCGACCCGACCGACAGACCGGCGCCAAGGCCGACAATGAGGACCGTGCGCGGCGAGGGCTGCGGGTACTCCTCGGCCAGGCGGACCAGGCCCAGCATCAATATCACCATCGCCACGGCAAACGGCGCATCCTTCGGATTCATGAACATGTGGCCGTAGAAGGTCGGGCACAGCGCCAGCAAAAGCAGGCTTGAGAGACCCGCAAGGGGGCCACCCACGCGACGCCCGAGGCGCCAGGTGACCGCAAGTCCGATCATGCCGATCACCGCACCCAGCAGGCGGCGCGTTTCAAACAATTCGAGCGGAATGACCTTGTGCAGCAACGCCGCAGCCATGTCGAAGCCGCCGCCATACATATAGAGATTGGCGAACGAAAGCGCGGCCGTGTCCTTGAAGCCGGAGCCGTACATCCGCAGCAGCAGATCGGCATATTCGGCGTGGGTGTAGTCGTCCCATCCCAGCCCGTAGTCGCGAAAGGTGAAGCTCGCGACCAGTCCCACCACGACCAGCACCATGACCGCGAGATCATCGCAAGTTCGCTCCACCGAGCGCCGTAACGGCGTATCGATAGCGGAGGTAGTGATGGATGACATTGCTATTGGTAACCCGGTGTCCCTCTGGCCCAATCGGCGACCTTGGACCTCTTCCCCGACTTCCATATAGCGCAGTTGCATTACCAAGTAATTGGGAATTGTGACGTAATTTCCCCCAGCTGATCCACTTCATTTGTGCAATGCAGCAATGGTCTCAAGGGGCTGGCGCCTTAGCGGGCCAGATAGCAGGAACCACTCCCGCGATTGTCGGTTGGCCCGACGCACAATATGACGGTATCGTGGCATCTGGGGTTCGCGACCAATGCAACTGCGGCCCAAGGGTAGGTTTGATGATGGTTGGGATGTTGCTCGCGGGGATTGGCTGTTTGCTGGCCGGGCTTGTTGCGATCGGTTTCGGGATCCCGGTGAAGGAATTCAGCTTTGGCAACACGCTGATCCTCGCGGGTGCAATCGCGGCATGCACCGGGCTGGTGATGCTTGGGTTGTGGTCGGTCGTTCGCGAGCTACGGGGGATTGCCGAACGACTTGGCCCAACCTTGCCAGCGGATAATTTGGGAACCGCGTTGCTGCCGAACGTCGTGCCCATCCCTCAGGTTGCTCAGCCGGCCGAAATGGGCGCCTCCCGGTTCAGCCGTGACGAGCGTTTGGAACAGCCAGGCAAAGCGGAAGCGGATTTACATCCGGCTGCGGGGGAAACGTCCCAGCTCGCTGAAGCTTTTGAGGCTCGGCCGGCTTCCAAGCCGCGGCGCAACTTGATGTTTTCTTCGAGCTCCCGGAGGGAACGCGAGCGGGCGCAGGCACGCACAACCGAGCAGTTCACGACCGCACCGGATGTGATGCCGCCACAGGAGCCGGGGGCGAATGAGCCGGCGGCAGGAACATTCGCGGACGCTTGGTCGAAACCGGACCGCACGAGACCTGCCGAAGCGGCGGTTGCGCGCCGCGGCGGTCGCGCCCCATCGACCTTTAGTGACCCGCCCGCGGGCGGAGGAAACGAGGATCAACCTCCGGTCACCGTTCTCAAATCAGGTGTCGTCGACGGTATGGCCTACTCACTATACTCGGACGGATCCATCGAGGCGCAAATGCCGGAAGGCATGATGCGGTTTGCCTCGATTGACGAGCTGCGCGCTCACCTGGACCAACGTCCCTGACCGTTCCACATTGGCGGCGGAATCGGCTGAAAAATTGTCCTCATCTTCTTGTCACGGTCCAAGTAATCCGCTCATATCCAAAGCACAGAGCTGAAAGTATAGCGTATTGACGCACGCGATTGCTGGCGGAAATCAAGATTCTATTTTGCGATGAAGTTGTTCAGAAGGTGCCAGTCATGACCGACCCCGCGGGCAAGAATTTCATCGACCTGACTGCGAATATCGTGTCGGCCTATCTGAGCAACAATCCGACGCCAGCCTCCGAGATACCCGGCCTTATAAACCAGATCCACGCGGCACTCGTGCGGGTCTCGACCGGCAGGCCGGAGACGCCGATGGAGCCGGCCAAGCCCGCGGTGTCCGTGAAGAAGTCGATGACCCCTGACTATCTCGTCTGTCTGGAAGATGGCAAACGCTTCAAATCGCTGAAGCGCCATCTTCGTTCGCAATACAACATGACCCCGGAGCAATATCGCGAGAAATGGGGTCTGCCAGTGGACTATCCGATGGTCGCGCCCAACTATGCAGTGGCGCGGTCACAGCTTGCCAAGAAAATGGGGCTCGGCCAGCAACGGCGACGACGCAAATAGACCCCTCAGGAAGCTGCAGCCAGCGTTTCGCGCGCATCGGCGCGAATGCGTTCCACCATCGCGCGCAGGCCGTTGGAGCGCTGCGGCGTCAAATGCTCGCGAAATCCGAATTCGTCGAACACCGCAAGGGCATCGGTCGCAAGGATTTGCTTGGGCGTGCGGCTCGAAAAAAGCGTCAGCAGTATGGCGATCAACCCGCGCACGATATGGGCGTCGCTGTCGCCGCGATATTTCAGCACCGGCTCGCCCGTGCCGCCGCGCTCGACATTCCTGGACAGCCAGACCTGGCTGGCGCAACCTTGCACCTTGTTCGCTGCGGAGTGTTCAGCCTCGGGCATTGGTTCAAGCATCCGGCCGAGTTCGATGACATACCGGTAACGGTCGTCCCAGTCGTCCAGAAGCTCGAAGTTTTCCCGAATCTCGTCGATCGTCATCGTGTTCCGTCCGTTTCCGACCCTAATATAGGGTCGAAAGAGACCGAAAGCGATATCGCCGGTCGAAGGCAGATCGTTCCGGGTAACGCGGGATCAGGGCAAAGGCGGCGTCGCGCCGCGCCATTCGATCTGCGTGTCGTCCGGCGTAAGCGTGTCCGCCGCAACCGGTTCCGCCAGCGCCACCCCGGCACCGCCCGCACTGCGAATCGAGCCGGTGTGATCAGGCGGCCGCTTTTCGGTGATGATCTGGTACAGTTTGCGCGCGCCGGCCTGGGCGCGTTGTCCGATCGCGGTTGCGGCCTGGCCGCCGACGTCACAGGCGGCCGGTTGGCGTTTACAGAACTGGCTCACGTCTGAGACCGCCGCGGTTGCGGCGGAGACGGCCTCGGATGCACTCAACTGCGGCGCCTTGTCCGATTCAGGCGTCTTGTCTCTGGGCAACAGCACGAGCACGAGCCCAATCCAGAACGCCAAGCGAAGCAGAAAACGCATCTTGCGACTCCGGTCGCCCTGGTTGGATCCCGCGATCCCCTCACTAACAGTCGTCGATAAATCGCAAGTGTTTGCATTGAAGTTAAACCGATGAGAATTTTCAAAGATTTCGAATGTTTGGATTCTCCGTAAATTTTCGATTGATGCCGGATCGCGGCGGATAACAGTGCCGTTTCCCCCTACATCCACCAATTCGAAACCATACCGCCGGCTGGCCCGGAAACCCGGCGTTCACCATTCGCATTGATTGGCATGGTCGGCAGTGCCGGGAATCGTCCAACGGATGCGCTCACCGGGCGAGAGGCTTTCGGCCTTAGCGTTCGCTTAATTTCGCTCTGACACCGTGGGCCACCAGGGGGCGTTCCGGCGCGTCTTTATCACGCAGGGGCCGAGGCGCGAGAGCCGTGACAGTTTTGAGTATCATCCGCGATTGTCTCGATGCGCTGCTGCATCCATCGGCAAGATACGATGCGCTGACGCGCGCGCGGCATCGCTCGTTCATTGCACCGAGACTGCTTGGAAGTCTCGCGGCGCTGGCGGCCTTCCCGGTTTATCTGGCGATGCGCGGCGCGCCGACCGCTCTCGAGGTCGTGGCCTTCGCCTGGCTGACTGCGCCAATCCTGCTGTCATGGTTTCTGTCTCGCACCGGCCGCTATGAGGGTGCATGTATCCTTTCGTCGCTGGCACTTGCCGGGCTCGTCATGACACTTTCCGTCACCGGCGGCGGCATCGAGTCGTTTGCCGCGATCTGGCTCGTCATCGTACCGCTCGAGGCGGCGCTTTCGACGTCACGCCGTGTCGTCGCGTTTGCGTCCGCGCTGGCCTTCAGTTGTGCGTCGTCGCTGATCCTCTTGGGTTACTTTCATCTATTGCCGGCCGGCGAGGCGACCCCTGCATTGCGCACCGTACTGACGGCATTCGGCGTGGCGTCGGCTACCTTCTATGCGGCAGGGCTGGCGTTCGGCTCCGAGTCGCTGGCGCGGATCAGCGTCTCGCTGCTCAATCTCGAAGAGGACCGCTATCGCCTGCTGGCGGAAAACATGGGCGACGTCATTTCGCGGCATCATCGCAATGGCGCGGTGCGATTCATCTCACCCGCTGCAGTGGCCATGCTGGGGACGCCGGTTCCGCGGCTGCTTGGACATGGCCTGTTCGAACGGGTCCACGTGGCCGACCGTCCGGCCTACCTCACCGCGCTTTCGGATGCGGCGCGGGGCGGGGAAGGGCGCAGCGTCGAATTTCGCCTGAGGCGGGAAGGTTCAGCGGGACGTGAGCGGGGGCATGGCAGTCAGATGGAATTCATCTGGGTGGAGATGCGCTGCAGGCAGCTTGAGCAGACATTGGAAACGCCATCGGCCGAAGCGGAAGTGGTTGCGGTGATGCGCGACATCACCGAGCGAAAGTACCAGGAACAGGCGCTCGATCTGGCCCGGTCCGCGGCCGAGCAGGCGGATGCATCCAAGACGCGCTTCCTTGCAACCATGAGTCATGAGCTGCGCACGCCACTCAACGCCATCATCGGCTTTTCGGAGATGATCGCGCAGGAGGATACATTGATGCTGGATGCGGCGCGCCGCAAGGAGTATGCACGACTGATCAACGATTCGGGCCAGCATCTCCTGTCGGTGGTCAACGGAATTCTCGACTTGTCCAAAATGGAGTCCGGCAATTTCGAAATCAGCCCGGAGCCGTTTGCGCCGTCGCAGGTGATTGTCAATTGCTGCAACCTGCTGGCGCTGAAGGCGCGGGAGAATGCGATCGACCTTGTCACGAGCGCGCCTGATCATTTGCCGCTGATGACGGGCGATCCGCGCGCGTTTCGGCAGATTGCCCTGAACCTGGTGTCCAATGCCATCAAGTTCACCGAGCGAGGCGGCAAGGTGACGGTTTCCGCCGGCGTCGAAGGATCACGGTTGGTGCTTCGCGTCGCCGATACCGGCGTGGGCATCGAGGCAGAAGATCTCAAACGGATCGGCGATCCGTTCTTCCAGGCCGGCAAGACCTACCAGCGTCGGCACGAGGGCACCGGCCTTGGCCTGTCGATCGTGAAAAGCCTGGTTGGGTTGCATGGCGGCGAAATGACCTTGCAAAGCAGGATCGGCGAAGGAACGACAGTCGTGGTTGCGCTGCCCCTGACCGTTGCGCCTCGGCCCGCACAGCCTTCGAGCAATATCGCAACCCTCAACCCGGCATCGCGCGCGGCATTTCCTGATCAAGCTCACCAGGTGAAGAAACGTGCCTAGGAAGATTTCAGTTGACGACGAGGCGCCGCGGCGGCGCCGTGGCGCCAGGGCGATCACGGCCGATGAACACGGGCTGGTCATGCGGATTTTCCTGCGCAGTCCCAGGGACGTGATTGCGGGTGCGCTGGCCTTCGCAGTCGTCACCGCGATCATCACGAATGCCTTGTTTCTGCAGGCTGGGCGCCATCCAGCTCCGATGTTCGGCTCGGTCACCGCATTTCCTGCCGTGGCCTCGGCGCCGGTCAATCCGTTGCCACGTCCTCGCCCTGCCGACGCCGATGCCTTCGAAGCGAAGGTTGCAGAGCAAAGGGCCGCCGATCTCATGACCAACCTTGTCAAGACGACCGGCACCGCGCCGCGTCCGCCCGTGGCTGTTCCGGTCTCAACCCACGCCGACGCCAACTCGCCTGTGCCCGCGCGACGCATAGCGGCAGTGCAGCGGGCGCTCACGGACTATGGCTACGGTCAACTCAAACCCACCGGCACGATCGGCTCCGATACCCAGGCCGCCATCCAGAAATTCGAGCGGGCACGGAAACTTCCGGTAACCGGGCAGCTATCCGATCGCCTCGTGCGCGAACTGACCGCTATGATCGGCCATTCGATCGACTAGTGCGCGTGGATTTCGGTCTGAATCACGCTTTCGGGAAATGGTTCACCTCTCCCGCGAGCGGGGCGAGGGAGCGCATCCCGCTCTGGCGTCTGGTTGACCGCTCGCCTATCGTCATTCCATGCGATTGAAATCCAGCATATGGGTTGCGGCCTATCTGCGCCGCTGTCAGACCGCCGGCGTGTTCGGTGCCGTGCGTCGGCGCGGTGCAGACGAGGCTGGCGCCGTGTTCGTCAAGGTAGCGCTGCTCGACGGCAATGCCATGCTCTACGTGCCGGCGCCGCAAACCGTCTATGACGACAGCCGCCCGATTGAGCGCTTTTTCATGCCAATATCGAAGGACCCTCTGCCCGAACCAGCGGTCGAACAGCGGCTAGGCAAGGAACTCCGTTTCGACCCCGATGCATGGATCGTGGAGACCGAGGACCGGGCCGGGCGGCACTTTCTGGATTTGGTGCGAGAGTAGCTTGTGATTATCGGCCCGAGCCTTGCGAGCCCGTCCGCGGGACTGCGCCGGTGCCGGGAAGCTGCGCAGCGATGCGTGTCTGGTTCGCCGGTCGCGCGCGGTTGCGCTCGTCGTCGTAGAGCGCGGGACGATATTTGGCGCGTGTCAGCGCCATGGTCGAGCCGCGCCAGGCCGCCAGCATGATCAGCGCGGATCGCTCGCTCAGGATGTCGTACAGGCGCGACAGCCGGTAGACTGTGTGAACGGAGGTGCCGATCTCCGGCCTGAGGAACAGCAACACCCGCTGGAAAATGTAGCTCGGCATGCCAAGCGCCCTGGCCGCGCAGGCGAGCGGTTCTCCGCCGTCATCGTTGACTACCTTGGTCGTCAGCTTCCAGGGCAGGATCAGCGTTTCGCCGAGCTCAAGCGTGAAGTTTTCGACGTCGGAGACGAAGGCGGCCATTTCCAGCGCCTCGATGCAGCGCGCGGCGCGAGGAGCCGGCACCCGCGGCGAGCCTTTCAATGGCGCTTCCGACAGGTTGTCCAGGATCAGGGCGCGCTCGCTGGAGTTCGCGCCGAAAAACATGCCGACGATTTCAGCGGCATCCGCCGGCTGCATCGACATGTTCGGCGCCAGCCGCAATTGCGAATCCGTCGCCGGCTTGACAGCCGGCGAAGCGAAAGGAGATGAAGGAATCTCTCTGGCAAGCGGCACGCGCTGATCGGGATGCGACAGCCGCAGCCCGAGTTGTCTCATCACCGGGATAGGTGTGGCGGGATAGACCGCAAGCCTCGCGCGCACGGCCGCGCGCGTGGCGTCATCGACCTGATCGATCAGGCGCGAGGTGAGTTCGACGAATTGCCGCGCTTCTTCCTCGCTGTGAGTGGAGGCCTGAACATAGAGATCGGTGAGCACGCGCAGCAATGTCGGGCGGATATCGACGCCCTCTCGGCGGGAGAGGTTCATCAACCCGTCAAAGCCCGGGAATAGGGGAGAAGTGGCCATGTCAGGGTACGCGACTTTGATAATTCGTCGCTTCACGTTAGTTGGCTTTTTTTAATAGCCCGTTAAGGAAAACAACACCTGAAACCGCATCGGCGGCTTTCCGCCATCCTGTGCCGGCGCGTGTCAATGTCGGCCCTTCAAGGTGCCAACTGAATGCACCCGCGGGGCATTAAGATGCCGTTAACCACGTCCTGTTCTTAATTGCCGTTGCCGCAAATCGCGTGAGCGCGGCGCCTAGTGTGGCGGTTCAGAAGTCCGCATCATCGTTGCCGCTCGTCCGTCATGCGGACCTCTGAACCAGGGCCATACTGGAATCAGTAAGCCTAGTGTCCCCTTGATTCCGAAGTTCGCGAACGAGGACGCTGCACAACGATGCGAACTTCAGAATCGTGACACCAGAGAAAGTTGGGCATGGGCATCATCATTGAATTTCCGGCGGATGCGGCTTTGCGGCGGCCTGGCTCAATATTGGATGGAACTTGCCCGCAAAGTTCGGGAACCGTCCTGATTCTTCCCGTTATCCGAATCGAGCGCTCGCCCGAGGAAACCAGCGGCGGTCGCGGACCCGAACAAGGTACTGCCCCCGGCCGTCGCCGCCGGCGGCGCTGATCAATCGGACATTCGTCATGCCGGAGACGCATTGCCCGATCCGGTTGCAGGCTTCCGCATCGATGCCAGCGCTGATTTTGGCGGTGCTGGCGCTCGGCGGCTGCAGCGGGGGCGATTTCGGCCGTACGCGGCAGGATTTTCTCAACGACGACATGCATCGCTGGATCGGCTACGAGGCTACCGGCAGCGTCGGCCTGCCGGCGTCGCAATTTCAGCTCACCGATGGCGAACGGAAACTTCGCGATCTCGCCTATCCGCTGATCGAACCGCCACGTTCGCGGCCCGCGTGGAAGAGCGTGTTCGGCGACTACCAGCCGTTGCCGGCCCCATGGCGGCAAAAGGTGGTGTTCGATCGGACCGCCTATGGGCGCATGCTGATTGACGACCCGCACCGCTCGCACGCGTCTCGCTACGCGCAACTGATCGATGACGTTCGCAACGATCTGACCCGCTTCGAACCGTTCTACGCCACCGCCATCGGCGTGTTTGACCTCGACAGGAAGCGGAATGCGAGCCTTGCGCATGTGTCGGATTTGTCGCCGCGCGAACGTGCCGATGCGGTAGCCCGAATGGAGGAGAACAGCCTCATCGTGCAGTGGGTCCAGCAATGCCTGGAGCAGCGAATTTCCTCGTATCGCTGGGCACTCGAACGGCTGGTGATCCAGGCGCCCGACAACATGGCCTCCGACGCCGACCGGCTGATCGGCGAGCTTGCCGTGCAGGCGGCCAACCCACCGGTCGTGGTGCAGCCGGTCATCGGGCGGGCACTGACGGCGAAAGGCTGAAAATTCCTGGTTAGCCGACGTTCGGATCAGCGCCGGGCGGGTGCGGGCTCCGTCTGCACCTTGCAACTCGATGCGGCGAGCGAAGCCTGGGCCTGCGGCATCAGCCCGGGTTCGGCAGCGAGCGCCTTCAACACGATCAAGCCGGCTGTGGTCGGAGAATCGATGATTAATCGATCCGCTGCGGTCACGTCCTCGTCCTCCGGCAATTCGGCGTGCTGGGCCTCGGTCATCAGATCAAGTTCGATGACCTTGCGTCCGGCGGATCGATCGTTGATTGCGTAATAGGCCACTTCGTTGCGTGTATAGAACGACACGGACGTGTAGGCCTGGCTCACCGGGACTGCGAGTTTGATCGGCCCTCCCGACAGGTCGTAGCGGCAGATCGCCGTCGCAAAAGCAGGGTCCATGAAGGGCAGGGGGGCGGCGTTCGGATCAGGTAAAGGCAGCGGCGTCACGGCGTTCAGTTTGGTGATTGGTGCCAGGCGCGAATAGGCATCCTGGGTCGCGATGCGCGGCAAGGCGAGCACGCTGACAAGATGCACGATGCCGCCCAGGAGAACGCCGGCAATGATCGTGAACGCAAGCCTGATCATGGACAGCCCACAGTCGCAAGGGAAGGCATCGGCGCATCGCGCTGGGTGCGGGTCGCAACGCCGACCGGCGTATCGTACAGACGAAGCACCAGCGCGTAGCGCTCGATCCCTCCGGTGGGGAGCCAGTTTCCGGCGCGCGATCGTGCCGCGACCCTTACTTCGAATGAGCCGTCGGCGCTGCGGACCACCTCCTGACTGGTGAAGCCGTAGCGTTGCAGCGAGTTCGCCACCAGGCGTCCCTTCGAATCGTAGAGCGTCAGCGTCCAAAATCGTGCCGGTGGCGTGACGCCGCTCACGAGTACGTCGCATCGCCCATCGAGCGGCCGATTGCGATCGTCCCTGGTCGCCGAGAATGCAACGCCGTCGCCGGTGCCGACCGGCAACTCGCCGCTGCGGGCTATCGACGCACGAGAATAGGGATCGATGTCGGCGGTACCGGTCTTGGGCCGGGCGGTCCACGACCCGATCGTCAGGGTGCCGAGATCGGTACCGCGTGTCGCCGTAACCCACGTCGTGCCGATGCCGACGACGGTGGCAAGAACGAGTGCCAGCAGGGTGACGAAAACCAGACGCACGGTTAATTCTTGCGTGCCGTGGCCGACGCCGGACGATCCGGCTGTGCCGAGGCTAAACTGTCGGTGAATTCCGCAGAACTGGAGGACACCGGCTTGGCGGGTTTCGCCGGCTCTCCAGCCGCCTTGGCCGCCTCGTCGAGCAATTTTTCGACGTGGACCAATATGTCCGCGCCGCGCTTGGTAAGAACCGGGGGCGGCGGCTTGAATTCCGCAGGCTTCGCAGCGGCGTTTGCCGCCACGTTCGCAGAAGGCGGCGGAGGCAGCTTCGTGCCAGCGCCGACTCCCGGAAGTTCCTTGATCTCGACCCCCTGATGGGCCGCGACCATGATGTCGTGCCAGGTTTGCGCCGGCAGCGAGCCGCCGGTCATGCGGTTGGTGGGGGAATAATCATCGTTGCCGTACCAGATCGCGCAGGTGAAGTTGCCGGTGTAACCGACAAACCACGCGTCGCGGTAGTTGTTGGTGGTTCCAGTCTTGCCGGCGGTCGGAATGCCGTCCAGCGCCGCGCGCCGTGCCGTGCCTTCGCTCACGACATGGCTCATCATTTGCGCCATGTCGGCCGCTACCGAGGCCGGGATCGCCTGCAGCGGCTTCTTGCCATCGCGGTCGAAACGCCAGACCAGATCGCCGGTGCCGGTTCGTACTTCCAGCACCGCGTGCGGCGTGACCGACTTGCCCTTGTTCGGAAACGTCGCATAGGC
>Ga0075029_100000557_pt1 | contig 21573 bp, 20 predicted proteins | sample LitLauG_LLR_2013_FD_71391 | JGI IMG/M metagenome (GOLD analysis project Ga0075029, IMG submission 71391) | Freshwater sediment microbial communities from North America - Little Laurel Run_MetaG_LLR_2013 | ecosystem: Environmental > Aquatic > Freshwater > Creek > Sediment | place: USA...
CGCCGTTGATCACGCCGGCGTCCTCGCTGGCGAGGAACAGCATCACCTTGGCCAGCGCGGCTGGCGCCACCCAGGCCGAGGCGTCGGCGTCGGGCATGTCGGCGCGGTTGGTGGGGGTGTCGAGGATGGAGGGAAGGACCGCGTTGACCTTGATCGAGGTGGACTTGAGCTCTTCGGCCAGGGCCTCGGTCAGGCGATGGACGCCGGCCTTGGCGGCGGTATAGGCGCCCATGCCGGCGGCGGCCTTGATCGCCGCGTTGGCGCCGACATTGACGATCCGCCCGGCGGCGCTGCGCTTCAGCAAGGACAAGGCGGCGCGGCAGGCGTTGGCGCAGGTGACGACGTTCATCCTGTGCATCGCGGCCCAACTCTCCGGGTCGCCGCCTTCCAGCATCTCCCATTTGAAGCCGCCGGCGATGTTGAGCAGGGCGTCGAGACCGCCGAAGTGGGCCTCGATCGCGGCCATGGCCTTGGCCGCCGATGCTGGGTCGACCAGATCGACTCCGCCCAGGACCAGGCGGTCGGGCGTCGTGGCGCCGATGCGGGGCGAAGCCGGCGCGAAATCGATCAGGGCCACGCTGTCGCCTTGGCGCACGGCCGCCTCGGCGACGGCGGAGCCCAGGACGCCGAAGGCGCCGGTGATGGCGATGATGCGCGGCATGGCAGTGTTCCTCATCAATCCGGTCAACGACGAGCGTCTCTAAAGCATGTCAGGATCGATTCCTGAAACCTCCGACCATCGCTGGCTCAGATCCGGCGCGCGGTATCGTAGGCGTGGGCGATGTTGGCGAAGATGGTGCCGGCGTTTTCGCTGGTCACATCATGGGCGTCGCCGACGACATAGGTCTCGGCGCCGGCGGCCTTGGCGATCTCGATCAGGCCGCGCTGCGAGCGACGCTCGCTGGCGAAGACGATGGTGTCGACGCCGACGAGTTCCTCGCGGCCGGTGTCGGTGAGCAGCCAGACATCGTCGTTGCCGCCGACCTCGACGCCCAGCACGTTCTTCACGCGGCGCACCTTCTTAGCGTTCTGGCGGTTGAGCACGTACCAGCGGTCGTGGCCGGCCAGCTTGCCGCCGAAATGGCCCTCGGATTCCGCGACGCAAACCTGGCGCCCGCCTTCGGAGAGGTAGTCGGCGATGAGCATGCCGTTCTGATCGCCGCCGACGACGAGGATGTTCTCGCCCGGATCGAGGCCCTCTTCGAGCAGGTCGTCGAGCATCAGTAGCTGGACGTTGGCGGCCTTCATGACGATGTCGGTCATGTTCTGTGGCACGGCCGGCGCGCTGCCGGTGGCGATAAAGACAACATCCGGCGCGGTCTCGGCGATCAGGGCGGCGTCCGCGCTCACCCCCAAGCGGACCTCGACGCCGAGCTTGCTCAGCTGTCGTTCGTACCAGGGCAGGATGTCGGCGATCTCGGCGCGGCCAGGGATCATGCCCGCCAGGCGGATCTGGCCGCCAAGCCGGTCCCGCGCCTCGCAGAGGATCACGCGGTGACCGGAAAAGGCGGTGCGGCGCGCGGCCTCGAGCCCGGCCAGCCCGCCGCCGACCACCAGCACGGTCTTGGGGTCGTCCTTGGCGGAGCCTTCGACATCGACGCAGGCCAGTTCGCGGGCCATGCGCGGATTGACGACGCAGCTGGCCGCGCCGCCCCGACGCAGATGCTCGTCGATGCAGCCGCGGCAATCGGCCAGACAGGGCCGGATGTCGTCGAGGTCGCCCTTGCGGATTTTCCCGAAGATCTCGGAATCGGCGATGGTCGGCCGCCCCAGGCACACGAAGTCGGCCTTGCCCTGGGCGATCAGGTCGCGGGCCATCAGGGGATTCTTGATCCGGCCGATGGTGCCGACCGGAATGGTCACCATCGGCTTCACCGCCTCGGCCAGGTGCGTGTAGCAGCCCTGCGGCTCATACATCGGCGGAATGGTCAGCTTGGGCGAACCGACGAGACCCGCGGTGACGGTGATGTAGTCGGCGCCGGCGGCCTGGACCAGGGGCGCGAGGCGGCAGCTCTCGGCCAGAGTCCAACCCTCCTCGCCGAGGAAATCATCGCCATTGTACTTCACCCCAACCGCGATCCTGTCGCCGACGGCCGCCTTCACCGCCGCGGTGATCTCCAGCAGGAACCGTGTACGGTTCTCGAACGACCCGCCATAGGCGTCCGTGCGGCGGTTGAAGAGGGGGGTGAGAAAGTTGCTGATCAGATAGCCGTGGCCGGCGTGGATCTCGACGAAATCGAAACCCGCCTCCGCCACCCGCTGCGCGCCTTCCACGAAATAGCGAACGATCTGCGGAATTTCGTCGATATCAAGGGCGCGATTGAGCTCATCCGTCTTGCGACCGCCGGCGTCGGCGCGAGCGTTACGGACATTGGACGAAAGGCCTGACGGCGAGAGCAGCGCGCCGGTGCCGGTGCCCTCGGTGCCCCCGCCATGCCAAAGCTGGATGCCGAACTTTGTGTCGTACTGGTGGACGGCGTCCACCAGCCGTTTCATCGAAGGGATTACGCTGTCGGTGTAGAGCTCGATGCCGCGTGGGCGGATCTTGAAAGGGGGCGGCACCACCTGCGAGGCGCCGATGGCCATCATGCCCGGCTCTCCGCGAGCGCGCTCGACATAGTAGGCGATCATTTCGGGCGTCACCGCGCCCGTTTCGTCGACGCTGGCGCCGGCCGACATGCCGGCCATCATCAGCCGGTTCTTCACCTGCATCCGACCGACGCCGAGGGGTTGATACAGCTCGGGCAGCAGGGTCATCGCGGGCTCCCATGACGTGGCGTGTTCCCCGTGCGCGTCGGCTCGCCGGGTCTTCGAGACACCGTGGCCCGAATGGTCCGACCAAGTAAAGGGGGTGAGGCGGACGCACGCGAACTGGCGCTCGCTGTGTCCGACGGATTATGTTTGCCTCATGAACACCATCGAGTCCCTCTCGCTGTTGGCGGCCGCCGTTGGGGCCCTTGGAACGGCGACCCCCGCGGCGACGCCCTCGCCGATCACGCGACCGCTCACCGGCGGCGGCTGCGCCGACGCCATTGTGGTGACGCTCGCGCCGAGCGGCTGGCGGAGGAACGAAAACGATAGCGAGTCTTTCTCGCCCGCGCGGCTGAAGGCGTTTCGCGCGACCGCCGACGCGGCTTTTCGCCGGGCCGCCGATCAGGCCTGCGCGACGGTCCCCGCCGTTCGTAGAGCACTGACCTCGGTGAAGCGCGTCCGCGTGCAGCACGCCGCGGGAGCCACCGAGCCGACGTTCCATCGGGCCGACGGCTATCTGGTTTTCGAATATGCCTTCAACGAGACTAATCTGGAGACGCCGGATCGTGCCGCTATTCAGCTGGGCCTGCGTTGCTATGCCGATCCAAAGCGCCGCGAGTGCGCGGACCAGGGCGACTGAGAGGGCGATCGGTGAGGTTTTTTCCGGTCATGTCTTGCGCCGCCAGCGTGCTGACCCTTTCGGCGCCCAGCTCGGCGCAGACAGCCCCCGCGACGGCCTATCGCCCGTCGCACGACTACGTTCGTTGCCTGGCGCAGGATGAAAGCCATGTGCATATGACGTCCTGCCTGGAGGCGGAACAGCGCAGCGTCGATGCCGCTCTCGACGCAACCTGGCGCGCGACGATGGCCCGGCTCCCGCGCTCGCGGGGCCTCGTCCTGCGCGGGGAGGAGCGGCGATGGATATCTCGGCGCGAGGCGGATTGCGCCGCCGAAGAGCAAGCCATGGCCGGCGGCAATGGGGGGTGGGACGCCAGGTTGAGTTGCCTCATCCACTACGCGAACGCTCGCATCGCCGATCTGCGCAAGGTGCGCTGAGTAACGCCGGAACGTTTGGGTCTGGTCCAGAGGTTTGACCTTTTCCTGTCCGCCTGACCAACGCCGACGCGGGCAATGGGGCGAATGCGGGATGGGCGGAAGTGCACCTTCTCTCTGTAAGTGGTGGCGACGGGCCAATGACCGGCATGCTGGTCCGCCGCCGGCGGCGCGCGGAATTCTAGGGCCTTCGATACTCGTCGCCGCTCGATTGCTTCACCCAGGACTTGCCATCGTCGTGGCGCCAGGGCTTGCCGCTCGCTAGGTCGGTTTCGGAGTCGCGAGGGGGCTTGGCGGGGCCGTGCGTTCAGTCAGGGACGCCCGCGATCTTCGGCGTACGAAATCCCATCGAAGCCCACGTTGTCAGCAATTTGAGCAAGAACTTTCCGGGCCTGTTGCGGAATCGTGGAAGCCCATCATCGGGGAGCGCCACATCATCCGGCGCGTCGCTCATCATCACCCTCATGGAAGGTTTCGGCGCGTCCGGTATTCGGTCGCGATAGATTGACGCCCAAAAGCCCTTGGTGAAATCGCCGAATATCGGCGTTCCGCAACAGGAAGTGAACATGCGGCGCGATGGCGATCCTGGGCTAAGGCGATGGGCGGCCCACTTATCGCTTCCGCGCACGCACTTAAGTTGATCTTTTCGCCACAACACCACTGCCGTCCCACCGCTGGCGTCGACGATGGGGGCGACGGGCGACCGGGAGTCGAGTTCGCGTCCAGCAGTACGGCAGCTCTCGCAATTACATATTACGCACATGAGTGGAGCGCCGACGGCTTCGATAGACACAGCGCCACAGGCACACGTAATCGTAGCCACCGATCTGTCCTCCTCGCGCCAACGCGGAACCTGCATAATCTCACCGCGGCGCCCGTCTGACAATTCGAGCCGCGGGCTATCCACCCTCGTCTCCGCAATGGGTTCGATGTTTTGCATGCCCAGAGGCTGGTCGAGCGTCGAGCCCGAAGCTCGGTTGGTCATGAACAGGAATTGCGCCGCTTCGCGCGGGACGACGAACCTACGTCAATCGCCGCAAATCGTGGAGGTGTCGCGGCTGGCCCCCGCCTTCATTTCATTTGCAGCCGGCACGGCGCGGATCGTGAGACTCCGTGCACGCCGCCAAGTGAGTGGCGAGCGCATCGTTCAGTTGATCGAGCGTCCCGCGCGTCGACCCAAAATCGAGGCCGGTGAGCTTGTCGAAGATAGTCGGGCCCAAGCTCGCTTCGCGCCGCTGGATGGCGTCTGTCACCGACCACCCCGTCGGCGTCAGCACGAGTTTAGGAGATCGCTTGTGCCGCGGGTTGGGCTCGGCCGCCACCCAGCCCCGCGCGATCAAGTCCGCGCCCATGCGTTGAATGAACTGGCGTGAGACAGCGCGGTGCTCGGCGATCTGCGACAATGTCATCGGGCCCTCGCGCGCCAGCAACAGCAGGACCGAGCGTATGCCGGTCGTGACGCCCTCGCCGCCGTGCAGTCGGTCGGAGAGGTTCGTAAGCAGGTGGTAGGTCCGCGTGAGAGATCCCACGAGCGCGTCGAACTCAGCGTTGGAGGCAGGCAACGCAACCATAATGACAACTCGGTTGACAATTATAGGGATGGCGATAATGTCACCTGAGTTGACAAAAGGCCAGACCAACATGTCGATTGTTTTCGATGGCCCCGCCGGCCGACTGACGGCGCTGGTCATGGCCCGCATGAACGCCGCCGCCGAACGCGAAGCCGTGGATATGCTCGCTCCGGGTCCGAACGACCACATCCTGGTGATCGGGTTCGGTCCAGGCGTCGGGCTGCAATATCTGGCCCGACGCCACCCGAAGGTTCAGATCGTCGGAATCGATCCCGCCGAAGCGATGATGACGGCCGCCGCGCGGCGCAATCGCGCCGCCCTGTCTCGTGGACAGATCCATCTTGTTCGCGCCACCGTCGAGCAATTGGATATGCCTGCGGCAAGCTTCGACGCCGCGATCGCCGTTCATAGCCTGCAGTTGTGCGAGCCGATATCGGCGACGGCGGCAAAGCTCGGCAGCCTCATCCGCGTCGGCGGACGCCTGGTGAGCATAACGCACGATTGGGCGATGGCGCGCCACGCGGGCTCCGTCGAGGCCTTTGTGGATCAGGCGCGCGACGCCTTCGAGGCCGCCGGCTTTGTGCGGATCAACTCGGCAAACGCCAAGGCGGAGAAGGGCCGAGCCGTGATGTTCTCGGCGATGCGGGGCGAGGATGGCGGGTCTAACTCAACACTAGACGGAATGACATCACAGCGTCGTTGATCCGGCTTCAGTGGCCGCGGATTTACGCGGCGTAGAGCGGCGAAGTGGCCTTCAGGAAGCGCAGCAGGTGGCGCATGGTGACCACCGTCTCGCCGCGTTCGTTGCGCGCGGTCGCGTCCCACCAGAGGCACTCTGTCTTCGGGCTGTCGCCGACGCCGACGACCCGACCTTCGACCTCGTAGGGCCGGTCCAGGAACACCGGGCCGCCGTGGAAGGCGATCTCGAAAGCGCCGAACATCGCCAGGGTGTCGCCGATGTGGGGAGAGATGCGGTCGTGGTGGTGGCGCTCGCCATCCCCGACCAGGAGGCGGAACATCATCGCCGAGGTCGCATTCAGGGAGGCGATCGGCGCGCCCCATGGAGAGGGGTTTACGTACCAGTCCATGACCTCGCTGAGCGCGCGGGTCTTGAGCAGCTGATCCTGGAAGGACTGCTGCGCGGTCAGCTGGGTCTTGCCGAGGAGCTGGCCCGGCTTCACGCCTTTCAGGAGGCGCAGGGAGGCGTCGTCGCAGGTCTTCAGGTCGCGCTGGCGCAACTCCGATCGGGAATGGTCGCCGAGCGAGCCGGTGCCTTGGCAGACGACGATCGACGGATCGTCGGCGCGGCGCGCGTGAATGCGCACCTGCGCCCCCGCTGGCGAGGGCCGGTCGACCACCGCCTGCACTGTCTCGCCCGAGACCACGACATTGAGAAAATAGAGCGACAGCGCCCCGCGCTCGAACCACTCGCGCCCATAGGCCTCCACCAGCAGAGGCGCGAAGAGATCCAGATGATTGTTGCCGCCGACGGCCGCGCCGCGGAAGCCGAGTTTTTTGGCGCTCTCGGGATCGTGAATGGACGAGTCCGACTGGTTGAGAGCGGTGCGGATCTGGCCCACCAGGGGCTCGGCTTGGACGGCGGCGTCGGACATGGTGACCTCCCAGGATGTTTGCGCGACTTCACCACCGACCCGTCGAAGGCGCAAGCGCCGTGGATCAACTCTTGGGAGGCGCTCCCGCCCTTATTCCCGCGGCGCGCCGCTCAGGGGTGTCGGAAACGGCCACGGACCTTCGCAGCGAACAGAGGCGTGCCGCCGGGCGGAGATCCTCAAGTCCGCACCGCTAGCCGGCGTGTGTTGCGGCCAATCCGGGCTTAGGTCATGCTCCTGGGGTAAGCCGCGCCATCGCACCGGAGAGTGATCAATGAAGCGCCGAAGCTTTCTGCAGGATAGCCTGGCCTTGGGCTGCATCGCGGCTCTGCCCGCGTCGGCCGCGAAAGCGGCCCCGATCAGCCGCGTCCGGCCGGGGCTGCCGGGGTGGCCTGGCGAGGCCGACTGGTCCGGCTTGAAAGCCGCCGTCGGCGGTCGGCTTTCGCCGGTGACAATGCCCTCGCTCGATGCGAAGCTGCTGTCCAACCCGTACTATATCGGCGATCAGCCCGCGCTCACCGAGAGTTCTGGCTGGCTCAACGCCTGGCGTTCGTCGCCAAGCCGGTACGTGGTGGCGGCCGACAGCGCCGAGGATGTATCGGCGGCGGTGCGTTTCGCGCGGGCGCACAACATTCGCCTGGCGGTCAAGGGCCGCGGCCACAGCTACCTCGGTACGTCCAACGCGCCGGACTCCCTGCTGATCTGGACCCGTCATCTGGACGAGGTCGCCGTCCATGAGGCCTTCACGCCCGCCGGCTCACGCGATGGGCCCGTACCGGCGGTCTCCTGCGGAGGCGGGGCGATGTGGCTGCACGCCTATCAGGCCGTCTCGGTCGAGCATGGGCGCTATGTCCAGGGCGGCGGCTGCGCAACTGTTGGCGTCGCTGGCTTGATTCAGGGCGGCGGCTTCGGGAGCTTCTCCAAGGGGTTCGGCACGGCCGCCGCAAGTCTCTTGGAGGCGGAGATCGTGACCGCCGACGGGCGGGTGAGGGTGGTCAACCGGTTCCAGGAGCCCGAGCTCTATTGGGCTCTGAAGGGCGGCGGCGGCGGAACCTTCGGGGTCATCACCCGGCTCACGCTCGCCACCCATGCCCTGCCGGAGACGGTCGGGGCGGCCAACGTCACCATCAAAGCCCACTCGGACGAGGCCATGAGGCGCCTGATCGCCGCGTTCGTCGATCACTACGCGACGCACCTCCTCAACCCGCATTGGGGCGAACAGGTGCGGATGACGCCGGATAACCGGATGGTGGTCGAGATGGTGTTCCAGGGGATCGATCAGGCGGCGGCCCGCGCGGACTGGCAGCCGTTCCTCGACTTCGTCAACGCCCACGGCGAGGATTATTCCGGTCAGGAACACATGCGGGTGCTGGCGCTGCCGGCCCGGCGCTTCTGGGATCCCGACGCGCTGAAAGGCGTGCCGGGGGTGATCACCATGGACACGCGCCCCGGCGCCCGGGCGACGGACTTCTGGTGGTCGGGCAACACCGAAGAGGTCGGCGTATTCTGGACGGCCTATACGTCCGCCTGGATGCCGGCCTCGCTGCTCAAGCCCGAAAACCGCTCTCGGCTGGTGGAGGCGTGGTTCGCGGCCAGCCGTCACTGGGGCGTGCCATTCCACTTCAACAAGGGCCTGGCCGGAGCGCCAGCCGCCGCCATCGCCGCCTCACGTGACACCGCGACCAACCCCGATGCGTGCGAAGCGTTCGCTCTCTGCATCATCGCCGACGCCCAGGGTCAGCTCTTCGACGGCGGGCAGCCCGAAAACTCAGCACATCGCCGCGCCGAGGCGGTCCAGGCGGCGATGAAGGCGCTCCGCGTCTGCGCTCCGGATACCGGGGCCTATGTCAATGAGTGCGACTACTTCCAGGAAGACTGGCAGCGCGCCTTCTGGGGACCGCACTACCCGCGACTGCTCGATGTCAAACGGCGTTACGATCCCGATGGCCTGTTCACCGTCCACCACGGCGTCGGCAGCGAGGGCTGGAGCGCGGACGGCTTTCGGCGGGGGTGAGCCCGCGTCCGCGGCGGCCGCGATATCGGCCCTGGTGAACTCAGATAGACGCTTGGCGACGATCGATAGCCGCTCGTCGTCATGGACCAAGCCCGGGCTGATTGTCTGACGGCGGGCGAGGGTTGAATGGGGGCGATCGTTCCTTCAAAAAACGCGCCAGAGTTGACGTGGGAAGGGGACCCCGTGCGGCAGCCTCTCAAAGGACAGGTGGCGCTGGTTGCCGGCGCAACGCGCGGCGCGGGCCGAGGGATCGCGCAGGAGCTCGCCGCCGCCGGGGCGAAGGTCTACTGCACCGGCCGAAGCACGCGCGACAATCCGGCGACGCCTGGCCGACCCGAAACCATCGAGGAGACCGCCGAACTGATCGCGGCCGCCGGCGGACAGGCTGTAGCCATCCGGGTCGATCATCAGGTCGAGGCAGAGGTGGAGGCCCTTGCGGCGCGCATCCGAGCCGAGGCGGGGCGGCTGGATGTATTGGTCAACGATATCTGGGGTGGTGACGAACTGATCGAATGGGAGGCGAAGTTCTGGAACCAGGATGTCGGCGTCGCCAGGGCTGTTGTCGATCAGGCGGTGTTCAGCCATCTGATCACCTCGCGCCACCTCGCGCCCTTGATGATCGAGGCCGGGCGCGGCCTGATCGTCGAGATTACCGACAGCGAACTGGCCGGCTATCGCGGCCAGGTGCTCTACGACTTCGTGAAGGCGTCGGCGAACCGCCTCGCCTACGCGATGGCCTGGGACCTGAGGGAGACCGGCGTGACCGCGCTGGCGATCTCGCCGGGATTTCTGCGCTCCGAGGCGATGCTCGACCGCTACGGTGTCACCGAGGCGAACTGGCGGGACGCCATCAAGGCCGACCCGACTTTCGAACAGTCCGAGTCCCCTCGTTTCATCGGACGCGCCGTTGCGGCGCTGGCCGCTGACGAAGCCGTCGCCAGCAAGTCGGGGATGGCCCTCTTCGTCGCCGATCTGGCTGACGCGTATGATTTCACGGATCTCGATGGCCGCAGGCCCCGCTTCTGGCGGACCCTGGAGACCTGGCTGGATGAGCAGTTGGCCATCGACGGCGATCTGGACCCCCAGGTCCGGTGGATGGCGGGGGCCCGATACGGATTGATCCATTTGACACCTGCATACGCCGAACGGGCGCGGGCCTATGCGGCCAGACTCGGTCTTGCGGACATGGGCGGCGGGTTGAAACCCGCCGACGGTTAGTCCCGGCTTCTTTTGAGCCGTTAGACCCGTGGGGCGAGCGTCAATAGTGGTACCGGCACTGGGCGATCTCGAGTTGTTGCGTGTCGCCCCTGCCCGTGACTCGGTAGACAAGTCGGTCTTCGAGGGTGATCCGGCGTGACCACCAGCCTTGCAGGTCGCCGCGCAAGGGTTCGGGCTTACCGATCCCATTGAAGGGTGACCGCATACATTCCTTGATGAGCGCGTTGACGCGCTCCAGAGTGTTCGCATCGGAGACCTGCCAATGGAGATAGTCCTCCCAGGCTTGGTCCGCGAAAACGAGCTTCACCGCTCGATGAGTTGGCGAGTCGACCCGGCGCCCGAGTCGAGTTGACCAATCGCGGCCGCGAGGCGCTGGGCGTTGGCGGGGCTGGAGACCAGATGCAAGGTTTCCTCCATGGCGCTCCAATCCGCCAGGGACACCATAACCACGGCTTCGCCTCGCTTGCGCGTGACGACCACCGGCGTCCGGTCCGCCACGACCTGGTCCATCACCTCCTTGAGGCGCGCCCGTGTGTCCGAATAGGTGAGTACGTCCATGGAAACCTCCGCGTCGATCTATATGTACAAATGGAAGTACATTTCAAGTGCGCGCGGCGCTCAACGACCCACGCCGGTCCAACCGTCCACGAAGCTGGCGACATGCCGGAAGACGGTTCGCGCCCAATTGACCAAGACGCATGGCCGCGCCAATATGCCCGATCGTTCACCGCGCCTCGCGGTGGGCCACGGTACCGCCGTGGCAGATTGAACGTCCTGGCTTCACGGCCACGGCGGGATGTCTGCCGCGGGGCGTCTTCTTCTCGGGAGATCGCCGTGTCCACACCCTATAATCTGACAACCAAACACCTTGAGGCTTTTGAACGCCGGGGCGTCGTGCGCCTGCCGGGGTTCTATCCAAGGGCCGACATCGAGACGATGGCGGACCGCCTTTGGACGTTTCTCGAGACCCGATATGACGCGCGCCGCGACCGGCCGGAAAGCTGGCCGTCAGCGCATCTGGCCAAGTTCCAGGCGCTGAAGCGCTCCGGCGCATTCGACGCGCTTGGATCGCGCCGGTTGTGCGATCTGGCCGACGTCATGTTGGGCGCCGGGATGTGGGACAAGCCCGCACACTGGGGCGGGTCGCTGGTTACGTTTCCCACGGCCGCGCCAAGCCTGCCGCGCCCGCCTTGGCACCTGGATATCACCGGCGCCGAAACGCTGAACCCGCTCCCCGTCCTGAGAGTCTTCACGTTCCTGGAGCCCTTGGAGGCGCACGGTGGCGGGACCTTGTATGTCGCCGGGTCGCACAGGCTGGCCATGGAGATCGAACAGGCGCGCGGCGCGACTGTGCGTTCGGCCGAGGTGTGCGGTCGCCTCAAGGCCGATCATCCGTGGTTCGCCAATCTGTTCGCCACCCCCGCCGCGGCGCTGCGCGGGCTGATCAACGCCGAGGCGATGATCGGATCCCAAGCGGTTCGACTGGAGGAAATGACCGTTGCGCCCGGCGACCTGATCATCATGCACCCCGCCATTCTTCACGGCGCGGCGCACAATTCGCGGGATCGTCCCCGGATGATGCTGACGGAGTGGATCAACCGCCGCGGCGGCCAGGTAAACAGGCGCGAAATTTAGGTCCTGCGGCCTTGATCTGCCCCAGCAATCCCGCTCATCCCGTCGCGACGAGCCGCTACTTTCCGACGGCCGCCCGCGCGTCGGCTTCGACCTTGAGGCGGGGGATCAGCCGCAGGGTGGAGCTGGCCTTAGCGAGCACGGTTCCTTTCATATCCGTCAGGCGGCCCTCGCAGAAGCAGGTGCTCTTGCCGGCCTTTTCCACCCATCCCTCGGCGATCACGCGGCCCGGGCGCGCCGGGGCGAAGAAGCTGATCTTCAGCTCCAAGGACATGGGCGCCATTTCGAAGCCGGTGGCGGCCATCACCGCGCTGGCCATGGCGGCGTCGATCCAGCCACTGATGAATCCGCCCTGCACGACGCCCCCCGAATGGCACATATGCGGGCCGGCCTCGTACTCGATGCTTGCCCGGCCTGCTGGATCCATCTCAATTCGCCGCACCAAGCCGAGCGCCTTGTTCAGATCGACGACGGGAAGCGCGGGCTCGTTCAGCATGGGATGATCTCGGTCGTTGGACAAACGCGCCCGCTTATTGCGCTGCCCCTGCGGCGCCTCAACCCACGCGGCGCGGGAAATTTCGTGGCGGCGTGGAAATGGTTAATTGGCCACGGGCCCGTTAGCGACTATGAGGGAGCTCCACGGCGCGGCCATCGTGGCTCGTAAACGCCCTGTTATGGGGCGCTGGGCCATGGAATGTCCGTTGGCCTAGCCAGCGGATACGACTCACCCCTTCCACCTTGGCGCCGACTTGGCGGCCGCCATTCAGGACCACGCGATTTGTCGATCTTGATCTCGTCGGACACCCCTGGGTCCGACCTCGACGCGAGCGCTCTGGCGCGCCGGCTGGTGCGCTATCGGCGGCCCAGTTTTCGCCGCGGCGCGGTGGAAATGGCGCTGACGGTTGGCCCCCTGGCGCTGGTGGGGTTCCTGGCCTGGGTCGCGCTGAGCCATCAGATATGGTGGGGCCTATTGCTGGCGCCGATCGGCGCTGGGTTCCTGATGCGTCTCTTCATGATCCAGCACGACTGCGGCCACGGGGCCTTTCTGCCGGGCAAGCGTTTCAACGATTGGCTGGGGCGCGCGATCGGCGTGCTGACGCTGACTCCTTACGATTATTGGCAAAGAGCGCACGCCATTCACCACGCCACCTCGGGCGCCCTGGATCGCCGGGTGATCGGCGGCATCGACACCCTGACCGTCGACGAATACCACGCCCTCTCGCCCGCGCGGCGGCTCGGCTATCGCCTCTATCGACACCCCTTCGTCCTGTTCGTCCTGGGACCGGCCTTCGTGTTTCTGCTGCAGCATCGCTTGCCTGTCGGCATGATGCGCGATGGCTGGCGGCCCTGGGTTTCGACGATGGCCACCAACGTGTGCGCGGCCGCGCTCGTCATCGCGCTGGCCCTGCTGCTTGGGGCGGTTCCTTTCCTGACGATCTATCTGTGCTTCGTCACCCTGGCGGCCTCCATGGGGGTGTGGCTGTTCTTCGTGCAGCACCAGTTCGAGGGCGCGTACTGGGCGCGCGACGGGGTGTGGGAGTTTCATGACGCCGCCTTTCACGGCAGTTCGCACTACGACCTGCCCGCGCCGCTGAGGTGGCTGACCGCCAATATCGGCGTCCACCACGTCCACCATCTGGCCAGCAAGATCCCGTTCTATCGCCTGGGGCAGGTGATGCGCGATGAGCCGGCCCTGCGGGACGCGGGACGTCTGACGCTGCGACAAAGCCTGAGCTGTGTCCGCCTGGCCCTTTGGGATGAGGCGAACCGGCGGCTGGTGTCCTTTCGGCAGGCGGAATCGGACTTCAGAGGGAGTGGACGCCTGGCCTAATGCCCTGCGGAATCTCGGAGTTTGACTGGCTACTCGACAGGCTCGTTCCTATGGTGAACACCATGGAAGCCACCAAAACCTGAGGGTCCATGCGCGCACGAGACATCGCGTTCACGACGTCCGGCGAACTTGCCGACCATGTGACCAAGGCGGGCCTTAGCCACGTCAAGGTGGCGGTGTTCGACATCGATGGGGTAATGCGCGGCAAGTATATGAGCCGCGAGAAATTCCTCTCGTCCCTCAATCAGGGTTTCGGGTTCTGCGACGTCGTCCTGGGCTGGGATAGCGGCGATCGCCTGTACGACAATACCGTCTACACCGGCTGGCATACCGCCTATCCGGACGCCCAGGTGCGGCTACTGCCGACCACCACGCGTCTGATGCCACACGAGGGCGATATGCCGCTGGTGATCGGCGAGTTCGCCGGACCTGCCGAGGCGGTCTGCCCCCGGGCCGTATTGCGGCGCGTCCTGCGGCGCGCCGACGAGATGGGGTTCGGCGTGAAGGCCGCGGCTGAGTTTGAGTTCTTCGTCTTCAACGAAACGCCGGAGAGCGCGCGGGCCAAGCACTATCGCGACATGGCGACGCTCACGCCGGGCAATTTCGGCTATTCCATGCTGCGTAGCGGGGTTCATTCTGAACTCTATCGCGACCTCCTGACGTTCTGCGACGATCTCGACCTGCCGATCGAGGGGCTGCACACCGAGACCGGTCCCGGGGTGATCGAGGCGGCGCTGACCGTGGACGAGGCGCTGGCGGCGGCCGACAAAGCGGCGCTCTTCAAGACCCTGGCCAAGGTGTTCTTTCAGCGCCGCGGGCTGATGGCCACCTTCATGGCCAAGTGGTCGGCGGACCTGCCGGGCTCGTCCGGGCATCTGCACAGCTCGCTGATCGACAAGTCGAGCGGCGAGGGCATGTTCTTCGACGCAGGCGAACCGATGGGCATGTCGGCGACGATGCGCTGGTATCTGGGCGGACAGCAGCGGCTGATGCCGCAGCTGCTGGCTATGATCGCCGGCACGGTCAACAGCTATGCGCGCTTGACACCCGGCTATTGGGCGCCCACGGCGGCGACCTGGGGATATGAGAACCGTACTTGCGCCCTGCGGGTGATCGGCGGCGGGGCGAGCTCGCAGCGTGTCGAGTATCGGATCGCCGCTGCCGACATCAATCCGCACATCGCCCTTGCCGCGGCGATCGGGTCGGGCCTCTGGGGGATCGAGAACAAGATCGAGCCGGAAGCCGGGGTGGTCGGCAACGCCTATGATCAGGCGCCGCCCTCGGCGCTGCGCCTGCCCTCGACACTTTGGGACGCGGCCCAGGCCCTGCGCGCCTCGACGGCCGCGAGCGAGTTGTTCGGGGACGCCTTCGTCGACCACTACGCCTCGACCCGGGAGTGGGAGGCGCGTGAGGCCCGCAAGGCGGTGACCGACTGGCAGCTCGCCCGGTATTTTGAGATCATCTGACGCGGAAGACGCCGCGGCGCGTTTTCAAGGAGAGTTTGGGTGATCGGCAACTGGAACTATCCGACGAGCATCAGGTTCGGCGCCGGGCGGATCCGCGAGATCGCTCTCCACGGGCGCGCCGCGGGCATGGCGCGGCCGCTCCTGGTGACGGACGCGGGGCTGGCGACTCACCCGATGATTGAGCGCGCGCTCGGCTATCTGCGCACGGACGGACTGGCGGCGGAGTTGTTTGCCGATATCCGCTCCAATCCGGTGGGGGGCAACGTCGAAGCTGGCGTCGCGGCCTATCGGGCCGGTCAGCATGACGGGGTGATCGCCCTTGGCGGTGGCTCGGCCCTGGACGTTGGCAAGGTTATCGCCTTCATGTCCGGCCAGAGCCGGCCGATGTGGGATTTCGAGGATGTTGGTGACTGGTGGACCCGGGCCGACCCGGACGGGATCGCACCGATCATCGCGATCCCGACGACGTCCGGCACCGGGTCCGAGGTCGGCCGCGCCGGGGTGATTACGCATGAGGAAAGTCACACCAAGAAGATCATTTTCCACCCCAGGATGATGCCGACGATCACCCTGTGCGATCCGGAGCTGACCTTGGGCTTGCCCGCCCATCTGACCGCGGCCACGGGAATGGACGCGTTGTCCCATTGCCTGGAGGCCTATTGCGCGCCGGAATATCACCCGATGGCCGATGGGATCGCCGCAGAGGGAATGCGTCTAGTCAAGGAGGCCCTGCCGACCGCCACGCACCATGGTTCCGACATCGCAGCCAGATCGAGCATGATGGCCGCGGCGGCGATGGGCGCCACCGCGTTTCAGAAAGGGTTGGGCGGCATGCACGCTCTGGCCCATCCCATCGGGGCCGTATTCGATACCCACCACGGTCTCACCAATGCGGTGTTGATGCCTTACGTCCTACGCTTCAACCGCTCGGCGATCGAGGTGCGGATCGCGCGGCTGGCCGCGTACCTAGAGATCTCCGGTGGGTTTGATGGTTTCCTAGGCTGGATCCTGACCCTGCGCGCCGAGATCGGCATTCCTCACACCCTGGCCGCGCTCAAGATCGACGCAGACAAGGCAGATCTGATCGCCGCCATGGCGGTGGACGATCCCTCGGCGGGGGGTAATCCGATCAAGCTGGACGTTGCCGCTACCCGCCGGATCTTCGACGAAGCCATGGCCGGGTGAGCGCCGATCCGAACTCCATGGGCGAGGACGTCGCCACCCTGCATGCCCTAGGCTACGCCCAGGAACTCACGCGCGGCATGGGACGGTTTTCCAACTTCGCCATTTCGTTCTCGATCATCTGTATCCTGTCAGGCGGGGTGAACTCCCTCGCCCAGGCCACCAGCGGGGCAGGGGGCGCGGCGATCGGACTGGGATGGCCGATCGGCGGGGCCTGCGCGCTGCTGTTCGCGCTCGGCATGGCCCAGATCGCCTCGGCCTATCCGACGGCCGGCGGCCTCTATCACTGGAGCTCGATCCTGGGCGGGCGGTTCTGGGGCTGGCTGACGGCCTGGCTCAACTTGATCGGCCTCATCACCGTTCTGGCGGCAATCAATGTCGGGACCTTTGGCTTCTTCGTCGGCGCGTTCGGGCCGGCTCTGGGCGTCGCCGCCGGCTACTGGCCGCAATTGATCTTCATGATCACGGTGACTGGACTGCACGGCCTGATCAACCACCTGGGCATCAGGTTGACATCGCGCCTGACCGATTTTTCAGGATACCTGATCTTGGCTGGCGCCGTGTTGCTGACCGCCGTGTTGTTGATCGTCGCGCCCAGTCACCATGTCGAACGTCTCTGGACCTTCGCCAACTATTCCGGATCTCCCGGTGGCGGGGTGTGGCCGAAGACCGGCTCGGTTTTCATGCTGCTGATGCTGGGTCTGTTGCTGCCGATCTATACCCTCACAGGTTATGATGCCTCGGCCCACACGGCCGAGGAGACGCGGGACGCGGCGCGCAATGTGCCGCGCGGGATCGTCCATTCGGTCATTTGGGCGGGGTTTTTCGCTTGGCTGATGTCTTGCGCCTTCGTCATCGCGATCCCGGATATGGACGCGGCGGCGGCGCAGGGGTGGAACGTCTTCTTCTGGGTGATGGACCAGATCGTCCCCGTGCAGCTGAAGCTCGCCCTCTACGGGCTGATCCTGGCGGCGCAGTTTCTGGCGGGCCTGGCGACCGTGACATCGGTCTCGCGTATGATCTACGCCTTCGCCCGCGACGATGGATTGCCCGCCTCGTCCCGGCTCAAGCAGGTCAGCCCGCGGTTTCGCTCTCCCGTCGCGGCGGTCTGGGTCGGTGTGATCGTCGCGGTGGGCTTTACCGCCTATGCCGATGGCTATTCGACCGTGGTCTCGGTCACCTCGATCGTCCTGTATCTCTCCTACGCCATGCCGATCGCCGCGGCTTTTTGGGCCTATGGCCGGACCTGGACCGTGATGGGGCCATGGGACATGGGACCTACGTTTCGCATCGTCGCGGTCCTGTGCATCGCGATCTCGCTGGGGGTTTTCTACATCGGCGTGCAGGCGCCAAACGGGCGGGCGTTGAGCGTGGTGCTAGGCATTTTCGCCCTCACCGGCGCAGTCTGGGTGCTGATCGAGCGGCGGCGGTTCAAGGGGCCACCGATTGGCGGCGAAATCGCCCGGCGCCAAGGCGAGATCGCAGCAGCCGAAACGCGTCTCAATGATGGAATTTGAATCCTGCTGTCAGGCCTCGGCGGGCGGCGTCGCCGTGGGACCGGCGATGGTCATGGCCTTGACATAGGCGGGCCGCTGGCTGAGCCGATCGACGTAGGCGCGGGCGTTGGGCATGTTGTCACGGCGCCCGAGCATGCGGACCGACCGCAGGCAATAGAGCGTCATGATGTCCGCGCACGTGAAGGCCTCGCCGGCCAGGTAGGGTGAGCCGGCCAGGGTCTGTTCGACCATGCGCGCATAGCCATCCTCTCGCCTCTGAACCATGCCAGCCACCACCCCATTGGCCTCCTCACCGAGGGCCAGCCTGGAGAAGAACAGACCCAGGATGTTGTTGTTGAAATGCATCCAGTACAGGTATTCGTAATAGTTCGGCCGGTCCGGTCCGACCGTCAGCGCGCCGCCAGCATAGGTGTGACAGACATAGTCGACGATGGCGGCGGACTCGCACAACATCCGATCGCCATCCTGCACCACCGGGGCCGTCGCCGCCGGGTGCAGGGCGAGGTACGACGCCGGCGCCAGGCCGTCGGGCCCGCGCGTGTGCCACACGAGTTTGTAGGGGAGGGCGAGCTCCTCCATCAGCCAGACCACGCGGTCCGATTGCGAAACGCCAAGGTGGTGGATCGTCAGCATGCGCGCGCGCTCCTTGCTCAGCGCCCGGTGAATACCGGTTTACGCTTTTCGATGAAGGCGGTGACGCCTTCGAGGTGATCGTCGCTGCCGACCGTCTCGCCGATCAGTTCGGCCTCGCGGGCTGACTGCTGGTCCCAGGTCGACTCCAGCGACCCGCGCAGCAACCGCTTGGCGCCGGCCAACGCCCGGGTTGGGCCGGAGGCGAGGTGGGCGGCGATCTCGAGGGCCTTGTCCTGCAGTTCGGCCTTGGGAACCGTCCAGTTGAGTAGGCCCCAGTCGAGGGCCTTGGCGGCCGTGAACCGCTCGCCTAGCAGGGCGATCTCGAGCGCGCGGCGTTCGCCGACGATGCGCGGCAGGAAATAGCTGACGCCGCCGTCCGCGGTGAGGCCGATGTGGCGATAGGCGAGCGAGAAGATTGCATCATCCGCCGCGATGGCCAGATCGGAAGCGCAGACGACGCTGAGGCCGAAGCCGGCGGCCGCGCCTTGCACCGCCACGATCACTGGCTTGGGCATGCGGCGCAGGCGGTGGATCGACAGATGGCCGGTGACGACGCGGCGCTCCATCGACGCGGCGTGAGCCTCGCGGTTCTCGACCAGGGACTCATGGAAGCCCTTGACGTCCCCGCCGGCCATGAAGGTTTCCCCAGCGCCGCGGATCAGCACGCAGCGAACGCTCGCGTCCTTTTCAAACCACTGAGTAGCGTCGATGAAGCCTTCGACGAGTTCGGGCGACAGGGCGTTCAGGCGCTCGGGCCGGTTGAAGGTTATGATGCCGACGCCGTCGGTCACCTCGGTCAGCAAATGTGCCGGCATTCCGCGTTCCTCCGCCTTGATCCGGTCCAGCTCCGCGGCTGGCGCCTCGCCCGCAAGGCCAGCCACGTTAGACCGTTTGAACCTCAACGCGCCAGACTGGCGGCGCCTCGCCCGCTGAAACCTGATCGGCCGCCCACGGCGCGCAGAGGTGTCAAAAAGGGAGGCTCACGCGGCGCGCTTCGCGGCCAGGGCCTGCGCGATCTCAGCGTGGCGGGCGCGGGTAATGCCGTAGGAGGCGAAGATCAGCATCGAGATCACGGCGATAACCGACGCGACCGGTCCCCAGACCATGACCAGGCGCACCTGCACCTCGTGCGGCAGGACCGCACCGACCTGGGTTCCGATCTCCTTCGGGAATCGAATGATGTCCAAGGCCATGCCCGCCAGCAGCACTCCAAGTCCTGTGGCGGCCTTGTTGGCGAAGCCGAGGCCGGCGAAGTAGAGACCTTCGCGGCGGCGGCCGAACAGGTGTTCATGCTCGTCAGCGGCGTCGGCCATCATCGAAGGATAGGCCACCGCCGCAAAGCCGATGCCGATCCCGGCGACAAAGGAATTGACCTCCATCGGCGGCAGCGCCGCCTGGCCGAGCGGTTGGTACAGGCCGAGAAGCCAGGCCCCCTGAACGACCAGCCAGTTGGCGATAAGCAGGGCGAGGCCGATCAAGACCACGGTCTTTTTTTCCAGACGACGCTGGAGCATGGGCGCGACGCCAATGCCCAGGAGGATTCCCACGATGAAGGCGTAGCCGATGAATTGCAGCGCCTCGCTCTTGATGCGCCAGACGAACACGAAGGAATGGTTGTTCAAGGTCGCGTTCAGACCGGTCGCGACGTAGGTGACCACGGCGGACACGAAAAGCAGCCGAAAGGATCGGTTGGCGAAGATTTCCTTCATCTCGGCCGGCATGCGCCGCCACATCGATCCCTCGATCCGCGCGGGCTGAGGCAGGGCGGCGGCGTAGCGGCGCAGACCCAGACAGCAAAGCGTCATGCCGGCAAAGAGGATCGCGGCGACCGTCCAGCCAAATCCCGGATAACCGTCGGCCCGCTGCAGGCCGCCGTTGGCGAAAAACAGGGAGAAGCCGAGAGCCGTGATCGTCGTCCCGAACAGGATCCCCGCGACGGATCTATAGACAACGATGCTGGTCCGCTCGGCGTAGTCGGTCGACATCTCGGCCCCGAGCGCGATGTACGGCACGTTGAAGAGCGAGATGAACGCGCGGCTGGCGACGGACATCAGCGTGAGCCAGCCAAACAGGAGCGGCTGACCGAGCGCGCGCGGCGGCGAGAACAGCAGGCCGATAGAGACCGCGACCAGGGGGACTGCGGCGATCATCAGGGGCAACCGCCGGCCGAGTTTCGACCTGAAGTTGTCGGACCAAGATCCAACCAGGGGGTCGACGACGGCGTCGAACGCCAGGCTGACCGCAAGCGCCGCGCCGACGTAGGCGCCGGAAAGGCCGAGCACGGCGGTATAGTAGAAGAAAATGAAGCCAATGGCGGTGTCGAACCCGCCGGTCTGGGCGGCCTGACCCAGGCTGTAGAACAGCTTTCGGGCGACCGTCAGACGCTGCGCGCCGCCGCTCATTGGCCCTTGGTCCGCGACATCAAGCGAAGGCTTCGTCGAAGGCGTCGATCATGGCTCGCCAACTGCGCGCGTCCGTACGGGCGTCATATTTGATGCCGGGCCGGCCGAAGCTGCTGGCGTCGGGGTTGGTGAAGGAGTGTTCGGCGCCGCCGTAGAGCACGATGCGGTAGTCCACGCCGCCCTCGCGCATCTCCTTTTCGAACGCGCCGCGCTGTTCGGCCGGAATGAGCGGATCATCTGCGCCGAGCAGCGCCAGGATCGAGCCCTTGATGGTCTTTGCGTCCTGCGGCCGCGCGGTGGCGAGGCCCGCGTGAAAGCCGATGGCGATCTTGATGTCCGCGCCCGAGCGCGCCAGCTCGAAGGCCGTCGTCCCGCCAAAGCAGTAGCCGATTGCGCCAAGCCGGGAGGCGTCGGTCTCCGGCTGTGAGGTGAGCACCCCCAAGGCCGCGGTGGCGATCGCGCGAATGCCCGACGGGTCGGCCATGAAGCCGCCCAGACGCTTCATCATCTCGTCGAAGTCGGTGACGATCTCGGCCTCGCCGTGGAAATCGAGGGCGAAAGCCACGTAGCCGGCGTCCGCCAGCTTGCGCGCGAAACTCATCACCAGCTCGCCGCGACCCGGCGCTTCGGGCGCGAGGAGCACGCCCGGCCGCTTGCCCGTCTTTTTGTCGTCGACCGCCAGGTAGCCAAGAT
>Ga0075029_100000559_pt1 | contig 21559 bp, 14 predicted proteins | sample LitLauG_LLR_2013_FD_71391 | JGI IMG/M metagenome (GOLD analysis project Ga0075029, IMG submission 71391) | Freshwater sediment microbial communities from North America - Little Laurel Run_MetaG_LLR_2013 | ecosystem: Environmental > Aquatic > Freshwater > Creek > Sediment | place: USA...
TCCTCAAGCAAATGTTCTGAGAGCATTTCCTGAATGGGCTTCTTTGGTTCGTCGTTGTATTCAAGGAATTTTCAGCAATTGGCAAACTGATTATGAAGGTCAGTATGATGAACAGACAGTACTTAGACACCAAGATAGACTTCTATCCATGTGGGATGAATACATCAGATCTAAGATCAATCAAGCTCAGAGAAATATGGAAGGAGAAGTTTCACGTATAGATGGTGGAACTCGTGGCGGAAGGAGAAGAAGGGGAAGGGAATAATGGAGAGTTATGGAAGGTGATATTCAATACATAGCAGACTCTTATCTTATAGAGAGGACTTTCCAAATTCTTGCTGAGTACGAGGAAGAGGGAGGTCCACTTAAGAAGCATGCTTTTGATCTTTCATCTATGCTTGGTGGAATTGCAAGCACTATAAAGTCATGGGTAGGCTCTCAGATCCACGGACAAGATTCTGGTGGTATTACCAGGACAGTTGTTGATTTCTTAGCACCAGCTGTGTTCTTTAGACTCCATCCATTACTAGGTCTTCTAGTAACTGTCGCTCAGCTTTTTGGTTACGATCTATACTCCATCTATCAAAAGATAATTGGAGTGATAATGCCAAAGATACAATCTGGCCAGCCAATATCTACACAAGATATCAATGAAGCAGGTAAGGCTGCCATTCCACCCGCACCTCAAGGTGGTGATGCTGCTGGTGGCGCAGGTGATACTGGATTTGCCACGGCTTCTGATGATCTTCTAGCGCCTTTGAGAGCTTTGCATTCTGAAGGAACTCTTAAAAAGAACCTTACAAAGAATGCTGTTGGATGGGGAAGTTCTAGTTCAGGATTTGCTGGTCAGTGGGGTGCTCAATCCTTTATGCCACAAAACTCTAATCCTTTGTTCAGAATGTTTTCATTCCTAGCACCAGCATCCAGAGGTAATATGCTAACTGGCATTTTGGTATGGTTCCTAAAAACCATTCTACTATCTGCTGGATTGCTTGCTGTTGGTGGTGCCGTTGCAGGTGCTCTTGGATATAACCCAGGCGGTGGTGCGGCTTCTGGCGGTGGAGCAGGTGCAACTCCAAGTGCTGGCGGAACTCCAAGTGCTGGCGCAGCCCCAAGTGCTGCAGGGGCCGGTATGAGGCCAGCTCCAACAGGAGCAGGATCTTGGAATTTCCGCCCAAAGGCAAATGACATATGGGTTGAGAATCTGAATGGTAAGCAACCATACGAACAAGTTCTAGAATGGACAATTGCATCTTACCCAGATTTAGACGAATATGATGACATTATTATGAAGACGCCATCTTTTTGGAATGTGGTTAGAGGTATCTCTCAGGACTGGCGTCCTGGACAACAACAGCTTGTAATACCACCACCATACAGAACAAGAGATGAGTTGATAAACATGTTCATCAATGACGTGTACAGACAGATTCAGCAACTGGCACAAAGAGGAGAGATATGAGTGAAATTTGGGATGAGTTTGAAAAACTAGCACTTGCTCAGGGTCTCATTTCTGAGGGTTCTGAGAGTGATATGGAGAAGTTTGATCCATCTGAATCTTCTCGTACAGACTCTTTGGCAAGAGATGCTGTTGCACTGCTTTATGGCGTTCAACCAGATACTATTTACGATGAGAAAAAGACTCTAATGGATCAGGCACACCCTGATACATTTGTTGTTGGCAGAGCATACGATGCAATGAACGCGGTAGTTGAGAACAACTATCAACGTCAAGATATGATGGCGTACATTGCTCTGAAGCAGCCTAATGGTCATTTGACTCAGAGACGATATGTTGCGGCCAAACATGAACTTACTAACTCTTTGGTAAAAGCTGCATTCTTGCTTGATAATAGAGATGAAATAGAACTGATGTCACTTGCTGATTCTTGCGCAGCACGCCTTGATGAAAGAGGAGATAGAATTGTCAAAGAGGCAATGCCTGCCGTTGCTATTGCTGGTATTGCTCTAGGAGCATCTGTTCTAATCGGTGCTGCTTACTATTTCATGTATGGAGCTACAACAGCCCAGGGTGTTTACGCAAACTCACAGAAAGTTCTAGATGCTCTACAGCCACTAGCTTCTGAACCATATGCAAGAGCCATTGAAGCAGACGTTACAAAGATAATGAGAATGGCTGAGCAAGTATATCAAGTAAAGGATCAGATTGCTAATGTTACATCAGTAGATGAAGCTGTAGATATGGCGCAGCAACAAGCTAATTCTGCAAAGATGCAAGCAATCATACAGAGAATAAATACATATCTAGCACAGCTTCAAAAGATTCAAAGAGCTATTCCTGGTTGGGTTGCAAAGATCAAATTAGTTCATTCTACATCTACTGAGGTAAAGTCTGATTGGTGGGCAAAGGTAATATCATTCACTTCTAGATTTACGTATGAGGATTGGCAAACTCTGATTGATTCTCTAGCTGGTCAAGCAGGTATTATGGGTGGACAAGTTGGCGGTTTGCTTGAAGCTATTCAAAAAGAAGTTCAAGTTATGAATGGCGCTAAGGCAGCTGCTCATAATTCTGGTCCAGATATTCAATCTGCACTTCAGGATACACCACCTCCTCAACCAGGAGCAAGACCTCAAGCTTTGCCAGGTGCTCCAGCTTCAGGCGCTTTGCCACAACCTATTCCAGCACCAAACCCAGCATCTCCTCCAGGTGTTGCTCGTCCAGGAACACCACCAAATCCAGCAGTAGATTCGGATGGATTCCCGGTTATTCCTCAATCAAACTTTGGCGGAAATGCATTGCCTAACTGGGGAGACTGATTGGATGCGAGAATTCAAGCATGGCAGGAGTATCTAAAAACTTCTCCTCTTGGAGTAAGTTATACAGGACTTTCTGATGGGTATATGAATGATGCCCTTAAGGCATCTCTTAGCGCTCTTGAAGGTAAGTTAAAAGAGGCTGGGAAACCTACGTCTATATTGTCTGGTAATGGTGTTATTGTAGACGCATCTATTGTGAAGTCTACAGTAGATCAGATTCCAAAGCCAGGGAGTGCTCCTGGAACTATATCTCCAGCTGTTGTTGAGTGGAAGAAGTATCTACAATCAAAAGGATTGTATTCTGGAAAGCTTGATTCTCCAGACATGGATGATGCTTTCAAAACAGGAATGCAATCTCTTGAGGCTTTGATATCAAAAGAAGTTCCATCTGTTGTTGGTATGATTTGGAGTAATGGAAATATAAATCCACAAGCTACCATACCAGATGTTGAAGAGGCTTTGAAGCTTATCGAAGAGAAGAAAAAGAGTAAAGAAACGAAGAAAACTTCTGCTTTGAAGTTCGGTGTTGCGAATTTTGATGCTCTAGGACCACCCAACGATCCTGAGTTCATTGGAACACCTTTCAAACAGCTGTTTATCTCACAAGAGATGTCAAAATCTGACGAACAGACTCCAGGTAATTCTCAAAATCAAGGCGCTTGGGCTTTGGATATTCCTGATCATGATCAGGGTCCTCTGTCTAAGAAACATACCCTAAAACGCCATAAAAAAGGCCCTGATATTGAAGAGCGAATGAATCGCTTAGTACAATTAATGGAACAAGTAAAAAAATAATCCAATCTACTACTACACAGGTATAGATTTAGAAAGACAGCATTGATGTAAGACCGTTAGCACCACACAACACAAGGTGCAAAAGGAAAATCACATGGCATTAGAACTAGTACAACCAGGCATTCAGCCACTCGGTCAGTTTGACGGAGCAGACTCTATTTATCTTACCGTCAAGGGCGGTGAGATTGCAACCATCAAGGGTGTATCCCGCACTGGTACAGATTTGGCATCAGCCGACGTGAAGAACGACGGATATGTTGCTACAAACCGTCCAGTTGTTACAACTGCGCTTGCAAATGGTAACCGTCCATTGTTCTTGGTGGACGATGGTATCTGGGGATACGGAACGCTCTTTGGTTCTGTAATCGGCGGCGTTGCTGGACAGATCTCTTATGGTCTTGGCCAGGTTCCAGCCACCCAGCTCGGACCTCACACTGCAGCTGCTTCTGGCAAGCTCACTCTGTGGGACAAGCCAGGTACATATGCAGTTACGCTTGATGCAGTTCACACTGATCCGCTTGTTGGTTTGGTTCCAACCAATGCAACATTGACAATCGGTGCAGCTCTGTATGCAACTTCTGGTGGTTTGCTAACCCCAGCTTCTGGCTCTGCGTTCGAGTCTGTAGTTGTTGGTCGTTTCTTGAACTTTGAAGTTTGGAAGGGTGGTTCTTTGGTAACAACCCCACTCACACTTGTATCTGCGACAGCTTCACCATCTGGTTCAGTTGGTGCTCCACAGACAGGTGCTTTCCAGCGTGCATTGTTCTGGTTCCACCCAGCATACTGATCATGATTAGGAAGGGGGAGGACTTTCGTTCTCCCCTTTTCACGACAGCTGTTGATGGATTTCGGCAGCTTATTTACCAACAAAAAAGGAGATACTAATGTCTTTGTTCAATACTCATGGCGATATGAACGCCGTATCCGTAAAGGATGCTTTGAATACTCTAGTAAAGTATGCTGCTATTCTCGAAGAGAATCAGCCTGCTAACTCACGTCTTGCCGGTCAGCCAGGTCTGAACGATGAGAAGCGTGATGAACTGATTGCCCGCGCAATCATGACCCAGGAAGGAAAGCTTGCTCTTGCACAGGCAATGGCAAACCCAATCCGTCGTAACTTGGACTACCAGGGAATTGCCCGTAGACTCCTTGTTGTTGACCCACTTCCACAGGGTGTTGATCCTAAGTACGAGCGCGATATCGACGTTGCCGCAACCGTTATTTCTTCTAACGGTACTGGTGGTGAGTCTCGTGTCTTCGGTGACCGTATCGTGGTTCCAACCTTTGAGTTGTACTCCAACCCAACGGTTCGTATCTCCGAGGTTCGTCGTCGTAGATTCAACGTTATCGACCGTGCTGTTCAGAAGGCTCGTCAGGAGCTTATGGCTCAGGAAGATGCAAACATCTTCGCAGCTATCGATGCAGCATCTTCTGTTGAGAACGTTGTTCAGGACATCACAGACGGCGGTATGTTGAAGCGTGACCTTGTTGAAATCAAGGTTCAGATTGATCGTTGGGACTTGGTTACAACCAAGTTCTTCATGAACATCAACGAGTTCACTGACATTCTAAACTGGGCATCCGGTGGTGGTCAGGGCGTTGGTGGTGGTGAAGTCGATCCAGTCACCCAGCGTGAAATTCTCCAGACAGGTTTGTATGCTCACATCTGGGGCGCAGACATCATGGTTTCCAAGATCGTTCCACCAGGAACTGTCTACGGAGCCGCAGACCCAGAGTTCGTCGGCGTTATGCCAATCCGTCAGGACATCGAAGTTATCCCAGCAGACGAGCCAAAGCAGCTCAAGCTCGGATGGGTTGTCTCTGAGGAAATCGGTATCGGTATCGTAAACCCACGTGGTGTTGCTGCTTCCAAGAAGTCAACAATCGTTGGTCGCTAAGCCAAACAATCTAGCGTAAGCTAGAGAGCAACGGCCCGCTCAAAAGGCGGGCCGTTTCTGTTTAATCTAACATAAACCACATCACTCAGTGATTGCGTGGTATATCAATAAACAAGGTAAAGAATAGGCATCCCAGCGCATATTCCCATATAGAGTTGGATCTGTTTGGAGAAACATGAGAAGAGTCGAATCAGGATTCTGGGCACATAGAGATATAAATGCTGTAGATCCGCACCCACAGTATGTAAGAGTTGATGGAACTCGTGCATTACTAGGCGATCTAAACATGGATGGTTATGATATCATCAATGTTGGATTGATTGATGGTGTGGATATTCAGAACCATGGATCTCGTCATGCACCAGGCGGTATAGATGCAATTCCTACAGCTTCTGCTGTAGGGCTAAATGCTAATTCTACAAGTGTAGAAGGTGTTGCAGTTACACTTGCTCGTTCAGATCATACACATGCAATTGATGTGACATCTGGCGCTATTGCAGGTATCAACGCTGGAAATGGTGCACTTGACGGTACTGCGTTGGGCCTCTCTCGCAGAGACCATCAACACCCAGTTTCAACTGCTGCCGCATCTACAATATCAGGCTCAAACACAGAAGGTGTATCTACATTCCTTGCTCGTGCAGACCACAATCACGCACTTGGCGGAACAGTTGGTGGTAATCTTTCAGGATCTCTACCTAACCCATCTGTTGTTGGTCTTACTATCTCTGGTCAGGTTCAAGGATCTCTTCTATATTTCAATGGAACAAATTGGGTAGTGCTTGCTCCAAGTACTGATGGTTATATTCTAACCACTCATGGAGCTGGAGCTAATCCAACTTGGGCTTATGATAACAACATAGCTTTATCTACAACAAACCCAGTCACCCTAGTAAAGGGTACAACTGCAATTGGAACTGGTACTACATCAGCAAGATCTGATCACCAACACGATATCCAGACTGCTTCCGCTGTTGCGGTAGGCACAGCCAATGCTGAAGGTTCTTCAACCTCTCTAGCTAGAGCAGATCACACTCACCAAGTAACAGGACTTGCAATTGCCTCTCAGGCAGCTGGCGATATCCTGTACTACAATGGTACATCTTGGGTAAGGCTTGGAGCGAGCACAGACGGATACTTCCTAGGAACTCACGGAGCTGGATCTAACCCATCTTGGGTACCTGTTGGTACTTTGTCAATATCAGGACAAACTCAAGGAGATATTCTATACTTCAATGGTACTTCTTGGGTAAGATTGCCAGCTGGAACATCTGGAAACTTCCTTGCAACTCAGGGTGCAGGAGCTAATCCAATTTGGTCCGCTGGACTTGCACTAGCATCAACAACTCCAGCTAACGTAGTTAAAGGTACTTCTGCTGTAGGTGTTGGAACAACCGCTGCAAGGTCTGATCACCAACACGATATTACAACAGCTTCCGCTGTTGCAGTAGGTACAACTAACGCAGAAGGTGTTGCTACATCGGTAGCAAGATCTGACCACACCCACCAAGTGACCGGGCTTGCAATAGCCTCTCAGGCTCAGGGTGATGTTCTATATTTCAACGGGACTTCTTGGGTAAGACTACCCGCATCTACAGATGGTTATGTTCTAACAACACATAACACTGGAAACAACCCAACGTGGAATCCTCCTCTTGCTCTGTCTTCCTCAACTCCTGTTACATTGGTAAAAGGTACGTCAGCAATTGGTACTGGTACTACAGCAGCAAGATCTGATCACCAACATGATATCCAGACTGCAACTGCTGTTGCCGTTGGAACAACTAACGCTGAAGGTTCTTCAACCTCTCTAGCTAGAGCAGATCATACCCACCAAGTAACCGGACTTGCAATTGCATCTCAAGCTCAGGGAGATATCCTTTATTACAACGGATCTTCCTGGGTACGTCTAGCTGCTGGAACAGATGGATATGTTCTAGGGACACATGGAGCTGGACAAAACCCAACTTGGGGTCTTGTTGGATCAAGCGCCATAGCACCAGGATCTGCATACCAAGCACGTGTAACAAACTCCACAGGTACAGCTGCTACTTGGCAGACACTAACGCTTGGTGCTACTGGTCCTGTTACAGTTACAAACTCAGGTAACGTTGTACAAGGTACAACGATTGCAGTCAACACAGTATCTAACTCTACATCGGGTGTTGTACCTCAGATTAGCGGAACTAATACTGCATTTGTATCAGCAAACGGAACATCTTCTTCTTGGTCTACATTGACTCTTGGAGCAACAGCTCCAATAGCAGTATCTAACTCAGGTAACGTTGTACAAGGTACAACAATCTCAGTTGCTTCTGCTACAACAGGTGCTCTAGGTGTTATCCAACTTGCCGGTGACTTGGCAGGTACAGCTACGTCAGTAACAGTAGCAAAGATAAATGGAGCATCTGTACCAGCATCTGGTACTCTGGTAGCTGGCGATATCCTGTATTACAACGGATCTGGATGGGTAAGACTACCAGCTTCTACAGATGGTTATGTTCTAACCACAAAGACATCAAATACTGTCCAGTGGCTACCCATCATCCAAACCCCACTATCTTCAACAAACCCAGCTACCTTGGTAAAGGGTACGACAGCTGTTGGTGTTGGAACTACTGCTGCCCGCTCAGATCACCAACATGATATACAGACTGCAGCGGCAGTCGCTGTTGGTACGGTCAATGCTGAAGGTTCTTCAACCTCACTAGCTAGAGCTGATCATACACACCAAGTAACAGGACTTGCAATTGCCTCTCAGACTGCTGGCGATGTTTTGTATTACAACGGATCTTCTTGGGTCCGTCTTGGCGCAGGTACTGATGGATACTTCCTACAAACAAAGTCTGGAAATACAGTTCAGTGGAGTCAGGCTAATACATCTGGTATTACACCAGGCTCAAACAATACTGTTCTAAATACATCAGGTTCTGGTGTTGTGCAGTGGAGCACGCTAACATCATCTAACCTATCATCTACTGCAAGCATAGCTGCAACGCAGTTGGCTGCTGGTTCTTTGAACTCTGTTCTATCTTCGAACGGAACAACGAACTCTTGGTCTAATTCACCAACGCTAACAGGACTCACAACAACAGGTGGAGCTTCTATTGGCGGTGTTCTGAATATGAATTCTCAGAACATTCAGAACCTTGCTACACCAACAAATGCAAGCGATGCTGCAAACAAGTCTTATGTAGATGCTTTGGTTCAAGGTATCAGCGCTAAGACATCTGTATTTATTCTTTCTGCTACAAACCTAACTCTTTCTGGTGAGCAGACGATTGATGGGTACACAACGCTTGCCTCTCGTGTTTTGCTTATCGGACAGACAAACCCAGTTCAAAACGGTATCTGGGTAACTGCAAGCGGTGCATGGACTCGACCAACTGACTTTGCTAACGGATCACATGCTGCTGGTGTGTTCGCATTCGTTGAAGAAGGTGCTACATATCAAGACACTGGTTGGTTGTGTATAACAGCACCAGGAAGCGATGTTGTTGGAACGAACACAAACTCTTGGGTACAGTTCTCTTCTGCTGGCGTTATTACTGCAGGAAATGGTATTACCAAGACAGGTAACGTACTTTCAATTACACCTGGCGCAGCTTACCAGGCACAAATCACAAACTCTGGTGGTACAGCCTCTACATGGCAGACACTGACTCTTGGTGTATCTGGACCTCTTGCTGTTACAAATTCAGGTAATATTGTTCAGGGAACCACACTTAGCGTCAACACAGTTTCTAACTCCACATCAGGTGTTGTACCTCAGGTTGGAGGAACCAATACAGCACTTGTATCTACCAACGGTACATCTTCTTCTTGGGGAACTCTTACTATCTCTGTAACTGGTCCAGTAGCAGCTACAAATTCTGGTAACGTTGTACAGGGAACAACAATCTCTGTAAATACAGTTTCTAACGTAACATCTGGTGTTGTTCCTCAGGTTGGCTCTACAGGAACTGTACTTCAGACATCTAACGGCACAGCCGCATCTTGGGCACTTCTTACATCTTCTAACCTGTCATCAACAGCAGGTATTACTCCAACACAGTTGTCAACAGGTGGAACGAACCAGGCGATCACTTCAAATGGAACTGTAAACTCTTGGTCAACATTGACTCTTGGAGCTACCGCTCCAATAGCTGTATCAAACTCAGGTAACGTTGTTCAAGGAACAACGATATCTGTAGCTTCTGCTACAACAGGTGCTCTAGGTGTTGTACAGCTTGCTGGAGATCTAGCTGGTACTGCTACATCAGTAACAGTAGCAAAAATCAACGGAGCTGGTGTTCCTGCTGTTGGAACCCTTGCAGCTGGAGATGTACTATACTACAATGGGTCTTCTTGGACTCGTCTTGCAGCATCTACAGATGGTTATGTTCTTACCACAAAGACTGGAAACACAGTCCAGTGGACATCAGTCGCTGGAGCAATCCTATCTTCATCAATACCTGTCACTCTGGTAAAAGGAACATCTGCTGCTGGTACATCTGCACTAGCTTCAAGATCTGATCACCAGCACGATATTCAGACAGCTTCCGCAGTTGCGGTTGGAACCGCCAACGCTGAAGGTTCTTCAACATCACTAGCGCGTGCTGACCATACTCACCAAGTAACAGGCTTTGCTATCGCTTCACAAGCCCAAGGCGATATCCTATACTACAACGGATCTTCTTGGGTAAGGCTTGGAGCAGGTACATCAGGCAACTTCTTGCAGACACAAGGTGCTGGAGCAAACCCACAGTGGTCAGCAGTTGGTGTAGGTTCTATTACGCCAGGCACTGCATATCAAGCACATGTAACTAATTCAGGTGGTACTGCTTCCGTTTGGCAAACTTTAACTCTTGGAGCTACAGGTCCTGTTACAGTTACAAACTCAGGTAACGTTGTTCAAGGAACAACGATTGCAGTTAATACAGTTTCTAACTCTACATCAGGTGTTGTTCCTCAGATTGGTGGAACGAATACTGCGTTTGTATCAGCCAACGGTACATCTTCTTCTTGGTCTACACTTACAATCGGTGTAACAGCACCAGTAGCCGCTACTAACTCAGGTAACGTTGTTCAAGGAACAACGATCTCTGTCAATACAGTCTCTAACGCAACATCAGGTGTTGTACCATCTGTAGGAGCAACAGGAACTGTTCTACAGACCTCCAATGGAACGGCAGCTTCTTGGGCATTGTTGACAACATCAAACCTATCATCTACTGCCGGTATTACACCTTCTCAGATGTCAGCTGGTGGTGCAGGTAACGTACTTCTTGGCGGAGCAACAGCTGCGGCAAATGCTTGGGGACAAATTACGACATCCCAAGTTTCGGCAACAGCAGGTATCACTCCAACACAGTTGTCAACAGGTGGTGCTAACCAGGCAATCACTTCCAATGGTACAACAAACTCCTGGTCTACATTGACTCTTGGAGCTACCGCCCCAATTGCAGTTTCCAACTCAGGTAACGTTGTTCAAGGAACAACGATATCTGTAGCTTCTGCAACTACTGGAGCTTTGGGTGTTATCCAACTTGCTGGAGATCTAGCTGGTACAGCAACTTCTGTAACTGTAGCAAAGATCAACGGAGCCTCTGTACCAGCTGTTGGAACATTGGCTCAGGGAGATATTCTATACTACAGCGGTTCTGGATGGGTAAGACTTCCAGCATCAACAGATGGTTATTTCCTAGGAACACATGGTGCTGGATCTAACCCATCTTGGGTCATGCCAGCATCTGGCGTCTCTCTAGCATCTACTACGCCAGCTACTTTGGTAAAGGGTACATCAGCCGTTGGAGTAGGTACAACAGCAGCTCGTTCGGATCATCAACACGACATTCAAACTGCTTCAGCTGTAGCTGTTGGTACGGCAAATGCGGAAGGATCTTCTACATCTCTAGCACGTGCAGACCATACTCACCAAGTTACAGGACTAGCGATTGCTTCACAAGCTCAAGGAGACATCCTGTATTACAACGGATCTTCTTGGGTCCGTTTGGGAGCTGGTACATCAGGCAACTTCTTGCAGACACAAGGTGCCGGAGCAAACCCACAGTGGGCAGCACCAAGCGTTGGTGGTATTACACCAGGAACCGCTTATCAGGCAATTGTAACCAACTCAGGTGGTACAGCTGCAGCTTGGCAAACTCTAACAATCACTGCAGGAACTGGTGTTGCTGTAACGAACTCAGGTAACGTTGGACAAGGTACAACGATATCTGTAAATACAGTTTCAAACACTTTGACTGGTATCGTTCCAAGCATATCAGCAACCAATACTGCGCTTGTATCTACCAACGGTACGTCTTCATCTTGGGGAACACTTACGCTTGGAGCTACTGCCCCAATAGCAGTCACGAACTCAGGTAACGTTGTCCAGGGTACTACAATTTCCGTTGCCTCTGCAACCACAGGCGCACTTGGTGTTATCCAGTTGGCTGGTGATTTGGCAGGTACTGCTACATCAGTAACAGTTGCCAAGATCAATGGTGCAGCAGTACCTGCAGTTGGAACCCTTGCAACAGGCGATATTCTTTACTACAACGGATCTTCTTGGACAAGACTACCAGCTTCTACAGATGGTTACTTTCTAGGAATCCATGGTGTTGGTTCAACTCCCGCTTGGGGACAAGTTGGTGTAACATCCATATCACAAGGTACAGCTTACCAATCCTTGGTAACAAATTCAACAGGTACCTCCTCAGCTTGGCAGACATTGACTCTTGGTGCTACAGGCCCAATCACTGTAACCAATTCAGGCAATGTTGTACAAGGAACAACAATTGCGGTAAATACAGTATCCAATACAACTTCAGGTGTCGTACCTCAGGTTGGATCTACAGGAACTGTTCTTCAGACATCTAACGGTACATCTTCTTCTTGGGCCTTGCTGACAACCTCAAACTTGTCAGCTACCGCTGGTATCACGCCAACACAGTTGTCAACTGGCGGAACAAACCAAGCAATTACTTCCAACGGAACTGTAAACTCTTGGTCAACATTGACTCTTGGAGCAACAGGCCCAATAGCAGTTACAAACTCAGGCAACGTTGTTCAAGGTACAACGATATCTGTCAATACAGTTTCTAACTCTACTTCTGGTGTCGTGCCGCAAGTTGGTGGAACCAATACAGCACTTGTATCTACTAACGGTACATCATCTTCTTGGGGAACACTTACCATCTCTGTAACTGGTCCAGTAGCAGCTACAAATTCTGGTAACGTTGTCCAGGGAACAACGATCTCTGTAAATACAGTTTCTAACGTAACATCTGGTGTTGTTCCTCAGGTTGGCTCTACAGGAACTGTGCTCCTGACAGCAAACGGTACATCTGCTTCTTGGGCTACAATAACAACGTCCAACATCTCAGCTACCGCTGGTATTACACCTTCTCAGTTGTCAACAGGTGGTGCTAACCAGGCTATTACCTCCAACGGTACAACTAACTCTTGGGGTACACTTACACTTGGTGCAACAGGACCAATAACTGTAACGAACTCCGGTAACGTTGTACAAGGAACAACGATTGGAGTCAATACAGTTTCTAACGCAACAACTGGTGTTGTACCAACCATCGGTGGAACCAATACTGCATTAGTATCCGCAAACGGTACATCATCTGCTTGGTCAACACTAACTCTTGGAGCTACCGCCCCAATTGCAGTTTCCAACTCAGGTAACGTTGTTCAAGGAACAACGATATCTGTAGCTTCTGCAACAACAGGAGCACTTGGTGTCATCCAGCTTGCTGGAGATTTGGCAGGTACTGCAACTTCAGTGACAGTAGCAAAGATCAATGGAGCGGGTGTACCTGCAGTTGGAACTCTTGCTCAAGGAGATGTGCTGTATTACAATGGGTCTTCTTGGACTCGTTTGGCAGCAGGTACAGATGGATATGTTCTAACAACACATGGTGCTGCACAAAACCCAACCTGGACTCAGGTTTCCTCAGGTGGTGGAGGTGTTTCTCTATCAAACGCAACTCCAGCCACCTTGGTAAAGGGAACTGCAACTGCTGGTGTTGGAGCTTCCGCATCTAGATCTGATCACCAGCACGATATCCAGACAGCAACCGCTGTAGCGGTCGGAAATACAAATGCTGAAGGTTCATCAACATCACTAGCCAGAGCTGACCATACTCACCAAGTTACAGACTTGGCAATCTCTGGTCAAACTCAGGGTGATGTTCTGTACTTCAACGGAACTAACTGGGTACGTTTGGGCGGTGCTCAAGATGGTTATGTTCTAACAGCAAATGGTCCTGGTACCAACCCAACATGGGGAGGAAATGCTGTTATCCAGTCACCAAGCACCTCTATGGTAAGCTTGGTTGTAAAGCAAACATCAGCTGGTCAATCACAAGATACAATCCAGTGGCAAGACATCTATGGTAATGAGCTTGGATGTATTGACAAGAATGGTTACATAAACTTCGGAACAACTGCTTCATTTGCTAATGCTATTATTTCTTCTAAGGTTGGTCAAAACAGCTATGTACAATTCAACAACCAGAATACATCCTCTGGTAACAACGCATCAACCGACCTAGTTGCAACAGCAGATAATGGAGATGATAGCACTTACTACATTGACGTTGGTATCAACTCATCTACATACAATCAGGCTTCATTCAACATCGGTGGAGCTGATGATTCATACGTTTACTGTCTTGGTGGTAACCTAACCATTGGCACTGGAACAGCAGCTAAGACAATAAAGTTCCACACTGGTGGTACGACATCAACGAACCTTCGTGCAACGCTGTCTGATACTGGGTTCGATATGGCTTCTTTGAAGATAGCAAGCGTGCAAGATCCTACACTTGCACAGGATGCTGCTACAAAGAACTATGTTGATAACGCCGGATATTCTGATACTTGGAAGAACTATGTTAGAGTTGCTACAACAGCAAGCATAACGCTATCTGGTACTCAGACTATAGATGGTATTGCTGTAGTTGCTAATGATAGAGTTCTTGTCAAGAACCAAGCAACAGCTTCTCAGAATGGTATTTATCTATGTGAAGCTGGTGCTTGGACAAGAGCATCTGATTACTCAACTTCTGCGCAGGTATTCGGATCTGTTGTGTTCGTTCTTCTAGGTACAGTTGGTGCTGGATCTGTGTGGCAGTGTACAAATACTACCGCTCCAACAATTGGTTCAACTAGCCTTACATACGCAATCACTCAGGTTGGAGCTACTACACCTTCTGCTGTAGGTACAGCAGCAGCGGGTACATCCAACTGGCTTGCACGTATTGACCACGTTCACGCTCACGGTAACCAGGCTGCCAGCGGTACTCTACACGCTGCTGTAACTAACGCAGCTGCTGGATTCACTCCAGCTGTAGGAGCAACAGGAACTGTACTTGTAACAGCTAACGGTACTTCTGCTTCTTGGGCAACGATAACAACAACTAACATCTCATCTACAGCCGGTATAACCGCAACACAACTTGCTGTTGGTGCGGCAAACACAGTTCTAAACACAAACTCTGGTGCTTCTGCAAACCAGTGGTCACTTCTTACAGCATCAAACCTCTCATCTACAGCTGGTATTGCTCTTACGCAAATGGCAGCTGGTGGAGCTAACAACGTAGCTCTTGGTGGAGCAACGGCAGCAGCTAACGCTTGGGGTCTTATCACCACATCAAACATCTCAGCTACTGCTGGTATTACTCCAACACAATTGTCAACAGGTGGAGCAAACCAGGCTATTACTTCAAATGGAACTGTAAACTCCTGGTCTACACTTACTCTGGGAGCAACGGCTCCAATTGCGGTATCAAACTCAGGTAACGTTGTTCAAGGAACAACAATCTCAGTTGCTTCTGCAACCACTGGAGCTTTGGGTGTAGTGCAGTTGGCTGGTGACTTGGCAGGAACTGCTACATCAGTTACGGTTGCAAAGATCAATGGAGCATCAGTTCCAGCATCTGGAACTCTAGCTCAAGGTGATGTCCTATACTACAGCGGATCTGGATGGGTAAGACTTGCGGCTGGTACATCAGGAAACTTCCTAACAACACAAGGTGCAGCATCTAACCCAATTTGGTCTGCAGGTCTTGCTCTAACATCTTCTACTCCAGCAAACGTAGTAAAGGGTACAGCTGCTGTTGGAGTAGGTACAACAGCAGCTCGTTCGGATCACCAGCATGATATTACAACAGCAGCAGCAGTTGCTGTTGGAACGGCAAATGCTGAAGGAACAGCTACATCGGTAGCAAGATCTGACCACACCCACCAAGTAACAGGACTTGCAATTGCCTCTCAGGCAGCTGGCGATGTTCTGTATTACAACGGATCTGCATGGGTTCGTCTTGGTGCTGGACCAGACGGATATGTTCTAACTACAAAGGGTGGAAACACCGTTCAGTGGTTGGCTGCTGGTTCTGGTGGTGGTTCCCCCTCTGGTCTTACAGGTGGTATTCTTCAATCAATCGCACCAGATAGATTGGATAACGATCAGTACGACCTATACACAAGCGGCAGCACTGTTGGAGTTATATTCGTTCCAACAACAAACGCTGTTATTTACGGTTGTTTGATGAGAGTAGAGCAAGCTGGATCTGGAGGGTTTATATGCTCAATATACGATCTTAGCGGAAATCGTCTAGGAGCATCAAACTCTGACGCAAACACAGCTGCTCTTGGATATCAGAAATCTACATTCTCATCTCCAATCACACTAAGTGCTGGAACAGGATACTATGTTGGTGTTTCAACAACAGCAAACGGAACAAGATTTGCTGCGGGAGCTACAGCATCTGGTGGAAACTTTAACAACACAAAACCAAGATGGTCAATAGGATCTAGAAACCCAGCTACAATGGGAACTGTATCCGTAGCAACAACAATGCCTTGGTTCTCTTTGTCAACAGTGTAATGGTATAACGTATAAAGTAAACGGTGAAACATGGGAATATCTAACTCACAAGCATTCATTATCAACAACACATCCAATACTTATACTGTTAACACACTAAGCATTGGACCATCACAGCAGATTATTGTTTGGGATACTAAATCTACTCCAATAAACCAAACTGCGCTAAATAACTTTGCACTTATCAAAGACTTTGCCGGTCCAATTATGGACTTGATTACCGCAGGTTCTGTATCATTTGTGCAAGATTCCATAATCCTTACAAGAGATCAGTTTTTTGCTGTTTTGCAACAGATGACAGCTCAGTACACCCAAAACAAATCACTAACATCTGTGATGTCAAGCGGTATTAAACTGGATGCTCTTACTGATGCGGATGGAAGGATCAACTTCACATCTACACCAATTGGTTTTGGATGGCTTACATACTTCACTGGTAAAGGAGACAACCTAAACCCTACGCCACCTGACACAGGTCGTGGAACAGGATCTCCGTTTTATCTTGAAATACAAGATGGATACAATTATGGTGAGATGACTATACAATTCTTAGAGCCAATACACGTTCACGATGGTGAGGTTTATTGGGGACCAGATGAGTTTGGTCCAAAGGATTTCTTCTCTATTGGAGTTGATGTTCCAGGTACACCCGTTACTGCAGCGTCTGGAAATGGAAATTGCAATCTAGCACCTACTGGACTTGGGTTCAATATCATTGTACCAGCACCAGGCAATGGAGCTTACAATGTTGATCTTTCCAAAGCAAGGACAGTATCTCCAATGATGGTCCCTGGAACTCATCCAAATGGATACTGGGATGTTACAGAGGAAACAGGAATTGTTCGCCCAGCAGATGTAACAGGAGCTGGAAGATACAATATGTTTGATGCTCAATTGCCAAGATTCTACTTCATAAAGAATGTGGGAATGGGAAATCCAGATAGATCTTTTTCCATCAACGTATACAAAACAAATTATATTCATCCATCTTGGAAGATGGTAATGCAAGTAACAAGAGATGCGTCTCATGGAGTTGGATGGGTTTCTGGGTATTTGCTAGCATTCCGTAGGAATACCGCATAACTGCAAAATGCGTAACTGCAAAATAGGTGAATTATGGCTGTAGGAACACAAAACAATGGTATGGATTTCAACTTTTTTGCAACTGTAGTTGCGTCAAATGCTGGTCCATTCCCTCTAGCTGCAAACACGGCACCAGATGTATTGATGGCATTCCGTGGCCCACGTAGAATCATGTTTGTTGGGGTTGCCGGATCAAACGTCCAATACTCTTTCAACGGAAACAACGTACATGGACGCATATCTGCTGGTCAGATATTCAACTTTGATGTGCGTAATGAAGATAAGATTTGGTTCATTGGTACTGGAACAGTAGATGTACATGCATGGCACATAGGAGCTTGATATGTCAAAATGGGCTGTTTTCTCCGGGGGTGGTTCGAGAGGCGCTTTCGAACTAGGAGTAATATCTAAACTCAAAGAACTAAAGCCCGATCTTGAATACAATGGTTTCGCTGGAACATCAGCAGGCGCTTTGCTTGCAGCTATCTTTTCACAAGGTCCATTACAAGACACTATTGCACTAAACACAAACCTGTGGCTGAATGTTACAAAAGGAAACTCCTCAATATACAATCAAAAGCTACTGAAGTGGCTAATCATTGATGGAGCAGTTATCGTAACGTTCCTAGGAAGTACACTTGTCTCTTTCTTCGCCTCTGCTCCAATGTGGCTAACATCAATCTTTGGAGCTTGTACACTTGCTTCCTTAGCTCTTCCTTATCTTACACTTAGGATAGTGAAGTCAGTGTACGATTCTGCACCACTAAAAAGCATGGTGTATAAGTACTTTGATCCAAAGAAAACCATTCTAGCTGGGAAGAAATTACTCATTGGATCTGTTTCTTGGAAGTACGGAACATATGAAATAGCTGACGAGTCTAATCCAGACATTCATAATTGGATACTAGCATCATCTGCATATCCTTTATTTCTTGACAATGTAAAGATTGGAGAATTGTGGTACACAGATGCTGGAGTCCGTGTAATGTCCCCTCTTAGAGAGGCAATCCAAGCTGGCGCTACAGAGGTTGATGTTGTTCTATCTGGTCCACTTGCAATGGCACAAGATAATGCTATGCCAGATCTATATGGTCAGCTAATGAGAACAATAGAGATTATGGGTAATGAAATACTAAGAAATGATCTTGTTGACATAGGTAAACTATACCCAGATGTCAAGATCAATATATTCATGCCTATCCAAGACCTTAGAAATGATCTGTTGTCATTTGATCCAAAGAGTATTCGTTATATGTTTGATGAGGGCCAGAAAGCTGCTCTCAAACCTATTACGCTGCAGGAATTAAATGACTCTATTTCTAGACGCTAATGCTCATATTCCTCTGCACCCAAAGGCTCTTGAGGCGTATGTAAACTTCAACAAATCCATGGCAGGACATGGCCACCCAATGTCCTCTGGAGCACTTGGACGCAAAGCTGCCTCTGAACTAGAGTCTGCACGCAACAAGATAGCGCAACTGATTGGGGCTAAGAACGCGAACCAAATCTTCTTTACTTCTACTTGCACTCAAGCTTGTGAATGGGGATTAGAGCTTCTGAAGGCGCAGAAGTTTGAGAAGGTGTACACATCAACTGTAGAGCATAAATCTGTCGCGGTAAAATCAAGAGAACTCTTTGGTAACAACGACCTATTTGTTACCAAGGATGGAGTTGTTTCTTGCACCTTTCAGCCCGCAGAAAAGGCTGCTTTTGTTTGTATTCACGTCCAGAACGAGATTGGTACCATTCAAAGAATCGAAGACATCAAAGTCCCTTTCTTCTCGGATATGTCTCAATCTCTTGGAAAGATTCCTGTGAATGTATCTAGTATTCCGAACTTGAAGATAGCAACATTTGGGGCTCACAAGTTTGGCGGTCCTGCAAGCGTTGGTATTATGTACCTTCAGGATACAAAGTACTGGAGGGAGTTCGGAACTGGATCAAGGTACTACATGGACAGACCAGGAACGCCCGATGTAGGTATGATTGTGAGTACAGCTGTAGCTCTTGAGGAAGCTATAAAGACAATGCCTTGGAGGTATGAGAGGGCATTGTTGTTCAGATCTATCATTGAGGATTCTTTTGTGAATATGGGGATAGAAATTCTTGGCTCAGAAGTTACAAGAATACCTCACACTACATTTGCAAACGTAGGTAAAAGAATGGCTCCATACATCATGACTCAGATGGAAGCTGAGGGATTTTATGTTGGTCTTGGATCTGCGTGTGGATCTTTGCATTCCAATTCTAACCCTATCGCCACAGCTCTTGGGTATGCGGGTACATCGGATGATTACTTGCGCATCTCGCAGTGGGGTGAGTACGGTGAGCGAGAGGCAAAGGCACTAGCGCTTTCATTGTACAAGCACTGTCCAAAAGCGAATGATTTGCCCTGATATATTGGGTGTTATGGGAAGGAAAAAGATTCATAGGTTAGTACCTAGTGTATGCGAAATTTGTGGAGAGACAAACAGAGCCGTTCTACACAAGCACCATATTATTCCAAGGACTCATCCTGATACATACCATCAGGACTCTAACCTAGCAATTATTTGTGCAAATTGCCACAATAAAGTACACGATGGTCAAATCAAAGTTATCGATGTATTTCCATCTACAAAACTACCCTATGCTAGGACGTTAGTTTACGAGATAAATGGTGTAAGTAATGTACCTGAGATTACTGAGCCATATGGTGGACGAAAACCAAAGAAAAAGGAAAACAATGTCAGCAAAAAAGAAAATGATGTCTGAGAAGGAAACGATTCAAAACATTCTAAGTCTTGCACGTGAGCAAGGTGTTGAGGACAAGGTAAAGAAGCTAATCTCTAGGTTTCAGGAAGCTGTAAAAACTGCTAGATCACAGGAAGAGCGACAGTCAATTGCCACTCTTGGATTAGCTGAGATTTACAAGACAATTGGATGTGTAGGTGGTTTAGTTGTAGATGGTGTTGAGGTGATTCCATCCAACCCATCGTACGAGAATGAGATCAATCAATTTAAGGGTCTTGTGAAGCTAGACTGAGAGCTTACAGTGCATATTCCTTCATGTACTTGAGAGAAAAAGACTCAAGAGGAAGCATGCAAGAAGAAAAGTACATAGGAAAGGTTGTTTGGTTCGATGCTAAGCTTGGATATGGATTCCTTTCTAGGCCAGATGAAAAAGACATCTTTGTACACTGGTCAGATATCACATCTGAGGGATTCAAGACACTCAAAAAGGGACAGGAAGTTTCTTTTTCTATTGGCTTGAATAACCGCAAACAACCAAAAGCAACATGTGTAATTGTCACAAAAGACGTTGATAAGAACTCATGATCAAGAAAGATGAAGAGCTTTGGATCACTAACATCTCTAGAGTGAAGGATATCTCTTTAGGTGATTTGCGTCTAACTATCAGAAGAGGTCAGAGCATAAATCTTCTTGCAAAGAAGAAGAATGGCAGGCCATCATATTCTTTTAGTAGAGAGCAAATACAAGCATCTATTGATTCTGGATCTATATTCAGCAGATCTGATGAAGTTAAAGTGCGGAGAATTGCACCAGTAGTATTCAATCACAGAATTGATGTGATTGAATCTAGTGATAGAAACTCTACCAGATTGAAGCGCAAAGCAACAGAGATTGATAATCCAGAGTTCCCAGATCTTGATATTGACGAAGGCTCTCTTGAAGAGTACGCAGCTCAGAATGCGGATATGGACTTCGCAGATCGTCAACCTATTTTGGCTGTTGATCCTAAGTTTACGAAACCTTCTGAAGACGACGAATAAGCTCGTATATCAGTATGGGAGCTGCAACATACATATTCGCCAATACAGGCCAACTAGTCCGTCTAGTAGTTCAAACACTAGACGGATACAATGATGGGTATACAGGATCTCGCCAAGATGGATATGTTCCTGTTGTTCAAAGCATTGTTTTCCCAGACCTATCCATTGCCGCTGGTTATCCAAAGAAAATGGTTAGGCTAGATACTGGCCTGTATGTTCACGGATTACAGCTTCCAACGGGTGTTGATGCCCTTGGAACATATGTAGCTTCTGTATACTGGGAAGAAGGCGGAGGTCCGAAGTGGGAGACGTTTGCAATTAACGTTGCTCGACCATTCGGTGTATCT
>Ga0075029_100000560_pt1 | contig 21528 bp, 19 predicted proteins | sample LitLauG_LLR_2013_FD_71391 | JGI IMG/M metagenome (GOLD analysis project Ga0075029, IMG submission 71391) | Freshwater sediment microbial communities from North America - Little Laurel Run_MetaG_LLR_2013 | ecosystem: Environmental > Aquatic > Freshwater > Creek > Sediment | place: USA...
ACGCCGAGCGCCTCGGCTTCGTGTTCCAAAAGCTAGCCGACTCCGGCAAGTCCCTCGCCCTCCTGCTCCGTTATGAAACCTCCCTCACCCGCCTCTACGACCGCACTCTCAAGCAGTTAGCCAAACTTCAAAAATTGCGAAACGAACCCAACCAACCACCAGCACCGAACCCCGACAGTTATGGAGGGGATCCGTCAGGGTTGCGAAACGAACCCAGCACAGCCCTAGCCAGCCACCAGTACCGATCGCCTCCATCACTGCCGGCGGGAAAAAGGGGACGGAAAAGAAGTACCCAGAATCGGAAGTGAGGCTAGCTGAGCAATCTCCGTAGCTCAACTGGAACCGCTCCGGCTGAGGTCACCCGCAGCACCTCGAAACCCGCAGCTTTACCAGACGCCTCTCCTGCAGCGGAATCTTCCACCACCAGCGGACGCTTCGCCCCCAGCACCATCGCCGCCCGCAGGTATGGATCGGGCGCGGGCTTCAGTTCACCGGCTTCGCGTCCACACACCAGCGTTTCGAAGTAGCGGCGGATGCCGGCGGCGATCAGAGGCGGCTCGATTTCGGCGCGTCCCGACGACGAGACCACAGCCAGCTTGTGCGTCGCGGCGACCTCGGCGATCAGGCGAGCGGTTTCTTCTAAGAACGGCGACGCGGCGGCCATGCGCTCCCGGAAGAGCGCCTGTTTTTCAGCATAGCGAGGCCAGATGCGGTCGAATTCGCCAGGAGGCGCGACGCGCTCCACCATCAGCTTGTCGGATACGCCGATGCACTCGCGTTGGTAGTAGTCCCAGTCGAGCCCGACGCCGTACGGGGCCAGAATTTCCACCCAGCACTGGTAGTGGATCGGCTCGGTATCGGCCAAAACGCCGTCAAAGTCGAAGAGAATGGCATCAAAACGCACGAGACAGAGTTATAATTTAGCATGATCAAACCTACCGATAAGATCTGGCATAACGGCCGGCTGATCGCCTGGAACGATGCGAAGATCCACGTGCTGGCCCATGTGACCAGCTACGGCAGCTCCTGGTTCGAGGGGATCCGGTGCTACTCGACCGCGTCAGGCCCCGCGATTTTCCGCCTCCGCGAGCATGTGCGCCGCCTGCACGACTCGGCAAAAATTTACCGCGTCGCAATTCCCTTCTCGATCGACGAACTGTCCGCCGCGATGATCGACGTCGTCGCGGTCAACAAGCTTGACTCCTGCTACCTGCGCCCGCTGGTGATCCGCGGGTACGGCAACATGGGCGTGATGCCCACCAAGGACAATCCCATCGAGACGTATATCGCGGCGTGGGAGTGGGGCAAGTACCTGGGCGACGCGGCGATGGAAGCGGGCGTCGATGTGTGCGTGTCGAGCTGGACGCGCATGGCTCCCAATACTCTGCCCGCCATGGCCAAGGTCGGCGCGAATTACATGAACTCGCAGTTGATCCGCATGGAAGCTGAAGTGAACGGCTATGCCGAAGGCATCGCGCTGGACGCCGCTGGTTACGTCAGCGAAGGCTCGGGCGAAAATCTGTTCGTGGTGCGCGACGGCAAGATCATCACGCCTCCGCTGGGCGCGAGCGTGCTGCCCGGAATCACGCGCGACACGGTGGTGACCATCGCGCGGTCGATGGGGATTGAGGTTGTGGAGAGCCTCATTCCGCGCGAGCTGCTGTACATCGCCGACGAGGTATTTTTCTCCGGCACTGCGGCGGAAGTGACGCCGATCCGCTCGGTGGACCGGATCCAGGTCGGCGCGGGCAAGCGCGGTCCGATCACTGAAAAAATCCAGAAGACGTTTTTCGGAATCGTGGAAGGCAAGACGCCGGATACCCACGGCTGGCTGACCCCGGTTCCAGTCGCGGTCCGGGCTTAATTCCGCGTTCGGAAAACGAGGGGCGCCAGCATTCCCGTGCGGGAAGGGACGCCCCGCGTACGAACGGATCGGAGGGCGACAAATTGATTCCGCGCGAGGCCTTTACCCACGGCCACCTCCCCCGAGACTGACACACAGGCTCAACCCCGCGCAGATATCTGTACCGTTTGTACCAGCAATCGGAGGTGGCGGGAAGCTGGAACTTGTGGATTTCCTCAGTTGTTTCGTCAATCATTTCCTATACTTACAAGTACCCGTATGTGGGTATGCTGTGCATAAACCATGACCTATCAAAAATGTAGTGGACTGGACACCTTTTCGGGCGAATCCGTAACGGTAGAGTTCGATGAAGTCATCCAACACCTGAACCCGGCGTTCGGCGAACCCTTACCCGAGAACGAGTACCTCGCACCTGGGTTCATCGACATCCAGATCAACGGCTTCGCGGGCGTCGACTACAATTCGCCGGAGGCGTCGCATGAAGACATCGGCGCCAGTCTGCGCACGATGTTCTCGACCGGAGTGACGCGGTGCTTCCCCACCGTAATCACAGGATCGCCGGAACGCATCACCGGAGCGCTGCGCAACCTTACCGACGCTCGCGAATCGCTGCCCGAAGGTCCGGCGATGGAGGCGTTTCATGTGGAGGGTCCGCACATTTCGCCCGAAGACGGCCCGCGCGGTGCGCATCCGGTGCGCTGGGTGCGTCCGCCCAATATTGAGGAATATAAGCACTGGCAGGAAGCGGCGCGCGGGCACGTTCGGGTGGTCACGCTCTCGCCCGAATGGCCGGAAGCGCCGCGCTATATCGAGGCGCTGACCAGCGAAGGCGTGGTGATCAGCATCGGCCACACCAAAGCCACCGCCGCGCAGATTCAGGACGCGGTGAGCGCGGGTGCGACCCTTTCCACGCACATCGGCAACGGAGCGCACGCCGTGATGCAGCGCCATCCCAACTATATATGGGAGCAGCTGGCCGAGGATCGCCTGAACGCCAGCATGATCGTGGATGGCATCCACCTGGGTCCCGCATTCCTGAAGGTCGCGCTGCGGGCCAAAGGCGTGGAGCGCAGCGTCCTGATCACGGACGCGGTGATGCCGGCGATGTGCAAGCCCGGCCGCTATTTACTGGGCGAAGTTGAAGTGGAGCTCCACGACGATGAGAGCGTACGTCTGGTGGGAGGCACACGCCTTGCGGGCTCCAGCCTGCGAATGGACCGCGGCGTCGGCAACCTAATGAGCATCGCCGGCTTGAGCCTGGCTGAGGCAGTGACCATGGCGACCACAAATCCAGCGCGCGCGGGCCGCGTCGGCGGAAGGCTGCGGGGGCTGCAGCCGGGGTCGAGGGCGGATGTGGTGAAGTTCCGCCTCACGGATGGTCGGGTGGAAGTGCTCCAAACCTGGCTCAGCGGGCGGCGGGTCTACTCTTTGTGAAGGTCGCGGTCCATTAGGGCTGCTTCACTGTGACCGAGCCGAGCGCCCGTAGTGTGCGGTCGTACACGAAATAGCGCGCCGCGGGCTTTTGTTCCACAAGTATTCCTTGCGGAGTAACTTCGGGGTCTATTCTTTGCCCGGCCTGACCGGCGAGAATGCTGAGGTGCGCGTGATGCTGATCGTCGATGATCACGTCGGACGGTTCGACGCGCAGCACCACCTTACCAGCCGCGGCCGACACTACCGTCACGCCGATCTCTGTTGCTTCCAGTGGTGTATTCTGCGCGGCTTGGAAAGCAGACATTTCCAACGCCGCGGGATCGGCATCCGGCTCCGGATCGTAACCATCGCGGGTGAGGATGCGGATGTTCTTGCGGCTCGATTCGACGCGGATCTTGTGTGGCTTCTTGTCTGTGAACGGCGAATAATAAGCCACCGTGTAGTAATTGCGCATGTCGGCGATGGCGGAGCGCAGCGCCACCGGGGTGGAATCGCTGCTCCACCAGCGGCCTCCGGTGAGTCCCGCCAGAATCTGCAATCCCTGACGCGCTTGGCCCACTAAATCGGCCCCTGCGCCCTCCGAAGATTGGCCGACCGGATAAATAGCGATCTGGGCGCGGGCGAAGGAAGCGGCGACGCGGCGCAGTTGCGGGGTCATGTCGAACCAGGTGCCGTCGTCTAACTGAATGTTGTTGGGAACGCCGTGCGTCACCCACAGCAAGTTCTTGCGTCCCGAGATGGGAGCCAGTTGCGCGCCCAGCGCGTCCAGATCGCGAAACGTGATATTGGCGCGATAAAAAGGGTCCCACGAATCGGGCGCGCGGAAGCCTTGCGAGTCCTTGATGGCGCGGTCGAGCCCCGACAACATGCGCCGCGCCGCGGTGGAGGGGTCGTCCTGGCCGCCCTCTTCAGGTCCTGGGAGCGAGCGGACGGGGACCACGTTGCCTTTGGGATCGAAGAAGAACAGGTATACCGGATCGTCCGGGTGAAGCTGCTTCAACGCCTCGCGGATTTCGCTGGCGGCTGTGGCCATGGTGGTGAGGCGCTCATTCCAGCGGTCCAGCACCAGAACCGTGGGCGCGTTCGCCGCGTGCGGTCCGGCGTGGCGAAAGAATACGACCTTACGCGGATGGCCGTCTTCTTTGATGGTCAGTTCGGCGGGAGTGAGGTCGGTGACAGGCTCGCCCTTAGCGTCGGTGGCGACCACGTTCAGCTTGATGAGGCGTGGCCCCTCCTCCGGCGCGGCCAGAAGGAACACGGTGAGCAGCAAAGGGACCATAGGCTATCCCGATGCTATCACCACCGCCCGGTTCTTGTAGCCGACCACGCCAATATCGGCCGCAGCGCAAAGAGAAGCGCGCCTGATTCAGTAAACAGGGCGTCAAAAATGTTGCTACGCCGACGGATTCTCACCGGCCTGCATCGCTTCCTGACCGGAGCGTAATCGCCTGGATCAGTCCGTCGATGGTATGCGGACGGGCCTCGGCATCCGGTTCGACGCCATGCTCGCGAAGCGTTTGCGACGTGATCGGCCCGATGGACGCGGCTTTGATCCCATGCAGCGCTTCTCTGCCCGCTGCGGCGAAGAAATTCGTCACCGTCGATGAACTGGTGAACGTGATCCAGTGCGGCTTGCGTTCGAGCGTCGCCCGAACACTTGCAGCCAGCGTTTCAGGGGCACCGGTGAAATAGGCTTCAACCACGTCGATCGCCGCACCGCGCGCCGCCAACGCCTTCGGCACCAGATCGCGAGCCACGGCAGCCCTCGGGAGCAGGATTTTCTTCCCCGATAGGTCCTCTTTTTCGAACGCCTCCACTAGGCTTTCCGCCACGTATTCCCTCGGCATCATCTCGACCTTCAAATGCAGCGCCTCCACCGCGGCTTTCGTCGCCGGACCGATGGCGCAGATGCGAGCCTTCAACGCACGCAGGTCGCGCGCCGATTTGTCGAGCCGTTCCATGAAGTATTTCACTCCGTTCGCGCTGGTGAAGATCAACCAGTCGTAGGAATCGAGCCGCGCGATAGCGTCATCCAGAGGCTTCTCGTCCGAAGCCGCGCGAATCTCGATCACAGGCAATAGGAGTGCCTCCGCGCCCAATGATTCCAGGGGTTCTGCGAGGTCGGCGGCTTGCGTGCGGTCGCGCGTGACGACGATCCGCTGCCCGAACAGTGGCAGGCGTTCATACCAATTGAACGGATCCCGCAGCGCCACCACCTGGCCGATCACAATGGTCGCTGGGGGCTTCATCGCAGCGTCGTGAAGCCGCTGCGGCAGATCGCCCAGGGTTCCGACGATGGTCTGCTGATCCGGACGGGTGGCCCAACGGACGGCCATCGCGGGCGTCGAGGGCGAACGTCCATGGGTGATCATCGCTTCGGCGATCGCGGCGAAGTTCATCAGGCCCATGAACAGCACGATGGTTTCCGACGCGCCCACCTTGCCCCAGTCGATGGCTTCCACCTTATGCCCTGTGACGAACGTCACCGCGGAGCTATGTTCGCGATGCGTCAACGGCACGCCTGTATAGGCCGCAAGGCCCAGCGGCGTGGTCACACCCGGCACAATCTCGAAGGGCAGGCCAGCGGAGGCGAGGGCTTCCATCTCTTCGCCGCCGCGGCCAAAGATGAACGGATCGCCACCTTTTAAACGTACGACCGTCAGGCCTTTGCGCGCGCGATCCACCAAGAGCGCGGAGATTTCTTCCTGCGACATTTCATGCTCGGCGCGTTTTTTGCCGACGTAGATTTTTTCGCACCGCGCGGGCGCCAGGTCCACAAGGCGCTGGCTGGCAAGATGGTCGTAGAGGACCACATCGGCACGGCGCAGGATCTTCTCGCCCTTCGATGTGATTAAGGCAGGATCGCCGGGGCCCGCGCCAATCAGATAGGTCATCGCCTTACAAAACCCTTGCGGCCAGAGCTTGCCCCAGCGCGACCGGATCCGTGCCGGACATTTCGCCGCGCTTCACCTTCGATCCATCGGGCTCCGAGACGAACGCGCGCAGATGAATTTCCGATCCGTAAAGGGTCGCGTGCGCGCCGATGGGCACCTGGCAGCCTCCACCGAACACAGCGAGAAACGCGCGCTCGGCCGTGACCCTTGTGCGCGACGGACCATGCTCCAGCGTCGCGGCCATGCGATGCGCTTCGCCTCCGTCATTGCGCGTCTCAATGGCCAGCGCGCCCTGACCGACGGCGGGGATCATCACGTCCACGGGAATCAGCTCGGAGATGCGGTCGGCCCAACCGAGGCGCCGCAGCCCGGCGGCGGCCAAAATAATAGTGTCGTACTGCCCTTCGTCAAGCTTCCGCAAACGCGTGTCTAAGTTGCCACGCAGCATCTCGATCGAAATGCTGCGATGCATGGCTTTTAACTGCACTGTGCGCCGCAGGGATGACGTTCCCACGCGCGCGCCGTCCTTCAAGGGAGAGCCGATTAGAGCATCGCGCGGGTCTTCCCGCTCCGGAATGGCCGAAAGAATCAGCCCTTCGGGCAGGTCCGCGGGCATATCCTTTAAACTGTGCACCGCCAAGTCGATGCGCCGGTCGAGCAGCGCCTCTTCGATTTCCTTGGTGAACAGGCCTTTTCCGCCCACCTGCGCCAGTGGCACATCCTGAATCTTGTCGCCCGTGGTTTTGATGATTTCCAGCCGCGTTTCCACGCCCGCCTCCGCCAACTTCGCGGCGATGTGCCGCGCCTGCCACAACGCAAGCTGCGAGCCTCGCGACCCAATGACGATCATTGCCCGTTCCCCAAGCGGAAGATTTTGCGGATCAACTCCAGCTCATGCGCGCCGTCCGCGGCAGCCGCCGAATGCTTTAATTCCGTGATCGGCCCGTGCGCGATCTTGTTCACGATGCCGCGCGTGATCGCCTCAATCGCTTCTTCCTGCTGCGGCGTTAGCGCACCCAGCTTGCCGCGCAGGCGTTCGATTTCGTGCGTGCGCAGGTTTTCGAGATGCTCCTGCAGGCTGACGATAGTGGGCGCAACCTCGCGCGTCTTCAGGCGCTCCAGCATCCGCTCCACTTCTTCGCGGATGATTTCTTCGGCCTCAATCGCAGTCTGGCTGCGGTTTTCGATATTCGTCTGAACTGTCTTATCCAGATCGTCGATGTCGTACAAAAAGACGTTGTCCAGCTTGTTGACGTCAGGCTCGATATTCCGCGGCACCGCGATGTCGATCAGAAACATCGGCCGGTTCTTGCGTCGGCTGATGACGCCGCGCATCTGTTCACGCGTCAGAATAAAGTGCGTCGCACCGCTGGAGGCGATCACGATATCCATCTCGTGCAGCCCGTCGAGAAAATAGTCGTAATCGACGACGCGACCCTGGAACTCCTCGGCCAGCGCTTCGGCGCGTTCGCGCGTCCGATTCGTGATGAGGATCTCAGACACCCCTGCGCGACGCAAGTGACGCAGTGCCGCCTCCGCCATTTCGCCCGCGCCGACGACCAGCACGCGTTTGCCGGCCAGCGATCCGAAAATGTCGCGCGCCAGCTCCACCGCGGCATAGCTGATCGACACCGCGCTTTCGCCGATGTCTGTCTCCGACCTCACACGCTTGGCCACGTTGAAGGCGCGCGTCATCACCAGATCCAGGAATCCGCTGACCGTGCCGTGTTCCTTGGCCAGCGCGTAGGCGCTCTTCAACTGACCCAGGATTTGGGGCTCACCCACCACCATGGAATCCAGACTCGACGCCACGCGGAACAGATGCCGGATCGCCTCCGATCCGTCGTAGCGATACAGGTACGGCACTACCCATTCGCGCTTCACGTCGCGCGATTCGGCGATAAAATCTTCGACGGCGTGCTGCGAATCGGCATGCTCGTCCACCGTGGCGGCGATCTCCACCCGGTTGCAGGTCGAAAGAATCATGCCCTCGATCAGGCCTTTGCGCTTGCGCAGCGACAGCAGCGCTTCGGGCAGAGCGCCGGCATCGAAGGCGATCTTCTCCCGTACCTCAACGGGCGCGGTCTTGTGATTCAGACCTGTCAACAGCAACTTCATGGCAGGAATACCGGCCTCAATCCAATGTGCGCCACCCAGGTGATGGCCGAAAATCCAAGCACCACTAACGACATCACCGCGGCTTTGCGCCCGCGCCAGCCTGCGGAGGTCCGCAGAATGATCATCAGCAGGCAGATCAGCCAGGTAAAGATCGAAATCAGAATCTTCCCGCGGAACAGCCAGCCGGGACTTGCCTCGGTCGACGCCCAGGTGATGGCGAAAATCACTCCCAGCGTCAGCAACACGAAGCCCAGCCCCATCGAGGTGCTGATGACGTTATCCAGCGTGGCAAGGGGGGGCAGTTTTTCGAGCCACGACGGCGACTTTTTACTCTTCAGCCGCTTCTCCTGCACCAGATAGAACAGGCTGGCGCTGGCGGTGAGCAGCAGCGCGGCGTATCCGGCCAGGACCAGCATGATGTGCACGATCAGCCACGCGTCGCGTACGCCGACGTTGGGCCAGGTCGCCACCGGACGCTCCAGAGCCGCAGTGAACGTCATTAAAAAGACCAGAGGGAACATGGCCACGGCGGTCCCGGCGAAGTGAAATTTCTTTTCGACGAACAGGAACACCAGCGCCACGAGGAACCCGCACAGGTCCACCGATCCGTAGAAATCATCCAGCGGAAGGCGTCCGTAGGCCATCGCCAATTCCACCAGAGCGACGCCTTGCAGGATCACTCCGATTCGGAACGTGGAGATCGCGGCATCGTAAAGGCTGTGGTTGCGTCGAACGATGGCGAATAGGGAGTGAGCTAGGCCTATCGCGTAAAAGCAAGCCGCCAAGCGGAGCCAAAGGGTACTGGTTTCGACCATTGCGAATCTCTTTTAATTGTACGGGTTCGCTACGGTCGGAGGCCAGTGGCGACCTACGGCTTCCGGCACTCACCGCGGCACACGGTTTCCGAAACCGTCTGCGCAGCCGTCAGACGCCCTGGATCGTTCACCGCCGGCAACTGCACGCTTTCCCGCTTCACGACCGACCCATCAGAGTTTTTCTGCGTCGCGACGACGCGTTTTTCCGTCAATTGCGGGCCCGCGCCCGCTTCCCTCGCCCGTCCATCGGAGGCGCGGCCGAACAACTCCGTCTCTTCCGTGGTCGATCCATCGGGCTTCACGGTGGTTTTGACCACCATCTGGCGCGCTAGCGACAGATCTCCGTTGACGCCCGCTTCGTAGACGGCGGTGTTGTCCACCGTCTCGCTTCCCTTCCTCGTTTCGACGGTGGCCGATCGCTGCGCCGTGTACAAGTGTCCGTTGGCGTCGCGCAAATAGACCGTCTCGTCCTCCTTCTTGCCATCAGGTGTCGTCTGGCTGTTGAGCGTGCGCTTCTCCGCCACGTCGAACGATCCGTTCACCGTAGGCTTCTCCACCTGGGTTTCGGTCACCGTGGTCGATCCGCTCTTATGCGTTTCCACTGTCTTGCGCTCCGCCTCCGTCATGTTGCCGCTGACGTCGCTGCGATAGGTGGTGGATTTCACCGTCGAATCGCCATTGGCCCCCGTGGTTGTCTCCTGCACGACGCGCTCGGTCGAAACCACCTGCCCGTTGGGGCCGTAATGACGCACGGTCTGCTCCGTGACGGTGGTGTTGCCGGATTTGCTGATCACCTTCTGCTCCACCTGTTCCAGCGGCACTTCGCGGCCGTTGATCGACTGGCGGAGATCGGTGATCACGCCTTCTTTGGTGGACACCACGGTGCCTCCGCCGGAGTACGTGGTGGACGATTGTGCGCTGGCCACCGTGATCGCGACGAAAAGGAGGTACTTTCTCACACTTTAAGACTAAGCGAAAGCCCACTCGGCTTCAATAGGTTGAACGCCTTAGCAGGCTGCCCGCATAGCGGCTTGATTCGGGATGTGCCGGCCTCCGCTATAGAATGGGAGAGTCATGCCCGTACTCCTAATCCTCTTCCTTGCCTTTGGCGCCATCGGTGCCCCTGACTTGCAAAAAGCCCGCGACGCACAGGATCGCGCGGCTCTGGAACGCATGGCGCAGCAGGCCTCCGGCGCGAAGGCCAACGACGCCGACTCGCAGTACCGCCTCGCGCTGGCCGAATCCTACGTAGCGGAAGTGGCCATCGAGCAGCGCGACAAGAACGCCGCCCACGCCGCCGCCGAGGCTGGCATCGACGCAGCAAAAAAGGCCGTGGCATTGAAGGACACCGCCGAGAATCATCGCCTGCTGGGCACGCTGTGCGGCCAGGCGATCTCCGCTAACATCATTCAGGGCATGAAGTACGGGCACTGCGCTCAGGATGAAGTGAACAAGGCCGTGCAAATGGACCCGAAGTCGTCGGTGAATTATCTGGCGCGCGGGGTGGGGAATTACTATTTGCCGCAGGGCTTCGGCGGAGGCATCGACCTGGCGATCAAGGATTTCCAAAAGGCCATCGAGCTGGACCCGCAGTCGGCCGAGCCGCAGTTGTGGCTTGGGCTGGCGCTACGCAAGCAGAATCGTAATGCGGATGCACGCAAGGCGTTTCAAAAAGCACTGGAGTTGAACCCGGCCCGCGTGTGGGCGAAACAGCAGTTGGATAAGACTCCGGCGCAATGAGAGTACTCATCTGGGGCGCGTCCATCGTGCTGGTCACGATGCTGGGATTCGTTCTCTTCCCCGGCCACACCTACCTGCTTTCGGACACGCAGATTTACCTGCCGATGTTCGAACGCTTGCACAACCCCGCGTTGTTCTCGCGCGATATCGTGGCGCTGCGCCCTCATCTGACACTCACCATGTACGACGAAGCCGCGCTCTGGCTGCGGCGGTTGACGGGCGCGGATTTCCAATGGGTACTAACCGCGCAGCAGCTTGTGTTTCGCGCGCTGGCCGTGTGGGGACTCATCCTTATCGCCCTGCGCTGCGGCCTGGGACGCGTCGAAGCGTTCTTCGCAGCCGCGGTCGTGTCGCTGGGCGCGACCATCGCCGGACCCGCGGTTCTGGTCATGGAATATGAACCCGTTCCGCGCGGCTTCGCCGTTTCGCTCACGGTATTCGCGCTGGGCCTGATCGCCGAGCAGCGCTTCGTCGCGGCCGGCATCGCGGCCGGCGTGGCGTTTCTGTATCATCCGCCAACCGTAGTGCCGTTCTGGGCCATGGCGTTCTTCATCGTTATCGCCGGCCGGATGCGCGCAGCGATCTTCGCTCCGTTAGCTGTGGCCGGCGCGGTGCTCGCGATCCTGATGACCGCACAGCCTCCCGGCGCGGAGGCGGCGTCGATGCTGCGGCGGCTGGATCCATTTCAGGAGACGCTGCAGCGCATGCGCACCAGCTACGATTTCGTCACCCTCTGGCTGGTAAATTATCGCTGGGATTACGCGGTGCAGACCGCGGTGGGCGCAGCTGGGTTCTGGCGCGTGCATCCGGCAATTCCCCGCCCCTTACGCGATTTCGTGTGGGGATTGCCGCTGATCGGGCTCCTCAGCGTACCCATTTCGTGGCTGATGCTGGAGCACTGGCACTGGGCTCTGACCTCGGCCTGGCAGCCCGCGCGGGCAATTCTGTTCGTGTCTCTCATGACGGCGCTACTGGCCGTCATCGCCGCGATGCGCGCGTCCAACTTCTTCGAGCGCGCGTTGTGGCTGACGGCCGCGTTCCTGATGCCGATGCAACACACCATGGTGGGGCGAACGATCAACCCCAAGCCTCTGTACTTCGCGGCAGCGTTGGCCGTGGGGACCGCCGCGCTGGCGGTGGTCAGAAAAGAAGGGTTGGTATTGGCCGCACTCGCGGCGTTCTGGATCATCCCTGCATCGAAGCTGGTGGAGAATTACGCACAGGTCGAGACACCGGAGCTGCGGTCGCTGGCCGCATGGGCGCGCACATCGACACCGGAGCCGGCGCTGTTTCTGTTTCCCGATTCCGGCACCAGCACCGCACCGGGGATTTTTCGCGTGCGCTCGCTGCGAGGCTTGTACGTCGATTGGAAATCGGGGGGGCAGGTGAATTATTTCCCGCAGTTCTCCCGCATCTGGTGGAACCGCTGGGTGGAAACGGGCAGCGGACGCTGGACGCCTTCGGCAGACGATTTTGCCCGCCTGCGTGACATGGGTGTGGATTATGTGGTGCTGAAAAAGGCCGTGCAGGGCGCCGCGCCGCTATATGCCAACGCCGCGTATTCGGTTTACGCTACTTCTTCTCGCGATTCCCGATGATGCTGGCGGCGAGGTAATCCACCACCTTGGCGTCGTTGCGTGCGACGTCGTAATAGGCGGCCTTCAGCAACTGATCTTTGCGATTGATTAGCGTCTCGCGGATGGTCTGCTGCACCTTTGGATCGCTCAATTCGCGCTGGCCCGCCGGCTCGCGGCTGATCACCTTGAAGATGCGAAATCCCTCGGGCGTGCGCAGGACTCCTGTGGTCTGCCCGGGCCCAAGTGCGAGCACGGCTTTGCGCAATTCGGCGTTGACGCGCTCCAGAGACGATTCAGGAATGAAACCCAGGTCGCCTCCGTTTTGTGAGGAGTTCGGGTCCTCCGAATAATTCTGGGCCAGCATGGCGAAATCGTCGCCCTGGCGGATACGCGCCAGAATTCCTTCGATTTTCTTGATCGCGCTGGCGTCGTCGGTGGCCTTGTCGCTTTTCAGGTTGTGGACGGCCGGGTCCGCGGTGGGCGTGACGAGAATCTGCGCCATGTGAATCTGCGGCTCGGCGAGATTGAAGCTCGATTTGTTGCCGGCGTAAAAATCGGCGATGTCTTTGTCGGTGATCGCGATCTGCGATGTGATCTCTTTGTTAAACAGCTTCTGCACGCTGAGGTCGCGGCGGAGCTTGGTTTTCAGGTCCTCCACCGTAAGCTTGCGCGCGTTCATCTGTTTTTGAAATTCTTCCTGCGTGTAGGGAGCCTTCAGTTCGTTAAACTTCGCCTCCACGTCGGCATCGACGGCCATCAAGCCCATGCGCTCGGCGCGCTGTACCATGATCTCTTCGTCGATCATCGTGCGGAGAATCTCCAGGCGCTGAATGGAGACCTGATCGTCGCTGTTGTGTTCAGAAGGCGCTGAAAATTCCGATTGAAAGCGCTTTTCGAGATCGGCGTAGGTAATGGCGCGTCCGTTCACCATAGCGGCGACGTTGGCGGGAGCGGGCCGGTTGCAGGCGGCAAGAACAACCACCGCGGCGAGGAGGAGGGATCGCGAAAACATGGAATCTTTTATTCTAGGCCATTTTCTCGGGCGCGGTTTACTTCGCATCGCGCCAGTTGTCACCTCTGCCGACCTCAACCAGCAGCGGCACCTCCAACCTCTTCACGCCCTCCATCGCCGACTTCACCAGCGCGGCTACCTCTTCTGCTTCCTCTGGCGGAGCTTCCAGCACCAGTTCGTCGTGGACCTGCAGCAGCATTTTCGCTTGCATGCCGCGCAGCTTTTCGTCGATCGCGATCATGGCCAGCTTGATTAGATCCGCCGCCGCGCCTTGCAGGGGCGTGTTTACCGCCGTGCGCTCGGCGAATCCGCGGGCGTTGGGATTGCGGCTGTTCATCTCCGGGATCGGCCTACGGCGGCCGAACATGTTCAATGACACGCCGCTGCGGCGGACCTCCGCCATGGTGGCGTCCAGCCAGCGGCGCACGCCTGCGTAGCGTTCGAAGTAGGCGCGGATGTACTGCTCGGCTTCCTTGCGATCGATGCCGAGCGATTGCGCGAGCCCGAACGGCGTCTGCCCATATACTATGCCGAAATTCACGGCTTTGGCGTTGCGGCGATGCTCGGCCGTCACCATCAAGGGAGGCACGCCGAAAACCTCCGCCGCAGTGCGCGTGTGGATGTCCTCGCCATTGCGGAACGCGTCCGTTAAGACGGCGTCGCGAGACATGTGCGCGAGCAGGCGGAGCTCGATCTGCGAGTAATCGGCGACGATCAGCTTCCAGCCGCGCTGGGGCACGAACGCGGCGCGAATCTCGCGGCCGACCTCGGTGCGGATGGGGATATTTTGCAGATTGGGATTGGAGCTCGACAGGCGTCCGGTAGCCGCTCCGGCTTGGTTGAACGTGGTGTGGAGGCGCTCCGTCGCGGGATCGATCAACTGCGGCAGCGCGTCCACATATGTACCCTTGAGTTTGGCCAACTGGCGGTATTCCAGGATCTTTGCCGCGATGGGATGTTCCAAAGATTCGAGAATGTCAGCCGCGGTGGAGGCCGATTTGCCCTTTTTTCCCAGGTTCATCTCCTCAAACAAAACCTTGCCCAATTGTTGCGGTGAGTTGATGTTGAACGGGTGGCCTGCGATCTCGAAAATGGCGGCGGAGAGCACCGCAATTTCCTCTTCCATGCGTCCGCTCATCACTTTTAGCTGATCGGGATCGATGCGGATGCCGGTTTCCTCCATGCGGGCAAGGACGCGGATCACCGGCAGGTCGATGGTTTCGTACAGTTCGCCTAATTCAAGCGCGTCCACTTCGGGGCGCAGTTTACGATAGAGCGCGATGGTGGCGTCGGCCTGGCTGGCGGGGTCCGATTCCAGCTTTTCGCCGAGATAGTGGTCGGTGAGCGACGCGAGGGAACACCCTCCCGGATCGGCGTTGAGCAGGAAGCCATAGAGCATCACGTCATGCTTGAGTGCTGGTGAGTCTTCGAAGCGGCGCAGCAAATTCTTGATGTCGTGCGCGATGGTGGCGCGCGGTGGGATCGCCTCCAAAGGAAATGTCCGCGCCACGCCTGGCTTCGACGCGAGCCCGAACACGGCCTGCTCCATCACATCGCCGACGGCTACGGCAATGTCGCCCAGATTGGCGGCGAGCCATGCTTCCATGGCGGCTTCATTCTCAAACGCGTCGTAATCCCTGACTGTGGCGGGCTTTTCTTCCGGTGCGAGTTCGCGCGCGAGGCTTGAGAATTCGAGCGTCTTATAAAGGTCGCGCAACGCGGCCACATCGGGCGCCTGTGTTTTGACCGAATCGAGCGTCCATTCGAGCGGCACATCGCAATGGATGGTCGCCAGACGCTTGCTCAGTTCGATCTGCTCGCGATTGTTTTGCAGGCTCTCGCGATACATTTTGCGCTCCACCTCCGCGGCGTGCTCCATCGCGTTTTCGACCGAGCCGAAGCGCTGGATTAGGTCCTTCGCGCCTTTATCGCCGATGCCGGGCGCGCCGGGGATGTTGTCTACTGAATCGCCTTTCAGCGCGAGCAAATCGGCCACCTGATCGGGACGCACGCCCATGAACTCTTCGGTGGCCGCGGCGTCGAAGACCTTGTCGTCCTTCATCGGATTCAGCATGACGACGTGGTCGTTCACCAGTTGCAGCATGTCCTTGTCGCTGGAGACGATCACCACGTCCGCGCCCTGCTCCACGCCGCGGCGGGACAGAGTGCCGATCACGTCGTCGGCCTCGAAGCCTGGGAATTCCAACACAGGGATGCGCATGGCTTCGAGAATTTTGCGAATCCAGGGGATCTGTTCGAGAAGATCGGGAGGCGTCTCGGTACGGTTGGCTTTGTAGGCGGCGAAGGCTTCGTCGCGGAACGTCGGACCTTCGCTCTCAAAAATCGCGGCTAGGTATTGCGGCTTTTCCTTGGCGATGAGCCTGCGGACCATGTTGTGAAAGATGTAAATCGCCTCAGTGGACGTGCCGGAGCCGGTCCGCATGGGTGGAGCGCCGGAGCGCGCGCGGGCGTGATAGGCGCGAAAAATAAAACCAAACGAATCAATCAGGAACAGTCGAGGCACAGGGATCTTCAGTATACTTCGAGCCTCGAAATTGAGTACTGGACTGCCGGCATTCTGACGCGTGGCGGCTCGTGGGTCAACAATGAGCCGTGGCGCGGCAGGTGGCAATATCGCCACAATGCAACCAGGTTACTGTGTCTAAATAGACACAACCGAAAGATAGTAAGTCTTTTTTTATCAGACACCTGGAATTATCTCTCAGGTCTTGTTACAATCATCCTTGCGCTTCGAAACGTCTATCCAACGTCCGGTGGAAGCGGTCGGGGTGGGGCTCCATTCGGGAGTTCCGGTTCGCATCCGTATTTTACCGGCCCCTCCCTCCACGGGAATTGTCTTCATCCGAACCGATCTGGACGGCTTCACGATCCCCGCCTCCTGGCGTCACGTGCAGAAGGTGAGCTACGCTACCAGCCTGATGCGCCAGGGCGTGCTTATCTCGACGACCGAGCATCTGCTGAGCGTGTTCTACAGCATGAGCGTGGATAACGCCTTCGTCGAGATCGACAATCTGGAAGTGCCGATTCTGGACGGCTCCGGCGAACCATTTGTGGAATTGATTCGCAGCGCGGGCATCAAGTATTCGCGAAAACTGCGACGCTATCTCCGCATTCGCCGCCCGGTTTCGGTGGAACTGGGCGATAAGAAAATCAGCATTCTTCCGGCGGACGGTTTCCTGCTCACCTGCGACGTTTTTTTTCCGCATCCGCTGGTGGGGCGGCAAGTGCTGGATATCGAAGTGACGCCAGAGCGCTACGCGTCGGAGATTGCGCCGGCGCGCACGTTCGGGTTTGAATACGAACTCGACCAGATGCGGAACATGGGCCTGATCCGCGGCGCGTCGCTGGCAAACGCGGTGTGCTTCGACCGCGATACAGTGCTGAATCCCGGAGGGCTGCGCTTTCCCGACGAATGCTGCCGGCATAAAGCGCTGGACCTGATCGGCGACTTGGCGCTGATCGGTAAGCCTCTGCTGGGCCACGTGATCGCGGAGAAGGCGGGCCATGCGATGCACTTCGCCCTGGTGAACCGCATCATGCAGGACCCGACGCTCTACGAAATTTTGAGCTTCGACCAGCTTGCCACGCGCGTCGTGCACGCACTGGTCTCTTGAAGTACGTCCCTAATTTGCTGAGCGCTGGACGCCTGGTGCTGGCGCCGTATATTTTCTGGCTGATGTGGCACGGCCGCTATGGCGCGGTGCTGGTGCTGTTTTTTCTGAGCGGGATCAGCGATGGCATCGACGGATGGATCGCGCGCAAATGGCATGCGCAATCGCGGCTGGGAGCGATGCTGGATCCGATCGGAGACAAGCTGCTGCTCAGCGGATCGTTTCTCACTCTGGCGCTTTCGGGCGCGATGGCAAAGTGGCTGGCCGCACTGGTGTTGGGCCGCGATGTGGTGATTTTGCTGTTTGCCGGGGGCGTGCTTTTGTTCGCGAAACGAAAAGCCGAGTTTCCGCCGACGTGGTGGGGAAAATGCAGCACCTTCGCGCAGGTTAGTTACGTCCTCGCGCTGGTCGGCCATCTGGCAGGATATTTACCGGTAGAGGTGCCGGAACTGGGGCTGCTCTACGTGGTGGTGTTTCTGGCGATCAGCACGGCAGATTACGCGTGGCAGGCGAGGAGCATGCTGCGTGCGGATCCCCGTCATTACGGGACGGGGCTCTAGGGTCTGTGTGAAAACTCGCCTCCCCACGGGCATCCCGAGAGCGAAGGGGACAGCCCGCTGTGTCCACGAGTCAGGTTCTGTTGAAACTGCGGCATTTGTGGATTGGGGACACAGTAGGCTGTCCCGTCACCAATGAGACTTCTGCTCGAGATGTGAGTTTTCACACAGACTCTATGGTCGAGCGGGGCAAATCCGCCAGCAATCAAATCCACCGCGGCGGCGTTGCCTCTAACACGCACAACGGAGCCGACGCCCCAGTACGGCAAAGGCTGGCCCTGGTCCTGAGGGAGAAGAAATTCGCACGTCACCTGATCTCCGACAGCGAGCGACTGGGCTCCCTCATAACGCAGCAGCACACCGCCGCCGCTGACGTCGATCGTCGTCGCGGTGGTCAAGCCGTTGTGTCCTTTCACCTCGACGCAAGCACCCGCCGTGATGGGAAACCGCAGCTCTCTGCGGCGCTCTGAAGAATCATGCTCCATCGTAGTCGGGACCTTTCCATTCCATACTGAATCTATTCGCGCATAGCGGCGCACTGGTCCAAAGCGTGAATCCCGCCTGTTACGTCCTTTACTTTCAGCTAAATAAGATGGTACCCTCAGGACTTAATGAGAACTGTCGACCTGATCCATCGAAAGAGGGACGGCGAAGAGCTGTCCATCGAAGAAATTGCCTTCCTCGTTGACGGTTATAGCGGCGGAAGCATCCCCGATTACCAAATGTCAGCCTTTTTGATGGCGACGTTTTTCTCCGGCATGACCGACCGCGAGGTGAGCGCGCTGACCGACCGTATGATCGGCTCCGGCGAACAAATCGACCTCTCGGACATTCCCGGCGTCAAGGTGGACAAGCACTCCACCGGCGGCGTGGGGGACAAGACCAGTCTGATTGCGGCTCCCCTGGCGGCGGCGGCGGGCGTGATTGTGCCCATGGTTTCCGGACGCGCGCTGGGCCACACGGGAGGCACGCTTGACAAGCTGGAATCCATTCCCGGCTTCCGCACGAATCTGACGATTGATGAATTCCGCGCGCAGTTGGCCGAGCACGGCCTGGCGTTCATCGGGCAGACGCCGCAAGTGGCTCCGGCCGACGGCAAGCTGTATTCACTGCGGGACGCTACGGCCACGGTGGAATCGATTCCGCTGATCGCGTCGTCGATCATGTCGAAGAAAATCGCGTCCGGTCTGGACGCGCTGGTGCTGGACGTGAAAGTGGGAGCGGGCGCGTTCATGAAACGCCAGGTGGATGCGCGCAGGCTGGCACAAATGATGGTGGGCATCGGACGGCGTCTGGACAAGAAGGTACAGGCGCTCATCACCGACATGAATCAGCCGCTGGGCTATGCCATCGGCAACGCTTTGGAAGTGATGGAAGTTTCGCAGACGCTGCAGAACGTCGGCCCGACGGATTTAACGCGCCTTTCGCTGGAACTTGCGGCGCGCATGATTTTCCTGGGGAAGATCACGCCGACGCTGGAAGCCGCGCGCGAACTGGCGACGAAGAAGCTGCTGGACGGCTCCGGCTACAAGAAGTTCAAGGACGTGATTGCGGCGCAGAGCGGCAATCCGCAGGTGCTGGATCGCTTCGAGCTGCTGCCGAACGCCACCGGCGCGAAGGAAATCTCCACGCCGCGCTCGGGCTACGTCACCGCGATCGACGCCGAATTAATCGGCCAGGCCTCGGCCATGATCGGCGCGGGCCGCGATATGAAGGAAGACTCCATCGACCCGGCGGTCGGCGTGATTCTGGAAGTAAAGGTCGGCCAGAAGGTGGACGCCAACGGCGTTCTCTGCCGCCTCTATTACACGGGCGAAGAGCACGTGGAAGAGGCCGCGCAACTGGTGGAGGACGCGTTCCGCATTTCGTCCACGGCTCCGGAAGAGCGCGAGCTGATTCTGGAAGTCGTTGGATAAGCCAATCGACGGGCATCGCAAAAGCGAAGGAAGCGAAGGGGACAGATAGGATGAGACGGCTGGCCGCCTTGAACAGCGATAAGCTGTGAGCGCACTCGAAGGATGGTGCAAAGGAGAGCCAGCCATGAAGAAGAATATCAGAGTCGCCGAGCGGCATCCAGCCGAGACGATTGGGATTGATTTGGGCGACAAGATGAGCCGCTATCTGATCCTCAACGAAGAGGGATTGGCGGTGGAAGAAGGTTCGTTCCGCAACACGGGGGAATCGATCGCGAAGCACTTCGCCAACCGGGGACGGGCGCGGGTGGCGATCGAGGTGGGGACGCAGTCAGCGTGGATCGCGCGGGAGTTCGCCAAGTTGGGGCACGAGGTGATCGTGGCGAATGCGCGGGAGCTGAAGTGGATTACTTCGGCCGACGACAAGAACGACCGCAACGACGCGCGGAAGCTGGCACGGCTGGCGCGGGCGGACCGGAATCTGCTGGCTCCGGTGGAGCACCGGACGGCGGAGCAGCAGCGGGAACTGGCGGTGATCCGGGCGCGCGATGCGCTGGTGCGGTCGCGCTCGCTGCTGGTGAACACGGCGCGGAGTGTGGCGAAAGGGTTCGGGCTCAGGCTGCCGGCGTCGGTCACGCCGACGTTCGGCCGGCGGGCGCTGGCGGGGCTGGCCGACCATCTGCGCGCGGCGCTAAGCGGGCTGCTGGAACAGGTCGACGCGCTGGGCGCGCAGATTCGCGACTACGACTGTCGCATTGAGGATGCGGCGGCGGCGCATCCGGAGATCGCGCGTCTGGCGAGCGTGCCGGGCGTGGGGACGCTGACTGCAGCGGCGTTCGTGCTGACGCTGGGCCGTAGGGAACGATTCGTGCACAGCCGCGACGTGGGCAGCTTTTTAGGACTGCGTCCGCGGCAACGGCAATCGGGCGAGCGCGATCCGCAGTTGGGCATTTCCAAGAGCGGCGACAAGTATCTGCGCAAGCTGCTGGTGCAGTGCGCGCATCACATCCTCGGGCATTGGGGAAAGGATTCGGCGCTCCGGCAATGGGGATTATCCAAAGGCGGCGGAGGCGCGACGAAGAAACGCGCGGTGGTGGCTGTGGCCCGCAAGCTGGCGGTCGTGTTGCACCGGCTGTGGATGACGGGGGAAGTGTTCAAACCCTTTCCTAAGATGGCGTGAGTTTTCGCGGACGTGATGATGTTGAGAAAACCCGGACCTCCTGGCGACTGCGGCGTGGGCTGTGAGCTTCGAGCTCGCGGGACAGATGGCAGCGCCAGGCTTCGACTCTGAAACTATCCTGCATCGGGCCAGCGGCAAGCGGTCCACCAAGAATGCGTATGGAAGCCTGGGTTGAAGGGGATGAAGGATTTCTGTTGACAGGTAGGGGCCGTCTCATGGAAGCCTGAATTGAGCACTTCGTTTTCACTCTTTTCCGCCCCTTCGAAATGAGCGGCTTACAGCCATTTGGGACACTCCGATGTGTCCCTTTCGCCAAATTCGCGTTTTTTGCGATAATCGCGGTTAGTTTGCGATGGACTCCCAGACGGATAACATCAGCGGCGAGCATGTCGTTTACGCCTACGACGCGCTGAACCGGCTGGCCAGCGCCGGAGCGACCAGCGGCACGTGGGGCCAGAGCTATAGTTACAATGGCGTCGGCAATTTGCAGAACCAGACGGTGACGGCGGGCTCGGCTCCATCGTTGAGCGTGGTGTACAACGCGTCGAATAACCGGCAGACCAGCGATTGCGCGGACGCGAACGGCAACATTTTCGGCAACATCGCGGGTGGTGGTTGAGGGAAACGGTGACAGACTGACGCGACTCCAGCTATTCTAGAACTCGGGACACTCTAGTGGAGTGCGTCACACAGATTGCACATTAAGCAGGGTCTTGCGGGCGCGCTTCACTTTTTCGAGGATATCTCTGGCGGACGCGGTCCAGATGAAGGGTTTGGGGCGTTGGTTGTGGT
>Ga0075029_100000563_pt1 | contig 21482 bp, 15 predicted proteins | sample LitLauG_LLR_2013_FD_71391 | JGI IMG/M metagenome (GOLD analysis project Ga0075029, IMG submission 71391) | Freshwater sediment microbial communities from North America - Little Laurel Run_MetaG_LLR_2013 | ecosystem: Environmental > Aquatic > Freshwater > Creek > Sediment | place: USA...
GCCTCCGACAGTTCCAACTCGGCGGCAAGCGAGCGGAGCGAGCGAGTCCCGTCCGGCGAACCACCGGTGACCCGAGCAAAACCGCCCCGAGGCCGAATGACGGGCGACTCCAGTCGACCCGTCGCCACGCCGTCGCGAAATTCCAGCCGGTTGACCAGCATCCAGCGCAGGCCGAGATGCTTCGCCAGGGGTCGCATCACGTGATCCAGGCCCTGGCTCACCAGGACGAGGTCACCGTTCCCGTTCATCACCTCCTGGAGACGCCGCACTCCCTCAACCTTCAAGTGAGGCTTGAGCTTGTACTCAAAATATTCTTCTCCCAGAAGGTCGAGCCGGTCACGGCTAACGCCGCGAAGCGCCGTGTGGATGACCCGGGTGGCCAGCTTACGGTCGGCCGCGTAAAAAAACGGCCGCAAAATCGCCATCAGGAAAATCAGGCCCCGTCGGACCGATCGTTCGAGAAACGTCTGCGCGTTCCAGGTAAAAAAAGCCACCGGCTCGACTACTGTCAGGTCGAGCAGACTGCCTTCCACCCGCCAGTAAAGGCGAGCGGAACCGGGATTCAGGGTCGTGGCTTTATGGGTCGATGGTTCCAAAGTTTGTCTTGCGCGTTCTCCGCCATCTCCCCAGCGGAAGCGCATACCCGGGAGCAAAGCCATTATTGTAACAATCTTAGGCAAGATCGCGATGCCTCGTTTCGATCCCCGATTCACCTCAACATTCGTCTTGACCGGCGGCGGTTCCTTTTGTGTTCGCGACCCGTGGCGGTTCCTTGATTGGGCCGAAACACTCGCCTTCGGGTAATATGTTCCGGCAAGCTGGCTTCCCAGGACGAGCCGACAACGAATGAAACGTGAATACCTCAAAGCCTACAGCCAGGAACTGCATCGCGACATGGAGATGCTGGTTTTTGGCCACGCTGGCATGCCGATGCTGGTTTTCCCGACTTCCATGGGCAAGTTTTTCGAATACGAAGACCGCGGCATGATCGCGGCGGTCGCGCCCAAAATTGAACGCGGCGAGTTGCAGGTCTTTTGCCCGGACGGGGTCGACAGCGAGAGTTGGTACAACCGGCGCGTTCATCCGCGGCTCCGCGTCCTGCGGCATTTGCAGTATGAACGCTACATCCTGCACGAGGTGCTGGGCTATGCGCGCAGCATCAACCCGTCGCGCTCACTCACGGTCACGGGATGCAGCTTCGGCGGCTACCACACAGTTAACTTCGCCATGAAACATCCCGATGTGGTGACGCATTGCGTGAGCATGAGCGGATCGTTCGACATCCACAGCTTCCTCGACGGATATTACGATGACGATGCCTACTTCAACTGCCCGCCGGACTTCCTCCAGAACATGCACGACGACTGGTTCCTGAGCCGCTACCGGCAGATGAAGATCGTGCTGGCAGCGGGCGAATGGGACCAGTGCCTGGATCCGACGGTGAAACTCGCTCGCACGCTGGAGGCAAAGGCCGTACCCGTCTGGCTCGACATCTGGGGCAACCACACGGAGCATGACTGGCCGTGGTGGAAGATGATGGCAGTGAAGTATTTCTGATGGGTAAGTCTTGAGAAAAACGCCTGGAGAGGCGCGGTTTGGGATGTATGGGTTAAAGGCGCGACTCTGGGAAGGGTACGGCTTTAGCCGTGCCAGCCTACGGTGGTTCGTATCAGGGCACTGTTTAGCAGTGCCGCTGACAGTTGATAAATAGAATTGGGGCCTTAGCCCCTGAGGTAATAACCGTGAAGAAAATTGGCATTCTGTTTGGCATGGAAAATACTTTTCCGCCGGCCTTGGTCGACAAGGTCAACTCCATGAAGGTCGACGGCGTGTCCGCCGAGTTCGTCAACATCGGCGGCATTCGCATGGACGAGCCGAAGAAATATGCTGTCATCGTCGACCGCATTTCGCAGGACATCCCGTTCTATCGCGCGTATCTGAAGAACGCCGCCCTGCACGGCACCATCGTGATCAACAATCCTTTCTGGTGGACGGCCGACGATAAATTCTTCAACTACGCGCTGGCCCACAAGATCGGCGTCGCCATCCCGCCGACCGTGATTCTCCCCCACCATAAGCACCCACCGGACACCACCGAGCGCTCCATGCGCAACCTCATGTATCCCCTCAACTGGGCCGAGATTTTCGACTACATCGGCTTCCCGGCCTTCCTCAAGCCCTATTCCGGAGGCGGATGGAAGCATGTGTACAAGGTGCATTCGCCCGAGGAGTTCTACCAGTGCTACAACCAGACCGGCGATCTGTGCATGACGCTGCAGCACGGCGTGGAATTTGACGAATACTTCCGCTGCTACGTCGTCGGGCAGGAAAAAGTCCACATCATGAAATACGACCCGAAAGCGCCGCATCACGAGCGTTACGTCAAGGGCAATCCTCCGCCGTCTTCGAAAGCGCTGAGAGACCGCGTGGAGAAAGACGCGCTTACCCTGTGCCGCGCGCTTGGCTACGACCTCAACACGGTAGAGTTCGCGGTGGAAAACGGAGTGCCCTACGCCATCGACTTCCTGAATCCCGCACCAGACGCCGAAATCACCTCTGTGGGTCAGGAGAATTTTGACTGGATCGTGAACGCGGTCGCCGAGATGGTGGTGAAGAAAGCCCTCGAAGGCGAGAATCCGGTGAAAGACTATCGCTGGTCGAGTTTTCTGGATGGAGTACCCGAATCAGCCACGAAGCCCGCGACCCGCAAGCGAAAAACAGGCTAGCGCTGGCAATGCCGTGTCCTTATTCGATTACGGTGACGGCGACGGAACGCACGGCCACGAACTCGGCGCAGCTGACGCCGAACCTTCAGTAGGCGCTTTTAATTCTCAACCAGAGGTCTGGACAGTTTTGTGGACGACCTGAAGAAGAAGCGATTTCTTTGGGGCATTTTGTTCGCTTGGTTGCCCTGGGCTCCTGCGCTTATTGGCCTGGGCTACGCGCTCAAAGGTATGTCGACCGGGAGAGCGACTGGCCTTGCCGCAGTGGCTAGTGGCTTCACCGAGATGTTCGTGGTTTGGGGTGTTGCGTCGGTTCTAATCGCAGAAGTGGCCGCAGTCATCTTCCTATCCCGTGCGATTTCGACAGGTCACTGGATCCGTGGGCTCGTTTCCATCGTCTCTATCGCCGTAAGCTGTTTGATGCTTTTTCTCCTGGGACTCTTCCTCCTAGGAGGCTTTCTTGGGTGGAGCTTCTTTCAGGCCCATCCCGCGCCCTAACCCTTTTTCTTCGGAGTGTTTCCCAGCCCCGTTGTTATACTGTTTTGGCCGGTGCCGTCCGCCGGCAAGCTTCCTTATGCCCCCGATTTTCACCATCGGCATCGAAGAGGAATACCAGACCGTAGACCCGCTTACCCGCGATCTGCGCTCACACATCCATGCCGAAATCCTGGAGAAGGGCAAGCTTATCCTTCAGGAACGGGTGAAGGCCGAGATGCATCAGTCGGTGGTCGAGGTCGGAACCAGCGTCTGCAGCACCATCAAGGAAGCCAAGGCTGAGGTAAAAAAACTCCGCCGAAACATGGTGCGGCTGGCGCATGAGAACGGCCTGCGCCTGGCTTCCGCCGCGACCCATCCCTTCGCCGATTGGCGCAAGCAGGAGATTTATCCCGACGAGCGCTACCAGAACATTATTCAGGACATGCAACTGGTTGCCCGCGCCAACCTGATTTTCGGCCTGCACGTACACATCGGCATCGAGGACCGCGAAACCGCGATCCACATGATGAACCACTCGCGGTATTTCCTGCCCCACATTCTCGCGCTCTCGACAAATTCGCCATTCTGGCTCGGCATGAACACGGGGCTGAAGTCGTACCGCTGCAAGGTGTTCGACAAGTTTCCCCGCACCAATATTCCCGATTACTTCCCCAGCTGGGGCGAATACGAAAACTTCGTCAAGCTGCTGATCAAGACCAACTGTATTGATAACGCCAAGAAAATCTGGTGGGACCTGCGGCCGCATCCGTTCTTTAACACCATCGAGTTCCGCATCTGCGACATTCCGATGCGCGCCGACGAAACCATCGCCCTCGCGGCCTTGATTCAGGCTACCGTGGCGAAACTCCATAAGCTGCACACGGCCAACCAGGGGTTCCGGCTGTATCGCCGCGCGCTATTGATGGAAAACAAGTGGCGCGCCTTGCGTTACGGGCTTGACGGCAAGATGATCGACTTCGGCAAGCAGCAGGAAGTGCCGGCGCGCGATCTGATTTACGAATATCTTGAATTTGTCGACGATGTGCTGGACGAACTCGGGTCCCGCGAGGAAGTCGAATATATTCACACGATCTTGAAGAACGGCACAGGCGCCGACCGCCAGCTGAAAGTGTTCCAGCAGACGGGCGACCTGAATGCAGTGATGGACTACATCATCGAGGAGACACAAGCCGGTCTGGCGGAAGAAGAGCCGGAAGCCGTGCGAAAAGTAGGGTAATGACCATTTCCGGACTTTCGAAACGATCTCTCAGCAGCATTCCCTTCGATCCTGAATACTCGCCCGGCGCGCGGAACGCGGTGAACGTGTGCCTGCGCATCCAGCTCACGGAAAAAGTCTGCCTCATCACCGACGAGGCAACGCAGGAAATCGCCGCTTCCATCGCCCACGAACTGGAGGCAATAGGCGCTGCCTACAACGGCTGGATTATTGAGGACGTGGCCCAGCGCCCGCTTAAAGATTTTCCGCGAGAGATTGCCGAGGACATGGAAACCAGCCAGGTTTCCATTTTCGCCGCCTGGGTGCAGCAGGGCGAGCTGAAGTCACGCATGCAAATGACCGACATCGTCAACCGCCGGCGCATGCGCCACGGCCACATGGTCAACATCAACCGCCAGATCATGCTCGATGGCATGCGTGCCGACTTTCAGAAAGTCGACCGCCTGAGCGCCAAAGTGATTGCCATGGTGCGAAAGGCAAGCCGGGTACGCGCCACAACGCCCGCAGGGACCGACCTCGTCGCCGACTTGAATCCCAAATATCACTGGCTGAAGACCAGCGGCATCATCACTCCGGAAAAGTGGGGCAACCTGCCGGGCGGAGAAATTTTCACGACTCCCGGCGAAGTGAATGGCACGTTCGTGATCGACGGCGTCGTCGGAGACTATCTTTGCGCCAAGTTCGGCAACCTAAAAGAAACACCGCTGACCGTGCGCATGAAAAATAATCGTTTAGTGGAAGCGCACTCTGAGAACAAAGAGCTCGAGACAGACTTCTGGAACTACACCCACACCGACCCCAACAGCGATCGCGTGGGAGAATTTGCCATCGGGACCAACATTGAACTGAAAGACGTCATCGGCCAGATTCTTCAGGACGAAAAATATCCCGGCGTACACATTGCGTTCGGCAATCCCTACGGCGCGCACACCGGCGCGGACTGGGACTGCATTACGCATATCGACGTGGTCGGCCGGCGCTTCGCCATTTGGGTCGACGAGGAACAGATCATGAAAGACGGCAAGTTCCTGGTTGAGGCCTAGCTGCGTTATTGCCCGCAGAAATTAGCCCAAAATTTAACAAAGAAGGGCTTCCTCCCGGAGGCCCGCCGCAGTATCATCCTTCTGTTCCGTAGCCCCGCGCTCCTTCGGTTCGCTCCCACTCGTCTTTCTGGAGGTACCCCCGATGAAACGAACCCTGATCTCCCGCGCTCTCACCTCGTGGTTCATCGTCGTCGCTGCATTGGCTTTCGCAGCCTCAGCCTTTGGCTCCGGCCCGAAATTTCAAGTCCTTTACCGCTTTGGCGGCACCAGCGATGGCTACAATCCCCGCGGCAATCTGATTGCCGACAAAGCTGGGAACCTTTATGGCACGACGGAATACGGCGGCGCCAGCTTCTACGGGACGGTTTTCGAGCTTTCTCCTCCGGCCACCGCGGGCGGGGACTGGACTCACACAATTCTCTACACCTTTAACAATACTGGCGATGGTGCGCGGCCGACGGACGGGCTGATTATTGACGGCAAAGGGAATCTGTACGGCACAACCAGTGACGACGCGGGAGGCTATGGGGAAGTCTTCCAGCTTTCGCCGCCGGCGAGCCAAGGAGCGCCGTGGACAGAAACCGTGTTGTATCACTTTCAAGGCAAACAGGACGGAGCTTATCCGCGCGGCGGCGTTGTGCTCGGCGAAAATGGCAATCTGTTCGGAACCACCGACTATACGGTCTTCGAGTTAAGCCCGCCTTCCGAATCCGGAGGTGTGTGGTCCTTCTTCAGGCTTCATAGATTCACCAGCCAGACTTCCGACGGTTTTTCTGCTCAAGCTGGGCTGGTTCGCGACAAGCACGGCAACCTCTACGGCACGACGTTATGGGGCGGTTATCTGACTAACCCGAGTTGCGGCTCTCTCGGCTGCGGAACCGTGTTCGAGCTGAGTCCTCCAACCGGTTCCCAAGGCTGGACGGAGCAGGTGATCCACACTTTCGGAGCATCCAGCACCGACGGGTTTGATCCCGAAAGCGGCCTGGCACTCGATGCGAACGGGAACCTTTATGGCACAACGTACTCCGGCGGAACTCTCGGCGGTGGCATCGCCTTCCAGCTCAGCCCACCAGTAACGCCGGGTGGCACGTGGACCGAAACCGACATCCACGACTTCAGCTACGGCAGCACCGACGGGGCTGCTCCGGTTGCCACCGTGGTTCTCGACAAGGCAGGCAATCTCTATGGAACCACGCTGTTTGGTGGAAATGGCTGTTTCTTCAATACCGTTGAATACGGATGCGGCATAGTCTACGAGTTGGCGCCGCCTGCAGGCGGAGTCGGCAGTTGGAACGAAACCGTGCTCGAGTATTTCCAGCGCGGTGTCGGTACCGCCCACCAATCCACCGCCGGTGTGCTTCTTGGCGAACACGGACAGATTTACGGCACCACGGTTTACGGCGGGACCTATGCGTGCTATGAAGGCAACGGCTGCGGGACCGTGTTCCGGATCAAGCCGTAGGAGCGCTGCGAAAAAAACTCCGGTTCGAGCAGGTTTTGGGAAGGGCGGGTGTTTAGGGAGCGCATATGGCGGCGGATGCGGCATAATCTTCTGCCATGATTCCAGGCCTGCGAGAACAGTTCAACGCCAGCTTCACGCCCGCGAAGTATCGGGAATTTTTGCAGCGGGTCGACGAAGTGTCGGGCACGCATGTGGATTTCCGCCTCTGCGAGACGCCCTGCTTTTTCCCGGCGCAGATAGTCGAACGCATGGCCGCCGACGGCGAAGTCCTGATTCGCCAACTCGTGGACAATCCCGAATACCGAAAGATTTCAGACGCATCCATTCCACCCGAATTCCGCGTCGCCAACGAAGCAGCGCATCCTATGTTCATTCAGGTGGACTTTGGAGTGGTGCGGCTTGCAGACGGCTCGCTTGCTCCCAAACTGGTTGAATTGCAGGCCTTCCCTTCTCTTTACGCATATCAGGCACAACTGGCCCAAGCGTATCTGGACGTATTCAAGCTTCACGAATTTTCCGGCGGAGCGGGGCTTCGATTTTTTTTAGACGGCCTGACGCATGACTCTTATCGGCAGGTCCTGAAGCGCGCGATTGTGGGCGATCACGACCCGGCGAACGTGATTCTGCTCGAAGTCGACCCGCTGCATCAGAAAACGCTGCCTGATTTTCTGCTGACCGAAAAGCTGCTGGGGGTGAAGGCGGTAGATATTCTTGCGGTGAGGAAACGCGGCAACAAACTGTTCTATGAAAACGCAGGAAAGAGCACGCCCATCCATCGCATCTACAATCGCGCGATCGTGGACGAACTGGAACGCCGCGGAGTGAAACCAGCGTTTGACTGGCGCGACGACCTGGACGTTGAATGGGCCGGCCACCCGAACTGGTATTTCCGCATCAGCAAGTTTTCCATCCCGTACCTGCACCACGAGTCTTCGCCCAAGACGTGGTTTCTCGACCGTCTGGAGCAGGTTCCCGAGGATTTGCAGAATTACGTCCTCAAACCGCTGTTCTCTTTCGCAGGACTCGGCGTCGTCATTGGTCCAACCCAGGCCGACATCGCCGCGATCCCCACCGAAAAGCGCGTCGACTACATCCTGCAGGAGCGTGTGAATTTCGAGCCGGTGATCGCGACTCCGCTGGGCCCGACCAAGGCCGAGATCCGCGTCATGTATGTCTGGGTCGACGAATTGCAGCCCGTGCTCACCATTATCCGCATGGGCCGCGGCCTGATGATGGGCGTCGACCACAACAAGAACATGGAGTGGGTGGGCGCGTCGGCTGGCCTGTGCCTGCCATGACGTCGTGCTCTAGGCGGTAACGCTTTCGGCTGCTACACTTTCTGGGCCCGGACGGATTGGGTTGACCTAAGCCCTTCTCCGTCCTAGTATTAACCGCCAAAGAGGACTCGGCGTCGCATGGAAGGCCTTACCGTATCCCACTATCGCATCCTGGGCAAGCTTGGCGGCGGGGGGATGGGTGTCGTTTATGAAGCGGAAGACCTGAAACTGGGCCGCCATGTGGCCTTGAAGTTCATTCCCGAAAACCTGGTGGGCGATCCCAAGTCGCGGGAGCGATTTGAGCGCGAAGCCCGCGCTGCCTCACAGCTGAACCATCCCAATATCTGCACCATCCACGGCATCGACGACAACAACGGCCACCCCTTCATCGTAATGGAGAAACTGGACGGGGAAAGCCTGAAGCAGCGCATCAGCGGCAAGCCGATGCCCACCGAGGCCGTGCTCGATACCAGCCTGCAGGTGGCGGAGGCGCTGGCCGCCTCCCACAGCAAGGGCATCGTTCATCGCGACATCAAGCCCGCCAACATCTTCGTCACCCCCAGCGGACAGGTGAAAGTTCTGGACTTCGGTCTCGCCAAACTTGTTCACAATACCGACGGCGAAGCCAGCGACAACTCCCTGACCGCGGTCGGCGTAATTCCCGGTACGGCGGTCTACATGTCTCCCGAGCAGGCGCGCAGCGATGCCATCGATGCTCGTACCGACCTGTTTTCGCTCGGGGTTGTCATGTACGAAATGGCGACCGGCAAAAAGCCGTTCTCCGGCAGCAACTCCGTAATGACGCTCGATGCCGTGCTGCACCAGAAGCCCGCGCCGCCGCATGAAGTGAATCCCGAAGTGCCCGCCGAACTGGAAGGCATCATCGGCAAGGCGATGGAGAAAGACCGCGCCAAACGGTACCAGAGCGCCAACGACATGAAGGCCGACCTTGCGCTGCTCAAGCGCGAGAGCGGGTCTGGACTCACCCGCTTTGGCGGCGGCCAGACCGGCCGATTGAGGGCTGCGACCGGAACGTTCGCCCGAGCAAACAGCAACCGTCTCACTTATGCCCTCATCGCGATCACAGCCGTCCTGTTGACGGTAGTCGCGGCAGGCGCCGCATGGTGGTGGAAGCACCGGCAACTGGCCAACTCCGCGGAAAGCAAAGCGGTGGCGGTGCTGCCGCTACAGAACGAGACGGGAGACGCCAGCGTGGACTATCTGCGCTTCGCTCTAGCCGACGAACTCAGCAACACGCTCGCCGGTTCTCGCTTCCTCGAAGTCCGCCCGTCGTCGCTGACCCGCCAGTATGCGGGGTCGAATGTTGACATACACCAGGCGGGACGCGACCTGCGCGTCGGGCGGCTGCTTACTGGACACTTCATGCGTCAGGGCGACCAGATCACGGTCACGCTGGAGGCAGTGGATCTGATCAGCGACCGCCTGCTGTGGCAGACGAATATCACAGCTCCAGCCAAGGATACGATTGCACTGCAGCAGCAGCTAAATACACAGTTGCAGCAGGGTCTGCTGCCTTCCCTAGGCGGTGGCAGCGCCGGTACGGTCGCGACCACGACCGAACGGCCCAAGAACCAGGAAGCCTACGACCAGTATCTCCGCAGCATTTCCATCCCTCGCGACCCCGCCCCCAACAAGGAAGCGATCACCATGCTCGAACTGGCCGTGGGCATGGATCCGACCTACGCTCCGGCCTGGGAGGCGCTTGGCCAGCGCTACTACCTCGATTACACCTTCGGCGGCGGGGGCGAAGAGATGTTCAAGCGCGCGAAGCTGGCCGATCAACGCGCTTTGTCGCTGGACCCGAACCGCGTTCTCGCAGCCTCAAACCTGATCACCGCGCGCGTGGAGCGCGGAGAACTCGGGCCCGCCTTCCTCGAAGCCAATGACATGGTCAAGCGCCGTCCCCAGAGCGCCGAGGCGCATTTTGCGCTGTCCTACGTTTTGCGCTACACCGGATTGCAGGAGCAGGCCGAGCAGGAGTGCAATACCGCCCGTGCACTCGACCCCGGAAACTACAACTTCCGAACGTGCGCCTGGGCATTTCTGCAGCTTGGCCATACGCAGGCCGCGCAGGAATTCGTAAACCTGGACGCGGGCTCGGAGTGGGCCGCCTGGGCGACGCCATATGTTTACCTTTCCGCGGGCAATATTGCGCAGGCGCGCGAAGCCGCGAAGAATGTGGGCAAGGCTTCCCGCTACCATCGCGACCTGCTGGTCGCCTGCCTCGCCTCGCCTCCACCTGCCGACCTGGCTTCAGTCGTGAACCGAACCAAGACTGACGTGCTTTCGGAACTGGACCCCGAGGCCTGGTATCGTGTAGCCGCGGTGATGGCGTACTGCGGGCAAAAAGCGCCTGCCCTCGAGCTACTTAAGACTGCCGTGCAGCAAAATTATTGCGCCCACTCCGCGTTGCTATCCGACCCGCTGCTCAAGGACCTCCGCAAGGAAACCGCGTTCAACGAAGTTTTGACCGCGGCCAGCCAGTGTGAGAACGCGGTGCGTGAGCAACACTAGGTTGCGCAAATGGTCGGTCAGGCTTCATTCTTGTAGTGTGATCGTTTCCGGCGCGGCTTTGCACTTATCCACTCGTTTTTCTCGCGGCATTCTCTCGTTTGCAGCCCTTTTGGTACTGGCTTGCGGCTTGGTACTCGGGCAGCAACCGACGCACGCGCCAGCAAAATCGGCTGTCCCGCCTCGTATTTCCCAAGGCCCATTTTCTGAATTCGGGGGTATGCCCGCCCTACAGGAGGACACCGGTCGCGCAGGCCTGTCGCAGATGCTGCGCCGCCTTGGCACTACCGCCCGGTTGATGCAGACCACGGCCCACCCCGACGACGAAGATGGGGGAACCCTGACTTATGAGTCGCGCGGCCTGGGGGCCCACGTTCTCCTCATGACGCTCAACCGGGGAGAAGGCGGTCAAAACAAGCTGGGCAGCGGATTCTCCGATGGGCTGGGTGTGCTTCGCACGCTCGAACTGCTTGCGGCGGACCAATATTACGGGGTCGAGCAGCGCTTCTCGCGCGCCGCTGACTTCGGCTTCTCAAAAACTGCGGAGGAGACATTCGAGAAGTGGGGCGGTCACGACCCGGTGCTGGCCGACATGGTGCGCGTGATCCGCACCGATCGCCCGGATGTGCTGGTCGCCCGCTTTTCCGGCACTCCGCGCGACGGACACGGCAACCATCAGGCCTCAGCCATCCTCACGGAGGAAGCATTTCGCGCCGCCGCCGACCCCAGGCGCTTTCCCGAACAGATCGCCGCAGGGCTCCAGCCCTGGCAGGCTCGCAAGCTCTATATCGGCAACGTATGCGATTTCGGCGCACAGAGCTGCCCGGACGCAAACTGGACTCTCAAAATTAACTCTGGCAAAGCCAGCAGCGATCTCGGCATGTCTTACGTCCAGTTCGCCATGAAGGGCCTCCGCCACCAGCAATCGCAGGGAGGTGCAAGTTGGACCGTTGAGCCGGGGGACCGGTTCAGTTTCTACAAGCTGGTAGATTCGGCTGCCACTTCGCCACGAAGCAAAGAGGCTCACGAAACGAATTTTTTCGACGGCATCGACACTTCCCTGGCCGGCTTGGTCGACCGCTACGCGCCGCAAAATGCCTTGCCCAGTCTCCACCGGCGCCTTGAGTCCGCCGAGTCTCTTGTCGGCAAGGCGACTTCCGAGAGCTCGGCTGATCCGGAAAGCGCCGCCGAGACGTTATCGACTCTGGCGAACGAACTGCGCGTCGCAGCAGCAATGGTGAGCCAAAGCAAACTGTCGGAGGCAAACAAGGCGCCGCTGCTGCAAGCCTTGAACGAGAAGGTAGAACAAGCCGAGAGCGCCCTCCGCCTGGCCCTCAACTTGCAGTTTTCCGCCGAGATTGCGCCCCTCCCGGGCAAATCAAAAGGGGGCGTGAAAGAAGGCGACGTCCGCGCGACTGTTTCGCCCGGGGAGCAGGTTCTGGTAACCGCCATTTTGCACAACGGATCCAGGCATTCCATTCGCGTCAAGGCAGCGGGAGTTAACCTGCCTGCCGATTGGAAAGTGGCTAATAACTCCCCGGTAAATATCGTCACGGTACTTCCCGGCCACGCGGCGCGCTGGAGCTTCCGGGTCCAGGTCCCACTCAACCCCCAATTCACGCGTCCCTACTGGCACCGGACCAATCCGGATGTCGAAGGGCTCAACCACGTGGATCGCGAAACTGAGGCGACGCTTCCTTTCCCGACTTCCGATCTCAAAGCCGGCATCGATTATTCGATCATGGCGGCCGTGGGAGGCAAAGTGTCGGCCTCGCACCGCATCGAGGCCCTGATCGCAGCTCCCGATGGCGCCGGCGGAACCCACGAGCGCCCGGTCGCGGTGGTTCCGGCATTCTCCGTGCAACTGGAGCCGGGCACGCTGGTGATGAATTTGAGCGGAGACAAAGCCGAAGTGAAAGTAGGAGTCACAGACAACGGCGCCGCACCCGCGACGGGCTCGCTGCGTCTGGAGCTTCCAACCGGCTGGCGCTCCGAACCCTCGCAATATGACGTAAAGTTTGCCAGCCGCGGCGAAAAGAAGGATTTCACTTTCGCCCTCTTCCCACAGAGCGCAGGCGACGCCCAGACTCCGGTGCATGCGGTGTTCAAATCGGGCGAAAGCAACTATACGGAGGGCTATTCGCTGGTAACACGCGACGATCTGGGCAGCTTCTACTACTACCAGCCGGCGCTACTGCGCGTGAGCACGGTTGCGGTGAAGCTTCCCGAAAAACTTGCGATCGGATATGTTCCCGGCGCCGGCGATGACATCGCCCAGGTTCTGAAGCAGCTGGGCATGGATGTTCACGTGATTCCTCCTGATAAGCTGGCCTCGGAAGACCTGTCGCGCTACGGCACCATCGTTCTCGGCATCCGCGCTTACGATACGCAGAAAGAAGTGGCCTCGTCGAACCAGCGCTTACTTGATTGGGTTTCAGCCGGTGGGACGTTGATTGTGCAATACAACGCCGACACCGGAAACTTCAACGGCGGGCACTTTGCTGCCTTTCCGGCCACACTGAGCCGCGCCCGCGTTTCGGTCGAAGAAGCCCCTGTGGCCATCCTGGCCCCGCAAGACACGTTGTTCCACTATCCCAACATGATCAACGCGGGCGACTTCGACGGCTGGGTGCAGGAGCGCGGGCTGTATTTCATGAGCAAATGGGACGATCATTTTCAGCCCCTACTGGCCTGTCACGATCCCGGTGAGGATGAGCAGAAAGGCGGACTGTTGCGCGCTCAATATGGCAAAGGCACATACATCTACACCGGATATGCATTCTTCCGGCAGCTTCCCGTTGGCGTGCCGGGTGCGGTACGGCTCTTTGTGAATCTGCTAAGCGTTGGACACGAGAAGCGTTGAGGCTTGGCCTGCGGCGTGCAAAGTCTTTAACTGCGGGGACCTCAGAGGAAAATCCGCAGAGGTCGCGCGGGAACCTGCGCCGCTCGAGCCGCGCGCTATACTCGCCTGCTCATGAAATCTTCTACCGACGATTCGGCGGAAAGCGCAGGACTCATCCGCGGGATGGGCCTGCGCACGGCCACCGCGCTGAACATGATCGACATGATCGGCGTGGGACCGTTCATCACCATGCCGCTTATGCTAGGCGCGATGGGCGGCCCACAGGCCATGCTGGGATGGATTCTGGGCGCCATCTTTGCGATGTGCGACGGGATGGTGTGGGCCGAACTCGGCGCCGCCATGCCGGCGGCTGGCGCCTCTTACCGTTACCTGCGCGAGATCTACGGCCCCGACAGGCTCGGCCGGCTGCTGTCGTTTCTCTTCATCTGGCAACTCTCGTTTAGCGCCCCGCTCTCGATCGCCACGGGCTGCCTCGGCTTCGCCGGCTATGCCGCGTATTACTGGCCGCCTCTGCAGAATGTCTACGCTGGCCACCAGGCGTCGTTGCACATTCCATTGGCTGGAACCATTCAGCTGGCGTGGACGGTCAGCCCGGGAACGTTTCTCGCAATTGGCATCTGCCTGCTGACTTTGTTTCTGCTTTACCGCCGGATCGACGCGATCGGACGCCTCTCCTGGCTGCTGTGGGCCGGAGTGATGCTCACCATCGGCTGGATTATTTTCACCGGCCTCACTCACTTCAATGCCGCGCGCGTTTTCAGCTTCCCCCCCGGCGCATTCACTCTCTCCAGCGGTTTTTTCACCGGCCTGAGTGCAGCCATGCTGATTGCAGCCTACGATTATTGGGGTTACTACAACATTTGTTTTTTAGGCGCGGAAGTGAAGGACCCCGGGCGCAATATTCCACGGGCCGTTCTGCTTTCAATTGCGCTCGTCGCCTGCCTCTACCTCGCCATGAACATCAGCATTCTGGCGGTGGTGCCCTGGCAGGACCTTGCCCACGTTGGCGACAGCGGCCGCGGCCTTTACGTGGTTTCGTTGTTTATGGAGCGGGCCTACGGACCAGGCGCGGCGCGAATCGCCACCGCATTGGTGATGTGGACTGCGTTCGCTTCGGTATTCTCGCTGATGCTCGGATATTCGCGCGTGCCCTATGCGGCCGCGCAAGATGGCAATTATTTTCGCGCGTTTGCCCGCCTGCACGCGCGACATCGCATTCCGCACGTGTCGCTTATCGCTCTAGCCCTGGTCACCTGCCTGTGCTGCTTCCTCAGCTTGAAGGATGCCATTGCGGCGCTGGTGGTCATTCGGATCGCCCTGCAGTTCCTGGTTCAGGCCGTGGGGGTGATCGTGTTGCGCGTGCGCCGGCCCGACATGCCGCGGCCGTTTCGTATGTGGCTGTATCCGCTGCCTGCGCTGCTGGCTGCCGCAGGCTTTTTGTTCATTCTGTTTAAGCGGGCCAATGCAGCGCGCGAGTTGCGCTATGCAGGAGTGATTCTGGTAGCGGGATTATTACTTTATCTTTTCCGGGCATACAATTCGAAACAATGGCCTTTTGGCCTGCCCGATGAGCACGCCTGAGTCTTCTTAAGTCCGCGTCCGTTTGCCTGCGATCTTGGTTACCAGCAGCTCTGCTTTCAGACCACTTGCAGCTAAATGCCGCTCACATCGGGCACGAACCTTTGTCATCGAAGCTTTGGGGTCGACGAACATCAGGACCGATGGACCGGCGCCGCTCAGCGCTGCACCAAGAATTCCAACATTCTGATTGAGCTTCTTCAGCGCTGGCAGCAATGGACAAAGCGACGCCCGGTACGGCTGATGGATGCGGTCCTCCAAAGCCGGACGTAGCAAATCCCGGCGGCCCTGAGTGAACGCCGCGAGCAGCAGCATGGAGTTTTGAATGTTGACCACCGCGTCGGCGCGGGAGTAGTTGGCTGGCAGAACGCGCCTGGCTTCCTCGGTGGATAGCGGGTCGTCCGGAATTGCCAGCAGCAGCGGCCACTTCCCTTTTGGCTGGACGCACGCGACCTCGGCGGTCGACTCGGAGGACATGCGCGCCACAGCCAACCCCCCAAACCAGCACGCTGAAGCGTTGTCCGGATGGTGCTCCCGCCGCGAAGCTTCGCCTACGATGTGCGCATCGGTCCAGCGCAGCTTGCCGAAGTGATCTGCCAGGGCGATGCCTGCCAATCGGGCTGCAGCGGAAGACCCACAGCCTTTGCCGATGGGAATCTCGTTTGCAATCTGAAGCGATAGCGGGATCGTCGCACGGCCATTCTTCGCCATCACCTCGCGATATGTGTTCAGGATCAGGTTCCCCTCGACTTTTTCGCAAATTTTGCGGTCACGGCCGGTAGCGCGAATCGAGAACGCCTCCGCCGCCATAGCGCGGATCGAAATCTGCAAATCCAGGGCCAGCGCCGCTGCATCAAACGCGGGCCCAAGATTGGCCGACGTCGCGGGCAAGACAATTCCAAACGGGGCTCGCTTGGCACTCTTCGTCTTCATTGCACCCGCCCCTGCTTCTCAGCCCCCTCTAGGACCTTCAAGATCGCCGACACATTGGCGTCCAGCACAACTGGCTCGCGCCGAAGAGGCTGCAGCGCATCGGGAAACGGCTTGAGCAGCTCACCACGGTGAAAATCCATGATGTAGTCCGGATCTTTCAGCACGTGCCCGGTAAGGACCAGCACCACAGATTCGCCGCGATTCACAAAGTTCTGCTGCACTAACTTCTTGAGCCCTGCCAAAGTCACGGCCGACGCCGGCTCGCAGCCGATTCCTTCCTGTCCTATTTCGGCCTTGGCTTGCGCGATTTCGGCTTCACTCACCTGCTCGCAGGCCCCTCCGGTCTCTTCAATCACCTTAATCGCCTTCTTCCACGACGCTGGATTGCCGATGCGAATCGCGGTTGCGCGGGTCTCTGCCTGCACTGTGATCAGACGCTGGCCACCGGTTTCGCGCATGGTGCGCACCAGGGCGTTCGCGCCTTCCGCCTGAATTACCGAGAGCTTCGGCAGTCGCGAGATCAGGCCGGCGTCGCGCATTTCAATCAGTCCCTTGCCGATCGCCGAACTGTTGCCCAGATTTCCTCCGGGCACAATGATGTGATCGGGCACTTGCCAGTCGAGTTGCTCCATCATTTCGATGGCCAGCGTTTTCTGGCCCTCGAGCCGAAATGGGTTGATGGAGTTCAACTGGTACACCGGCGCCTGTGCCACCAATTCCTGCAGCAAACGGAGGCAGCCGTCGAAATCAGTGCGCAGTTGGCAAGTGAGCGCCCCGTAGTCGAGCGCTTGCGAGAGTTTGCTCCACGAAACCTTGCCGTCGGGAACCAGCACCAAACTGTGCATTCCGCCGCGTGCCGCATAGGCCGCCATCGACGCCGATGTGTTGCCGGTCGAGGCGCAGGCGACCCAGCGCGCTCCGGAGTGCCGCGCGAAAGAGGCCGCCACCGTCATGCCCACGTCTTTGAATGATCCGGTCGGATTCATTCCCTGATGCTTGGCGAACAACGACGAAACGCCCGTCGCTTCAGCGCATCGAGTCAATCGATAAAGCGGAGTATTCCCTTCGCGCAGGGTCACTGGAGCGTGGCCCTCGTCGAGCGCTGGCAGCATCTCACGAAAGCGCCAGACGCCGCTCTGGTCGTCGGCTTTCGACGACAATCGCCTTTGCTTCCAGGTCGCTTTCAGATCCCAGGCTGCGTCATCGGCAGAAGGGCGCTTCCATCGCTCCGACGTGATCTCAAGCAAGTCGCCGCACGCGGGACAGCGAAAACCGGCGTCGGCCGAGTCGTATGGCGCACCGCACGCAATGCAGCGGAAATGGAAGGAATTGCTCATCGATGTCTGCTCCGCGAGGCGACGGATGGTGTGACTATTTCGCACCCCGCAGGTACTGATCGGTCTGGTTCATCCAGTCGGCCCGCGGGGGCGTGAACACGTCGAGGTCCACCGTATCTTCCACGGCTTCAGCCTTGTGCGGCATATTGGAAGGAATCGTGAGAACTTCTCCCGCTTTCACGACGATGACTTTGCCGTCGATCCAGAATTTCAATGCCCCTTCCATGATGTAAGTGAACTGCTCGTTGGCGTGGCTGTGTTCGGGAACGATGCAGCCTTTCTTGAGCAGTACCCGCGCCACCATGATCTCTTGCCCGACCACGAACTGGCGCTGAAGGAGTTCGTTCAGGTTCTCGAGTGGAACCGCGTTCCACGGCACGTGCCGGCATTCAGCCTTTCCCCGGCGGGCCGCTTTGTGCAACGTCTTTTTCAACGCAACTTTGTTCGGCCCGGCTTGGCGGAGCTTCTTGAACGGCTTCAGGGCGGGTTTCTTTCTCGGCATCGATGCGATTCCTCAATGATTGTTAGTTCTTCTGCAGTTCTAACTGCGGACCTATAGACCCTTATAAATTCCGCCGTCGGCCAATATTGTCTGTCCAGTGAGGAAGGATGCACGCTCCGAGGCGAGCCAGACGATCAAGTCGGCCACTTCCTCCGGCTTGCCCACACGCTTGACTGCCGAGTCTGCAGCCCAGGCGTCGAAAATCTCCTGCTCACTTTTCCCCTGGGTCGCAGACCGCGCTTTGGCCAGCTCTTTCAGCCGATCGGTCGCGGTGAAGCCCGGGCCGACGTTATTGACCAGAATACCGTCTTTGCCGAACTCGTTGGCCAGGCTCTTGACCAGGCCCACGACCGCGGCTCGCACTGCGTTGGATAAAACCAGATCTGCCACTGGCTGCTTGGTCGTCACCGAAGTAACCGTCACGATCCTTCCCCACCGATGTCGCTGCATATAGGGGATTACTTCCCGCGCGAAATAGACCGTGCTCAGAAAATTCGTGTCAATCGCGGCGCGCCATTCGTTCAACGTGGCGTCCAGAAAGCCTTTCGCTGGAGGCCCGCCGGCATTGGTGACGCAAATATCGATGCTGCCAAACTTTGCCACGATGGCCGCGACAAACTCATGCACAGCGTCCGCGTCGGTGACGTCGAGCACCCGCGCCAGCACTTCCACGCCGTAGGACTCGCGAATCTCGCCCGCAGCCTGGTTCAAGCGCTCCTGGTTGCGGGCGCAAATCGCCAGGCGGCACCCCTCCCGCGCGAAGGCCCGCGCCGTGGCCAGGCCGATGCCTTGACTCGATGCCGCGACCAGCGCAACACGATTCGTGATGCCCAGATCCATGAAGGGCGAATTATAAACGTTGATCGGAGCTTTCTCCGCACGCCGCTTTGCAGCGCCCTTGCTCCTGACCCGTGCTCCCGGTAGTCTTTGATCTGGAGGTGACCCGCATGAAGCGCTCCCATCCCGAGACCCAGGCGGTCCGCGGGGCATCTGATCTGGAAAAACATCACGGTCCGCTCGCAACCCCGGTTCATCAGACGGCGACGTTTCAAGTAACAGACAACGAAGAGCAGTTGCGGGTCACGCCCACCGACAGTTTCTATTCGCGATATGGGAACCCGACCAACACCGTGGCCGAGCGAACAGTCGCCGAACTCGAAGGCACCGAGCGGGCCCTGACCTTCGCCTCCGGCATGGGAGCGATCACCACGACGCTGCTGGCGCTGCTGAAGGCCGGCGACCACATCGTCGCTCAGCACGATGTCTACGGCGGGGCGACCAAGTTCCTGTCGCAATGGCTGCCAAAATACGGAGTGGAAACCACCTTCGTCGATACCACCGACTACACTCAACGCGAGCGCGCCATTCGCCCGAACACGCGCCTGCTCTATCTGGAATCGCCCACTAATCCGCTGGTGCGCGTCGTCGACTTGAAGCGCGCCGCCTCGATCGCGCGCCAGGCGGGCATTCTCACCATGATCGACAGCACGTTTGCCACGCCGATCAACACCCGGCCAGCGGAATATGGCATCGACCTCGTCATGCACTCGGGAACAAAATACCTCAGCGGGCATACCGACCTGATCTGCGGGGTGGTGGCGGGACGTGCCGATCTGCTGGAAAAAATCTGGGCCACTCGAACGACCCTGGGCAACGTGATGGATCCGCATGCTTCGTGGATGCTGGTGCGTGGAATGAAAACCCTGGCCCTCCGCGTGGCGAGGCAGAACGAAAGTGCCCTGCGAGTAGCTGAGTTTTTGAGCCAACACGCAAAAGTGCGGCGCGTGCATTATCCATTCCTGAAAGAACATCCCCAACACGACGTCGCACGTTCGCAAATGAACGGCGGCGGCGGTATGGTGAGCTTTGAAGTGGAGGGCACCGGCGAGGATGCTTGCCGCGTGAGCGAGGCCATGCGGCTGTTTACCCTGGCGCCGAGCCTGGGCGGGGTCGAGTCGCTGGTGAGCATTCCCGTCAAGACATCGCACGCCATGATCTCGGCCGAGCACCGGGCGGCTATGGGCGTGACCGAGCAGTTGATCCGGCTTTCGGTCGGCATTGAGCACGTCGACGATCTGATTGCGGACCTTGAACACGCGCTGGCCGCCATCGGCGCGAGGCAGACAGTGCAGGTGGGGTAAGCAGTTGTAAGTGGTCCGTTCTAGGTTTCTCGGTTGTCAGTTCTCGCTTCGCCTTGGAGATCAACACCCGGCCTCTTGTGGGCCGGGTGTCTTTCCTTGGAAACTTGCTTAAAAGTTAAACCGCGCTCCGAACTGGAACTGGCGTGGGGTGTTAACGACGTTGGTGATGCCACTGAATGGCTGGTTCGAGCTCGACGTCAGGTCCTGCATGGGTGGCGTTCCATATTGTGCCCAGTTCGTCACATTGTATGAGGAAACATCGAGGCGAAGTTGTTTGTGTTCCCCGATAGCGAACACCTTGTACAGGGAGAGATCCAACTCCCGCGCTCCTCGAGTGCGAACGTTGGCGAGATAGGCGGGGGCGTTACCGGGAATGAAGGCATTTGCAGCACCCCCGTTCTCCGTGCCGGGTATTGCGAAGCAGTTGTTGTTGACCCAGTTGGCAACCGTACGCTGAAAGCCGCTCGACGGATTGCAGGTCAGATCCGCCCGTTGATTGAAGTAACTAGGACTGACCCCCGACGATGGTGATGCGATGGGAATACCGGTGCTGAGATAGACGATGGCATTGGTGGTCCAACCACCCAGAATTGCATTCGATACGCCATTCAGATTGACACGCTGTCCCTTACCAACCGGCAAGTCATAAGATACCTGCCCCGTGAACTGATACTTTACGTCCTGCGGGCTGATGGAACGCTCATACTTCAGATCTCTCCAGTCCTGAGGTCCGCCTGGGTTGTGAGAACCCACGAAGCCCAGCGGCGGATACCCGTCGTCAGTCAGGATCTTTCCCCAGGTAAAAGTGGTTAGCGTGGTGAAGTGATCCGTCAGCCTTTTCTGCACCTTGGCCTGCAAGGAATTGTATGCCGAATCACCGGCGGGGTAACCCCACGCGAGGATGCCGTTCCCGGAGCCGTAACTGCCATTACCGAATTGCGGGAACGGCTGCAGGGTTGCCCATTGAGGAACGGTGGGTTGTCCGCTGAAGTTTGGGTTCACGCTGACCGGCCCAGCGTTGGGCACCATGCAGCTCGGGCTTGTCACAACGCAGAGCGAACTCCCATACTGCTGGATCGTCTCCAAACTAAGTTGGTTCAGATCGACGTTGCTGAAGGGTAGAAAGAGCCCCCGGCTACCGACGTAGCCAACCGTCACCACCACCTGATGCGGCAGTTCATACTCCAGGGCAAAATTGTAGTTGTAGACGGTGGGGGTGCGTTGGGAGCGGAGCACGGTGCTCAAGGTAAGGCCCAGGTTGTTGGCTAGGCCAGCCGGAGGAGCGGTGAAGACCGGAATAATTCCTCCAGGCGTACCAGGCGCGGTCGGGAAGGGGTTACTCAGAGAATAATCGCCAGTATAGACCCCGGGGGCAGG
>Ga0075029_100000570_pt1 | contig 21282 bp, 15 predicted proteins | sample LitLauG_LLR_2013_FD_71391 | JGI IMG/M metagenome (GOLD analysis project Ga0075029, IMG submission 71391) | Freshwater sediment microbial communities from North America - Little Laurel Run_MetaG_LLR_2013 | ecosystem: Environmental > Aquatic > Freshwater > Creek > Sediment | place: USA...
CCGGTCGCGCAAATTTATGAAACGCCGGACAATGCCGCGGCCGAGATTGCTTATTTGAAGGCGCGGAAGTATCCGATCTCCTATGTCGAGATGGGCGAGGAAGCCGATGGGCAGTACATGCTGCCGGAGGATTATGCGGCGCTCTACGTGCAGTGGGCAACGGCGATCCACAAGGTAGACCCCACGCTGAAACTGGGAGGGCCTTCGTTTCAGGGCGTGAATCGCGACATTCAAGTGTGGCCGAACGCCCAGGGGCGCGTCTCGTGGCTGGGCCGCTTTATTGACTACCTGAAGCAGCACGGACGCATGAACGATCTCGCGTTTTTTTCGTTTGAGCATTATCCATTTGAGCCTTGCAGAACACCGTGGGGCATGCTCTACGACGAGCCGGAACTGGTGGGCCACATTATGAAAGTGTGGCACGAGGACGGCGTGCCGGCGGAGATGCCGATGTTCATCACCGAAGGAAACTTGTCGTCAGGCGCGAGCGAGACGTATCAGGACATTTTTTCCGGAGTCTGGCTGGCGGATTATGTCGGCTCGTTCCTGAATGCCGGCGGCAAGGGGCTTTATTTTTTCCACTACCTGCCCCTGCCGATGGAGCCTGGATGCAGCGGCTCGCCGGGAACGTTTGGCATGTTCACGGTGGACGCGGATTATCACATCCAGCAGCAGTTGGCGCAGTATTTCGTGGCGCAACTGGTGAATCTGGAATGGGTGCAGCCTGCAGGCGGGGCGCACGAGACATTCAACGCGATCGCCGATGTGGACGATGGCGCCGGGCACGCGCTGGTGACGGCGTATGCGGTGAAGCGGCCGGACGGGCAATGGTCAGTAATGCTGGTAAATCGCGATCAGCAGAACAGCCACCGCGTGCGCGTTATTTTTTCCGACGCGGATTCGCGAAGCAGCTTTGCGGGGCCGGTGGAGATTGCCACGATCGGGAGCGATCAGTACAAGTGGCATCCGGCGACCACGCGATTCATGGCGCACGCGGAACAGTCGGCAAAGCCGACCATCGTGGCGGAAACGCGCGGATGGGCCGATCCGGATGGGCCGATCAAGCGCACGCGGGCGAATGCGGACGCGAACGCAACCTACGAGCTGGGACCAGCGTCAGTGACCGTGATCCGCGGCAAGGTCACGAGTGGAAAAGCTACGGGACCGTCACGGTGACCGATGCTGAGGATCGGCCATAGGCATTGGTCGCGTACAGCGTGTAAGTTGTGGTTTGCGCCGGGCTCACGTTCACGGTGGTTCCGCTCACCGCCCCCGGCGCGGGAGTGATCACGAAATACGAGGCGCCGCTCGCCTCCCAGCTCAGCGTGGTCTGTCCCCCGGCACTCATGCTCGCCGGACTGGCTGAAAAGCTAGTGATCGCTGGCGCGGATCCCGTCGGAATATTTCCCGATGTGTAGACCGGATTCATCTGCACGACCTCAAATGCAGACGCCGGCACCGACGAGAGATTGTGCAGATCGTTGTTGTCCCAGCGATCGTCGGGAGCGCCGCTTAAGTACATCGGGCTGCCGTTATCGGCGAGGATGAGTCCGTATTTTTTCATTGCCGCAAGAATCACTTGAACGTTGTTCGAGTATCCGGAAATATCGAAACTTGATTTCAATCGCAGGCGCATGCCCATGGCGGGAGCGATCGAGTTGGAAGTCGTCGCAGCCCAGTGCGAGGCCGGGGGCACCATGGCGGCGCGGCTCTGCGGAAGCGTGAAACGGATCGCATGCTCAATCGCGCCGGACATCACCTCGTCATAGCGAACGAGGCCGGGAAAGATGGGCAACCCAGCGGCATCAGCGGAAGTCCACGTCCACGGGCGGTGCTCGCCGTTGGAGAGGTCCCACACCGCGGCAGATGCGGCGTTCCAACTGCCGTCACTGTTGGCCGAGGCACTGTAAAGCTCGTAGAGGAAACAGTTGCTGTTATCGATCACCAGTACGTGTCGATCGCCGTTGCCGGGATTCGGATAGCCTTCGATCGGAGCGCCGGCGGGTACGGGCATGGGGCCGGGATCGCTCTCGTCGCCGTAGGCGGTGAAGTTAATGTTGACGAGGCCTTGCTTGCCATCGACGACAACGTAGGGAATGCCGATGGACGATCCGGAATACTGGCCCGCGCCGAAATCGGGATGAAGTCCGACACCGGGACCAATGAAGTTGATAATGGCGCCGGAGTTGGTATCGACCGGCAATGTGGAGATGTCCTGGTTCCAGGGATTACTGTCGAGGAATGGGCGGAACCCGTTGAGGCTGGCGCCCTGGCCCAGCGAAATGCCGCTGCAGGCGCTGCTTCCGCCGCCGGTGCCACCAATGGTTTTGGAGCTTGCCGCCGACATTCCGTTGCAGCCCGATAGAGCGAGCAAGAGCAACAGCAACGGGCACAGCGATCCGATTGCGGTCAGTTTGTTTCGCATGGGAGAGGCCTCGGGAAAGATTCTCTCCATGAGCGGAACTCGAATGAAGCACCAAGAAGGCCAAGGTGGCGGGGCACCGCTGGTACATGTACTTTGGTGCTGAGCAGCTCTAAGAGGGCGGGCTACATCAGCCAAAGCGCGTCGACGTCGACAATGACCTGCGTACGCGGAATTTTCTTAGCGGCGGCGTGATCGAGCATGGCACGCAGCGTTTGATTCAACTTTTGGCGGCTGGCCGATTTGAGCACGAAGTGATAGCGGTAGTCGCGCTTCAGCCGGACGATGGGCGCCGCCGAGGGGCCAAGCACGCGAACTCCTTCGTGGCGCGTGCTCTCAAACCAGCGGCCAATCTGACCGGCCCATTCCAGAGCTTCGTCGAGCTTGCCGCTGCGCACAATGACATTGGCGAGCGCGGAGTAGGGCGGATAGTGCATCCAACTGCGAAAGCGCAGTTCCCTTTCGTAGAAACCCAAGAAATCGTGGTGCGCAGCGTATTGCACGGCATAGTGGTCCTGAAACAGAGTCTGCAGAACAACTTTCCCCGGAGTTTGCCCGCGGCCGGCACGGCCCGCAACCTGCGTGAGCAACTGAAAGGTGCGCTCGGCGGCGCGAAAGTCGGGCAGGCCGAGCGCCACATCTGCGCCGATCACGCCCACCAGCGTGACGCCGTGAATGTCGTGGCCTTTGGCGATCATCTGGGTTCCGACCAGAAGGTCGAGGTCGCCGTGGTTGAGCGCGTTGAGAGCGCGCTCGAAATCGTCGCGGCCGCGGACGGTGTCGCGATCGAGGCGTCCGATGCGGGCCTGCGGAAACATGCCGTGCAGCAACTCTTCCAGCTTTTCCGAACCGGTGCCGAGAAACTGCACATATTCGCTGCCGCACTTGGCGCAGACACTCGGCACCTTCGCCAGCGATCCGCAATAGTGGCATACCATTTTGTGCTGGCGCTTGTGATGGGTCATGGCGATGGCGCAATTTTCGCATTGCAGCGTCTGCCCGCAACTGCGACACATGACCACCGGCGAATATCCGCGCCGGTTGAGCAGCACCATCACCTGCTCGCGGCGTTCGAGGCGTTCCTTGATCTCATCCGCCAGTTTGCGCGATACGACTTGCTCGCGTCCGGTTTCCTGAAATTCCTGGCGCATGTCGACGATTTCCACTTCGGGCAGCGGACGCTGCTCCACGCGGTCGGGAAGCTCGACCAGCGCATACTTGTTTTTCTTCGCGTTGAAGTATGACTCGAGCGACGGCGTGGCCGAGCCCAGCACGACAGTTGCGCCAGCCATCTTGGCGCGCATCACGGCGACATCGCGCGCGTGGTAGCGCGGCGTTTCTTCCTGTTTGTAAGAGGAGTCATGTTCTTCGTCGACGAGAATCAGAGCAAGATCGGCCACGGGGGCGAACACGGCAGAACGCGTGCCCACGACGATGCGCGCCTCGCAGCGGCGAATGCGGTGCCACTGTTCGGCGCGCTCGGCGCCGCTGAGCGCGGAGTGCAGGATGGCGACCTCGCTGCCGAAGATCTGATGCAGGTCGGCGGCAACGGCCGGGGTGAGGCCGATTTCCGGCACGAGAAGAATGGCGGACCGGCCGGCGTCAAGCACGGCGCGCATGCCGGCGAGATAGACCGCTGTCTTGCCGGAACCGGTAACGCCGTGCATCAGCGTGCCGGTGAACTTGCGCGAGGCGACGGCCGCGCGCAGTTGATCGAGCGCGGCGGACTGCGCGGAACTGAAATCGAAGAGGAACGGCGACGGCCGCGGCTGGCTGCGCGACACGGCAAACTTCGCCGGCTCTTCGACGATTTCGACCAGGCCGCGGCGGGTGAGCGTGCCCAGGGTGGACGCGGGAACGTCAAGCTCGCGCAGCAGGGCGACGGAAGCGCGGCCGCCGGCGGCGGCAAGGGTGTCGATCAGAGTTTTCTGGTTCGCGTTCAACTTGCCTTCGGCTGATTTGAGCACGGCGACGCGCACGGTGCGGGCGGCATCGCGCGACGTGGAAATGTCTTCGCGGGTGATCCATTTCTTGCGTACCATGCCGGCGAGCACAGGACGGGAAATTCCGATTGCGGATCGCAGCGCGGATTCTTTCACACCGGACTCGGCATCGTCGGTGCGCGAGTCTTCGTAGTTGGCGAGATGATCGAGAACGCGAAATTCCGCGGCCTGCTCTTCGGGAGTGCGGCGCGCCCGGCCGGACGATCCCGAGGCTCCCGCCTGATGCAGCGCCATGCGGCCGGTGTCGGTGATGCGGTAGACGATGGTCCGCTTGAATTCGATCTGCAGGGGCAGCATGGTGCGGAACACCTCGCCGAGCGGCGCGAGATAGTAGCTGGCGATCCATTTGCCGAGCTTGAGCATTTGCTCATCGAGCACCGGCGCCGTGTCGATGACGCGCAGAACTTTTTTTATCTGGACCGGCTTGGCAGCCTTCGGCAAACGGTCGTGCAGCTCGACGACGATGCCAGCCAAGCGCTGCTCGCGAAAAGGGACAAGCACGCGTCCGCCGACCACGGGCGTCGGCGCGGGCTCGGCGGGCGCGCCGAGTTGCCGCTGCGCAGATTCCGCCAGACGGTAGGTGAAGACCATGTCCAGCGGGACGGGCAGCGCGACGTCGCAGAATTCAGGCATCAGCTATCGGTGTTCCTGGGGCTCTCAGTCGGTGTCGCGGGCCAATGGCATCGTAACAAACACCACGCTATGCGGAAGGCTGGGTTGTTTCCGAGTGTTAGAATGACAGTCTGTTGTGCCTCCCCCGGATCGGAGTTTCCGTGATCCGCCACCGCCTAGTCGTGATTCTTGCCACAGTTTTGCTCACGGGATGCCAGAAGCCGGGAACGGCAAGAGTCGCCGAAGTAATCGTCGACTCCTCGGTCTGGAGAGATTCGAACGCTTCAGGTTCGCTTATCTATCGTGGAGACTGCCAAGCCGACGGAATTGCTCCCAGGTTCCCGCTGCGGTACCACATCAAACACACAAGCTCACCGGTGGACGCCTTACGCGACATCTTTGCAGAAAACAGCAAGATGCAGATCACACAGGAACCGAGCGGAATGATCCGGATTTCTGAGACGGATGTGCCGCAAGATGTTTTGAACATCAGGATTCGACAAGTTGATTTCGATATGAAAGATACCCGGGCTGACGGAGGCATGTTGTGGAGTCTCTATAGCGGGAACAGGCTGCTGTGGCCGATCCTCGAGGCACCTGAAGTCCGCACATTTATGGACGCCCACAAAGTCCATCCTCTGGGATGGAAACCTGGCATTTTCTATCAGGTGTCCGGTCCGCCGTACTCCGACGTCCAGCATGTTAAGGGGCGTCTGGAGAATGTCACCGTCTCCCAGGCTTTAGATCGAGTTGCGCAGACATTTCCCGGCATGTGGGTCTACCGGGAATGCACAGTGGGAGTCTGGGGCGATCGAATTGCCTCTTTCGATTTCTTCGACAACAGCTACGCACCGTCTTACCACTAGGCCTTTGGCGGGACGACCAGTCCAAGCTCTTTCATCACCATCTGCAAGTCTTTCCATGCTTCGCCCTTCTGGCGCGGGTCGCGGAGTAGAAATGCCGGATGGTAGGTGACGGCGAGCTTGGCGCTAGTCCAGGCCGGGTCGTTGCTGCGCGCGCCGGTGGGACGGAAATCATAGAAGCGCCCGCGCAGGTCCGACATGGACGAATTCATGGCGAGCAGTGTCTTGGCCGCGGTCGCGCCCAGCGCGACAATCACTTTTGGCTTTACCGCCGCGATCTGCCGCATGAGAAATGGCGAACAGGTTTCGCACTCGTCACGCTCGGGCGTACGGTTTCCGGGCGGGCGGCATTTCACGATGTTCGCGATGTAGACGGCTTCGCGGCTCAGCCCCATGGCCTTGATCATGTTGGTGAGCAGTTGCCCGGCGCGGCCCACGAACGGCTCGCCTTTTTCGTCTTCGTCGGCGCCGGGACCTTCGCCCACGAACATCAACTCGGCCCGCGGATTGCCGACGCCGAATACGATTTGCTTGCGTCCCTGTTTCGAGAGTTTGCAGCGCGTGCAGTCGCCCAGGTCCTCTCGAATGAGGCGCAGGGCCTGCGCCGGGTCGGTTGCGGATTGTTCCGCGTGCTGGATCGAAGGAGTGAGCAGGTCGTCCATGTGGGGAGCGTTCACAGAAACAGCGACGGCGGATCGTCTGGCCATAGGGTCTGGAGTTTCAGGTTGCGAAGTTCGGACTGCGCTGGCGAGCGGCGCACGCCGGTAAAAATCGTAGATGCCCAGGTCGTGATAGAAACGCACGCGTTCGGCCGCGGCGCGGCGCTGTTCCGGTGTCAGGGTTGCAGGCATGGAAGGATGATTGTAATGCACGGCAGGCCGCGAACCGACGCGAAGGCAATGCGCCGACTCAAATTCTGTTTGCTTGCGCGGAGATCCCTCGGCGCGCCGGTGAAAGCGCGCGCCTTCGGGATGACTACAGGACAACTGCTTCAGGCTTTGACGGTCTGTTTGCGGCGGTCGCGCAGGCGGACAACTTCGTCGAGCACCCGCTGCGCCACTTCCCACTTGGTCGTCTCAGGAACTTCGACGACATCGGCGTGGCTAAGGATGGTGACAGCGTTGCGGTCGGAGTCGAAACCGACACCTTCACGGGACACGTCGTTCACTACGATGGCGTCGAGCGATTTTGCGGCGAGCTTGCGGCGGGCGTTTTCAAGCACGTCTTCGGTCTCGGCGGCGAAGCCGATGATCAACTGCGAAGTCTTGCTCTTCGCAATCTGGGCCAGAATGTCGGGCGTGGCCTCGAGTTCCAGAGTCATCGGGCCTTTGCGCTTGAGCTTCTGTGGAGCTTCGGATTTCGTGCGATAGTCGGCGACCGCTGCGGTTTTGATGACAATCGTAGATTCGGGCAAGTGTTTCAGCACGGCTTGCAGCATCTGCTCGGCGGTTTCCACGCGAATCAATTCTGCCCCGGCGGGTGCTGCGATCGAAGTTGGCCCGGAAATGAGAATGACCCGCGCACCGCGGCGCAAGGCCGCTTCTGCCAGCGCGTAACCCATTCGTCCGCTGGAACGGTTGGTCAGATAACGGACGGGATCGATTTTTTCGCGCGTAGGGCCGGCGGTGATGAGAACGGTTTCGGTGGCGAGAGTCTGCGACGCTCCCAGAGCTTCCAGCGTGGCGGCGACAATCGCGTCATTTTCCGCGAGCCTGCCTGAGCCGGTCATGCCGCAGGCCAGGTAGCCCGATCCCGGCTCGACGATGTGAACTCCGCGGCTGCGCAAGGTGGCCAGGTTGGCTTGCGTGGCCGGGTGGTCCCACATGTTCACGTTCATGGCGGGCGCGATCACCACCGGCGCGGTGGTTGCAAGATAGAGCGTAGTAAGAAAGTCGGAAGCGATGCCCTGGGCAAACTGCGCGATCACGTCGGCCGTGGCGGGCGCGACCAGCAAAGCATCGATGGATTGTGCAACCGCTATGTGTTCGATGGCGGAATCGAGATTGGCCTGATCGCCGGCTCCGGAGAACAATCCGGTTATTACTTTTTCTCCAGAAAGCGCCGCGAAAGTGAGGGGCTTTACGAACTCCTGCGCCGAGCGCGTCATGATGACCTGAACGCGGAGGCCGCGGTCCTGCAGCAGGCGGACGATTTCAGCGGACTTATAGGCGGCGATGCCGCCGGTGACACCGAGTGCAACCTTCATATCATGTCCCTGACGGGAGCCGCGCGTCGTGAGGGCGACGCCGCTTGCCCTGCCGTCATCCGCGATGCGCTCAGCTGTGTCCGGCGGACTCGGACCCTTCCATGGGTGACTCGGGCGCGCCCAACTCCGTCTTTTCCCATTTGACGCGACCGGCGCGCAATTCGTCCTGCGCAATGCGGCAGGGTTTGCGGGAGCTGGTTTCGACGACCGCCGGTGCGCCCGATTGCAACTGCCGCGCGCGCCGTGCAGCCACCAGGATGTAGCGATAGTTGCTGTCAAAGCCTTCGATCAACTTCATGGCCATTCTCCCTCGCAAGGACCGGCCGAGCTTCAGCCCTGCCCTGCACGCTATTTTCCGCCAGCGGAAGCGGAAGTTGCAAATGACTCTAGTATGGGCTGGATCCGTTCCCGCATATTTTCCAGCCGGCTGCGCTCCGCGATCTCCGAGTCCCGCGCTTCTTCCGCGGTACGCGGCACCGTGCCGTGCAAACGTTCCGACCGTACGATGGCCCGAAGATTTTCGATGGACTGTTCCAGTTGGTCGTTCACCAGAATGTAATCGTATTTGTCATAGTTCTCAATCTCACGTCGGGCCGTGACCAACCGGCGCTGAATGACCGGCTCGGCATCCTCTTTGCGGCGGCGCAAGCGGCGTTCCAGCGTCTGGCTATCGGGAGGCAGAATAAAAATGCTGGGCGCTTCCGGAAGCTTTCGCTTTACCTGTTGCGCGCCCTGCACATCAATGTCAAGAATCAGATCGTGGCCCTGCTGTTCCGCATCGCGCAGGAAGCGGCGCGCCGTTCCGTAGTAGTTGCCGTCGAATTCGGCGTGCTCCAGGAATTCGTCATCACGAATCATCTGCTCGAACCCGTCGCGCGAAACGAAGAAATATTGTTTGGCGTTCTGTTCGCTGCCGCGCGGGGCGCGCGTGGTGTAGGAAATAGAGAAGTCCAGCCCGGCGACCAACTTGAGAAGCTCATTGACCAGCGTTGATTTGCCCGAGCCCGAGGGCGCCGAGATGATGTAGACGACGGGCTTCATTCCAGGTTTTGCACCTGCTCGCGGGATTTTTCGATTTCGGCCTTCATGGCGAGGCCAGACTCTGTGATCTTCAGCGCTTCGCCAGCAAGGCCCGACGTTTTCGAGAGCAGCGTGTTGGCTTCGCGGTTCATTTCCTGCAGCAGGAAGTCGAGTTTCTTGCCCACTTCGCCGCCCTGGTCGAGGAGCGCAACGAACTGTTTGATATGGGCCTGAAGGCGGGCGATTTCTTCCTGCACGTCGCTGCGGTCGGCCAGCAGCGCAGCCTCCTGCATTAGGCGCTCGGGCTCCAGGCTTGAGCCGAGCAGTTCCTGCATGCGTGATTGCAGGCGCTCGCGATAGTTCTGCACCACGCTGCGGCGGTGCCGCTCCACGTCTTCGCTCGCCTTGTGCAGTTGCTGCATGCGGCCGCGAAGTTCGGTGGCGACGCCGCGGCCTTCTTCGGCGCGCATTTGCTCCAACCGGTCGAGCGCCTCTCCCACCATGGCCATGACGGCTTTCTCCACGGCTTCGGCGGGCGCGTCGGCAGCGGCTTCGATCGCTCCCGGCATGCGCATGATGGAGTTGAGGTCGGGATCGGCTGCGAGTTTGAATTCGGCGGCCGCGGCCCGAAAGGCACTGACGTATGCGGACACCAGTTCGCGATTCAAGGCAAAGCCGTCGCTGGAGGCGCGTTCCAGGCTCAGGGTCACATCGACATGACCGCGCGCAACCCGTTCTTTTAGCAGGCGCCGCAGTTGCATCTCCAGCGAGTCGGAACCGGAAGGCAGTCGGAAGTGGATGTCGAGAAAACGATGATTGACCGACTTCAAGGAAAGAGAGAAGCCGAGCTGACCATCGATCTGGCCTTTCACTTGCGCGAAACCCGTCATGGAGCGGATCGTCATGTTTGCTGCCAATCTTTATTGCTACCAGTTCAAATCCTGCGATTAATCGCCGGATGCTTCCAGCTTCTGTTCCACCTCGGCAAACTGCAATTCGTAAAGCCGCCGGTAGGTGCCGACCCGATTCATCAGCTCTTCATGTCCGCCCACATCGGCAATTCTCCCATTCTCGATCACCACGATGCGGTCGGCGCGCCGCACCGTGGAGAGCCGGTGCGCGATTACCAGCACGGTGCGCCCGACCATCAGGTTCTGCAACGCAGACTGCACCAGCGACTCGCTCTCGCTGTCAAGCGCAGAAGTCGCTTCGTCCAGAATCAGAATCGGCGCATTCTTCAGCAAGGCGCGCGCGATCGCAATACGCTGGCGCTCGCCGCCGGACAAGCGCACGCCGCGCTCTCCAATATACGTATCGTACCCTTCGGGCAGCGCTTGAATAAAGTCATGGGCCAGGGCGGCGCGCGCCGCCGATTCCACCGCCTTCTGGTCCATGTGCGGACGCCCGTAAGCGATGTTGTTACGCACGCTGTCGTTGAACAGAATCGTATCCTGGGTGACGATGCCAACCTGCTCGCGCAGCGAGGCGAGGGTGGCGTCGCGAACATCGAGCCCGTCGATGGTAAGGCGCCCGGCGGTCACGTCGAAAAATCGCGGAATCAGATGCACCAGCGTGCTCTTCCCTGCTCCGCTCGATCCGACGACGGCGACAATTTCTCCTTGCTTCACTTCCAGGTCGATGTCGCGCAGCACTTCGCGGGGATCGTCGCCGTCATCCTGATAAGAGAAGGAGACGCTGTCGAAGCGAATGCTCTTCGAGAAAGCCGACATGCGGCGCGCGGCGGGCTTTTCCCGCACTTCGTCTTCCTTGTCCATGAACTCGAAGAGCTGCGACGAGGCACCCAAGGCCTGTTGAAACCCATTGTTGAAGATGGCGAACTTGCGCACCGGGTTATACATGCTGATCACGACCGCCACGAAGGTGACGAACGCGCCCAAAGTCATCTCACCCAGGGAAATGCTGTGCCGGCCCAGTAGCAGAAGCAGCGCAATGGCAACGGAGCCGAAAATGTCCATCAACGGCGAGCTGATGGCGGCGGCCGCCACCGACCGCAGATTGGCGCGGAACAACCGCTGCGCGGCTTTGCGGAAGCGCGCAATTTCCCACGCCTCCATGCCGAAGGCCTTCACGATGCGGTTGCCGGTAATGGTTTCGTGCAGAATATTCTGCACGTCGGCGAGCTGGTCCTGCCCGGTGCGCGTAGTGTGGCGCACGCGGCGGCCGATGCGAACCGCCGAGAAAACGATAACCGGCACGAACAGCAGCAACACCCAGGCCAACTGCCGGCCCAGGATGACCACGGCAAAAGCCATGAACAGAAACGTGAACACCTGCTGCAGAAACTCGGCCAGCACGCTCGACATGGCAAACTGCACGCGCTCAATGTCGTTGACGATGGTCGAGATCAGCGTGCCCGTGGCATGCTGCTGGAAAAACGCCGCCGAGCGCCGCAGCACCGAGTTGTAAAGCTCGTTGCGCAGGTTGGTGATCATGCCGTAGCCGGCGTGATTTACAAGATAAGTTCCGGCGTAATCGCACAGGCCCTTCAGGAGCGTGGACGCAACCAGCGCGTAAGCGACCGCCGACCATGCATCGCCAAGCAGATAGGACGGAATAAACCGGTGCAAGAAGACAGGGTGATGGTTCCAGGGGACGGTGAACAGCAGAATGCGCTCGGAACCCGTGGTCGGAACCAGCACGCGATCGAGCACCGGCTTTAGCAGGACGAGGCGGAATGCCTCGAGGAAACCGACCATTGCGAGCAGCACGACACCGGGAATGAGTTGCGGCAGGAACGGCAGAACGTAGCGCAGCAGTCGCGTCAGTTGCCGCATGAGGCTCCGTTGGCGGAAACGGCGCAGTCGCGGGCTGCCGGTGAAGTGCGCATGGAATGCAAGGGCTTATTCTACTTGAGCGGCAAGCGGCGCGGACAAGGTTAACGCGGCATGTCGCGATGCACGACTTTGACGCGGTATCCTGCTTTGCGCAACTGCTTCCCGACTTCCTCCGCGATCATCACCGAGCGGTGCTGCCCGCCGGTGCAGCCAAAAGCCACGGTCAGATAGCTCTTCCCTTCCTTGATGTAATGCGGCAGCAGGTAGACCAGCAACTCGGAGATGCGGGAAATGAATTCCTGGGTCTGCGGAAACGATCGGATGTACTTGGCCACCTGTGGATTGCGCCCAGTCAGGGCGCGGAATTCGGGCACGAAGTGCGGGTTGGGTAGAAAACGCACATCGAAGACGAGGTCCGCATCGTCGGGCACACCGTGCTTGAAGCCGAAGCTGACGCAGGAGACCAGGATGCTGCGCTCCTTGGCCTTGGCGTGAAAATTCTCCGTGATGTGGGCGCGCAATTCGTGCACGTTGAACTTCGAGGTGTCGATGACGAAATCGGCGAGGCCGCGGATCGTTTTCAGGTGACGGCGCTCGGTTTTCAATGCCGACTTTACCGGCGCGTCGGTGCCCAGCGGATGCGGACGGCGGGTCTCGCTGAAACGGCGCAGCAGAACTTCGTCGCTGGCCTCGAGGTAGACCACGCGCGTGGGCAGTATGCGCCGCACGGTTTTCAGGATGGCGGGAAATTTTTCGAGTTGCACGCCTTCGCGAACGTCCACCACCAGAGCGGTGCGGCGAATGCCCGTGGACTGCACCGCAAGCTCTGCGAAGCGGGGAATCAGACCGATCGGAAGATTGTCGACGCAGTAGTAGCCGAGGTCCTCAAACGCCTTGAGCACCGAGGCTTTCCCCGACCCGCTGAGGCCGGTGATGATGACGAGTTCGGGCTTGTCGCGCGTCACGCGCGTCCGGGCCTTCGCAGCGGGCGCAGACTTTTTGCGGGTGCGGGCAGGCGATTTTCGCCTCATCCATCGGATGGTAGCATCGAACGGGCGTGGCCGCGCTTGCACAACGGGATACGTCCGCCGGCAGCGGAATTGTCGCGAAATTTGTCACTGACGCGCCCACACAGGTAAGCTTCTGCCATGAAGAAATTCGACGAACTCACCGAACGCGAGGTGTTGGCCCTCGCCATCGCCCTCGAAGAAGAAGATGAGCGCGTCTACGCCGACTTTGCCGACGGTTTGCGGCAGGACTATCCGGCCTCGGCCTCCATGTTCGACGCCATGCGAGAAGAGGAAAGCGAGCACCGGCGGCGGCTGATCGAATTGTTCCAGCAGAAGTTTGGCGAGCACATTCCGCTGATTCGGCGCGGCGATGTTCGCGGGTTCGTGCATCGTCCGGCACTGTGGCTGATGCGACCGTTGCGCATCGACGCCGTGCGCAAAGAAGCCAGCACCATGGAAGCCGAAACCCGCCTGTTCTATGAGAAAGCCTCCGCGCGCGCGCAGGACGCCAGCATGCGGCAACTGCTCGACGACCTGATCAACGAAGAGCGCCAGCACGAGCACCGCGCCCAGGAGCTCGACAAGGAAAAATTACCGGCCAACGTAAAGGACGACGAAGAGCGCGCGCAGCGCCGACTTTTCGTTTTGCAGATCGTGCAACCGGGCCTTGCTGGACTGATGGACGGTTCGGTTTCCACGCTCGCGCCGGTCTTTGCCGCCGCGCTGGCCACGCAGGACAGTTGGAAAGCGTTCCTGGTCGGGCTGGCCGCCTCGATCGGCGCGGGCATCAGCATGGGGTTCGCGGAAGCGTTGTCCGACGACGGCAGCCTTACCGGCCGCGGGCATCCGTGGGTGCGCGGCCTGATTTGCGGCGCCATGACCACCCTTGGCGGCATCGGCCATACTCTACCGTTCCTGATCAAGAATTTTCACGTCGCGCTGTGGGCGGCGGCAGTGGTGGTCGTCGCGGAATTGTCGGTGATCACCTGGATCCGCAAACGCTACATGGATACGCCCTGGTTCAGCGCCGCGGTGCAGGTCGGACTGGGCGGAGCATTGGTGTTTGTGGCCGGCATCATCATCGGAAGCTCGTAGACGCGAGCCGACCTGCTACGGCTGCGTATCGAGTGGGTGCCGACTCTTCTCGTAAAACTCGTTCTGCAACTTCAGGCTGACGCCGTCGGCCTTGATGGATCGGATTGTTGTCGCAAGGGTGTCCACCCACCAGTCCATTTGTACTTTTCCCAATTCCTGAGTAGCGGCCGCGCCCACTCCGGAATAGTGTCCGGGAAAACGCGCGTACCACCATATGCCGGTGTAGACGTCATCGGGAAGATTCTGGCGATGTTGGTCGGCGCCTGATTCCGCGCCGGCACGATCCATATGTACGGTATCTGGGCGCGCGATCAGCATCTTCGACGTCTCGCTTTCCCCGGCGTGCCAGTCCGGCGAGGTCTTCGGCGCCAAAGTCGGATGATCGGGCGTGCGCTTGTCGAACACATAGACCACGTAGTCGTGCGGCTTGTCGAGCTGAGTTTGCGCGAAATATGGCAGCAGACTTTCGTTGCCACCGTGACCGTTGACGATCAGGATTTTCTTGCAGCCGTTGCGCGCCATCTCGTCGGTGGTTTCCTGCAGCAGCGCGAGTTGCATGTCGCGGCTGTAGGCGATGGTCCCCGGCTCATGGCGGGCTTCAGCGATTTGTCCGAAGTAGTATTCCGGGAAGACGAGGGCGTATTCCTTCTCGGCGGCGTGCAGCGCCGCGTAGCGCACATCCAGCAGATCGGTGCCGAGCGGGAGATGCGGGCCGTGTTTCTCGAGAATTCCGAACGGCAGCACACAGGTGCCGCCTGAACGACGGATGGCGTCGCGGAAATCGGCAGCCGTGAGTTCCTCCCAGTGAACGGAAGGGTGCGGCTGGGATTTTTCCTGGCCGTTTGCCGCGGTGCCGATGGCAACCACTGTGCACGCCACCAACCACCGAGTCCACGTTCGTTTCGATAACTCCATGCGCATCCTCCGGATTGGGACCGCCGGCCCCGCTCGGTCCTATTAAAACGTATCACTAGGGTGTTCTGCATACTAACAATGAGACCAGGGTTAACCCGTACCGCCTAGCCTTTTCAGGGAATGTGGGAGGTACTACTACCGGGCGTAGGATTCCGCTGCGCCTGCGCTCGTTGTGCAGGTCCACCCCTGAACAAATGGAACGCGCGAATCCTGCCCCCAATGGAGACGCGCCCTTTTCCGCCCGCGGATGCCCCGCGAGCGGCCATCAGCTTTGAGGAGACAATTTATGTCAACCACTTCTTGTCGTTTGGCATTCCGCTCAGGGACTCTGTGCGCGTTGACTGCCGTCTTCGCGCTCGCGTGCGCGATTCCTCTGTTCGCGCAAGAGCAAGTCACAATTTCCGGGCCGATCGTTGGCCCGCCAGTACGGCCGCATTCCATTACCGGCAAGGCCTTCCTTCAACTCCCCAGGTCCATGGTGGTTGAGTCGAAAGAAGAAAGACCACAGTTGATCATCGGTGATCAACCGGTACCGCCCAACATCGGGCAACTGGAAGACGCCAAGACGCTGCTCGCGCCGCGGGCACCTTCCATGATGGGGAGCATGCCCACGACCCCGACCGCTTTCTCTGTTGCCAACCCGAACTTCCTCGGAATCCTGGAAAATGGTCTGGTTCCACCCGATACCAACGGCGCCGTCGGCCCCAATCACTACATTCAGATCGTAAACACCGAGTTCGCCATCTGGGACAAGCAGGGAAACCTGCTGTCCGGCGGCGTTCACATCAACCAGCTTTGGTCAAGCACGCCGAACGACCTGTGCTTCCAGAATGATAACGGCGATCCTGTAGTGCTCTACGACCAACTGGCGGACCGCTGGGTGATCTCCCAGTTTGCCGTTCCCAACGGCTTTCAGGGGCGGCCGACCGCGGAGTGCGTGGCCGTCTCAAGGACTGGCGATCCGGTAAACGGAGGCTGGCTTCTTTACGACTTCGCGGTCAACGTGAACCATGACTATCCCAAGATGTCCGTGTGGCCCGACGCTTACTACCTGACGTCACAGCAAGGTTACAGCGGCGGCGTTTTGAACGCGATTGCGCTGGATCGCAACAACATGATCGCCGGCAATGCCGCTGGCTTCCAGGCTTTCACGGTGGGCACACCTACGGTAATTCTGCTGCCCAGCGATGTGACCGGGCCGGCGCCGCCGGCAGGAACACCGGCATTTCTTGTCCGCCCCATCGACGGCACCATCTTCGGCGGCAGCGACCGCATCGAGATCTACGCCTTTCATGTGGACTGGACCATGCCGATCAACTCCAACGTGACACTTCTGCAAACCCTGACTCCTGCCGCTTTCAGTTCCGGGCTTTGCAGTCCAGGCAATCTGTTTGACGATTGCGTTCCCCAACCCGGCACATCTCAGAAACTGGAATCGCTGAACGTATGGCCGATGGGCCCGCTGCAATACCGCAACTTCGGCAGCTATGAAACGCTAGTCTTCAATCACACCGTCAATGCCGGAACCTCCGGCAGCCCTTTGGCGGCTCCCAGGTGGGTGCAACTGCAGCGCACTTCGGGAGGCAGTTGGTTTATCAACCAGGAGCAGACGTTCTCGCCGGACACCACGACGTGGCGCTGGATGGGAAGCGCAGCGATGGACCAGGCTGGCGACATGGCACTGGGATACAGCGCGTCGAGTGGTTCGCTGACGCCAGAAGTCCGCTACGTAGGCCGTCTGGCATCGGACCCTCTCGGGCAGATGACCACGACGGAATCCACCATGGTTTCAGGGCTCAGCTCGCAGGGAGGAGTCGATCGCTGGGGAGACTACACGGCAATCCGCGTAGACCCCACCGACGGATGCACCTTCTGGTACACCAACGAGTTCCTTCTGGGCGGGGGCAACTCCGGCCTGTGGGGCACTCAAGTGGGCGCATTCCGGTTCCCGACCTGCAACCCGGTTGACCTGACCATCTCCAAAACCGCTCCGACTCCGACAGTCACGGCCGGAACAGACCTCACTTACACCATCGCCGTCACCAACAACGGACCGAGCGGCGCGACCAACGTGGTTGTGACCGACGTCCTGCCCGCCGGGGTCTCGCTGGTGACCACTTCGATTCCCTGCTCGAATGCGGCAGGAACGCTGACCTGCCCGATCGGGGGCCTTTCCAACGGAGTAGGCGTCGCTTTCACGGTCACCATCGCTGTACCGAGCGGAGGCCCGGGCTCAGCCACCATCACCAACACCGCCAGCGTCACCTCGGACCAACTTAATACCAACCCGAACCCGACGTCGTCGGTCACCACCACTGTCGTCTATGTCGCCGACCTGGCGATCACCAAGACGGAATCGCCCAATCCCGCGCCGGCTGGCACCAACATTACTTACACCATCGGAGTAAGCAATGCCGGACCCTCCGACGCCAAGAATACGGTGGTCACCGATACGCTGCCGGCGGGTGTGAACTTCGTCGGCGCTTCTCCCAACGTGTGCTCTGGCACTACCGTGTTGACCTGCAGTCTGGGAACCGTGGTCAACGGCGGCAGTACGGGCGTGGTGATCACGGCCTTCATTCCGGCCAACTACCTGTCCAGTCGCAATGTGTTGACCGCTACCATCACCAACACGGCGAGCGTCGCGTCGAGCGCAACCGATCCTAACCTCGCCAACAACACCGCGTCCGTTTCCACGACGGTCATTTCCGTAGCCGATCTGGAAGTGACGGCAACGGCCGCTCCCAACCCTGTCCACGAGGGATCGTCGCTCGTCTACAACGTGAGCTTCGTCAATCTCGGACCATCGGACGCGCAGAACGCCTACATCCAGCAGACCATTCCAGTCGCCTTCAAGTTGACGGCTTACACGAATGAGGCCTGCGGAGAAGGCAACGCGCAAACGATTTGCCGGCTCGGCACTGTGGTCCCGGCGGGGTTCACCCTGACGTTCCAGATGACGTACAAGATCCCCCCGAAGTTCCTGGGAACCAAGCCGTCACGAAACGTGAGCAGCCAGTTCCAGATCCGGAGCCAGTCCATCGATCCGGACCCACCGTCGTTCTTCTATGTGACCACTACGGTCATTCCGTAAACAGTCGCAGAGAAAAACTAAGGGGCGCCTTCTAAGGGCGCCCCGTCTTTATTTTCGTGGCGCAGCTTCCTATGGCGCTTCGATCAGCTCCATCCTTCCGTCTCTTGTACGGTGCAGCACCATCACTTTGCCCAGGTGATCGCGGAACACAAACACGTCGCGGTCGCGGAAGTGCGCTTCTTTAATCGCTTCTTCCAGTGTCAAGGGACGCATGGCCACAGCCTCGTCGGAACGGACGAGATGGACTTCGGTCGTGCGCGCCACGGCGGGAAATCTGTGAACTGCGACTTCCACCGAGGTGGACTCGGTCAGCCCGACCCTGGTCTGCAGCGGGGCGATCTCTTCGACACCGTTGCCGTTCCACTTTTTCGCTTCTTCGGTCTTGCGGGCGGCGCGCTTTTTGGCCTGCCAGCGGGTCTTGTATTTCAGCGCCTGCTTCTCCAGATGCTCGAGGGCTTCGCCGACGACGGAGCGCAGTTCGTGGCCTTCGGCCAGCCCGACGATGGGCCCGTTGCGCGGACTGATGGTGATCTCGGCCTTGTGCCGCCGTTTTTCCGTGCTCAGAATCACTTTGGTTTCGAATCGATCGCGCAGGATTTTGCGGATCTTGGTGAGGCCGGTTTCCACTTCCTTGCGGATGGCAGGACTGACTTCGCAGTGTCTTCCCGTGTACTCCACGTTCATGAGCGCCCCCTCTAAAAAGGTCGATCGTTGGGATTACTGGGCACTACTTCCGTTGCAGCAGGTTGAAATTTGTTTTCACTTCCAGCTCTTTTATTTTCCTGTCCTCCTCTGGTCCGTGATTTTACTTCTTTACCCGGCGCTGGTGCGTACTTGGAATTCGCATGTCCTCACGATACTTGGCCACGGTGCGCCGCGTCACCTGAATTCCCTGCGACTGCAGGATGCGCGTGATCTGGTCGTCGGTCAGCGGCCGGGCCGGGTCTTCCTCTTCAATCAGCTTCTTCACCCGCCGTTTCAGGATGAGCAGCGAGGTGCCGCCGCCCTCCGGACCCTGCACGCTCTCGCTGAAGAAGTAGCGCAACTCGAACACTCCCTGCGGCGTGTGTACGTATTTGTTGGCGACGGCGCGGCTCACGGTGGAAGGATGCACTCCGATCTCTTCGGCAACTTCTTTAATCATCATCGGCTTGAGCTGGTCGATGCCCAACTCCAGGAACTCGCCCTGCCGCATCACGATGGAATAGCAGACTTTGGTAATGGTCTGTTTGCGCTGCTCAATGTTCTTGATGAGCTGGATGGCGCTCTTGTAGCGCTCTTTGACGTAGTCGCGCGTGCTCTTGTCGTTGTTGCCGTCGCGAGTCAGCAGCCGCTTGTAGGCGGGGTTGAGCCGCAACGTCGGCAGGTCGTCGTCATTCATGATGACCAGCCACTCGTCGCCGTGTTTGACGAAGGCGACGTCGGGCTCGATAACTCGGGGTTGCACTTTGTTGTACTGCAGCCCGGGCCGCGGGTCGAGCGTGCGGATGTAATCGAATGCCGCCTGCACCGCCTCGGCGGGACGGCCGATGGCGCGCGCGATCTCTTTGTATTGCTTGTTTTGCAGTCCGCGCAGGTGTTGGTCCACGATGGCAATGGCGTCCGACAGCACCTGCATGGTGCCGTTGCCGTTGCCGTGCTGCTCCAGATGCCTCTGGTGGAACTTCATCTGGTAAAGCAGGCAGCAGCGCAGATCGCGGCAGGCCACGCCCGGCGGGTCCATCTGCCGGACGACCTCAATCGCTTCCTGCAGGTCAGCGGAGGAAAACCTCGCCGGCGGCCGGATGAACGCGGCGCTGGTATTTTTCTCAGCGATGGAGGCTTCTGCGACGGGAGAGGACTCACCGGCCAAGGGCGCGCCAACTTCAGGCTCGATCGCCACGGCAGGCGTTACGGCCAGTTCCTCACTCGCCGCGAATCCATTTACGCTCGTTTCCGCTGTGAGCACCGGCTCGGCAGCGCCGTCGGAGGTCGAATTAGCGTCTTCGATCGGGTCTTCAACTCCCAGCCCCAGCGCCGCGACTTCCCTCGCGATCCGCTGCGCCGATTCCTCGTCCGACTCTGGAGCCGATGGGGGTACCGTGCCCAGCAGTTCTTCGTCGGTCGCAATCAAGTAGCCGTCTTCGTTCAGGTTCCCGATCACCTCGATTGCGGCCTCGCGCACTTCGCGGCGCAGACTGAGCGCTCCCAACTGCCAGGTCAGGTGGTCGGTGAGCGTGGTCGGCTTCGACAGGAAGTTTTCGAAGGAAGGCCGCTCGATGGTCTCCATCTCGCTGTGGGTGCGATAGCCGGGATCGAGATAATCCTGAAAGAACGAGCCGAAATCGATCTCTTCAAACGAATCTTTCTTTTCTTCGGCGATCGGCTGCGCCTCGCCGGCCGCGCCCGCAACCCGGTCTCGGTCCTCTTCGCGCCCGCCCACTTCGTCGAGAATGGGGACGGAATCTTCCAGTTCGTCGAGCGCCGGGTTCTCCACCATCTCGGCGTTGATCATGTCCTTGAGCTCAAGCTTGTTCAGCGCCAATACCGACACCATCTGGACCAGGCCAGGGGTCAGGATCTGCCGCTGTGACAGCTTGACGCTCAGTTTGTGTTGAAGAAGGACCATGTTTCAAAGTTTCAACGTTTCAATGTTCCAGGGTTTCAAAGTTTCAAGGTTTCAAGGTTCAGAGACTTGCCGTTCGCCCTTCTTGAAACTTTGCAACCTTGAAACTTTGAAACCTTGCCTGCTGCTCTCCCTACACCAGCGAGAAACTCTCTCCCAGGTACACCCTTCTTACTTCCGGGTCGTTCGCCAGTTGCGCCGGCGGCCCGTGACGGAAAATCCTTCCGTCGTCAATGATGTAAGCGCGATCGGTGACCGACAGCGTCTCGCGCACGTTGTGATCGGTGATCAGCACTCCGATCCCGCTCGACCGCAGCCGGCTGATGATCTTCTGCAACTCCAGCACCGCAATCGGGTCGATCCCCGAGAAAGGTTCATCCAGCAAAATGAACGACGGGTTGATGGCCAGGCAGCGTGAGATCTCAACCCGGCGCCGCTCCCCGCCCGACAGCGCGAAACCGCGGTTCAGGCGAATGTGCTCCAGTCCAAGTTCCTCGAGCAACTGCTCCATCTTTTCCCGCCGCTCATGCCACGACAAAGGCTGCCCCTCCAGCACCGCGAGGATGTTCTCCTCGACAGTGAGTTTGCGGAACACCGAAGCTTCTTGCGGGAGATAGCTGATGCCATACTGACGGGCCCTCA
>Ga0075029_100000573_pt1 | contig 21185 bp, 18 predicted proteins | sample LitLauG_LLR_2013_FD_71391 | JGI IMG/M metagenome (GOLD analysis project Ga0075029, IMG submission 71391) | Freshwater sediment microbial communities from North America - Little Laurel Run_MetaG_LLR_2013 | ecosystem: Environmental > Aquatic > Freshwater > Creek > Sediment | place: USA...
AGGACTTGGTCCTCGGGCAGGTCGCGGCCCTGGATGAAACTCTCGGCCCGCTCACAGAGGTCCTCTTGAATCTCGAGCGCGGTGAGGTCGCGTCCGTTTACGAGCTTGACGGGCTCCTTGCTCCAGAGGTCGTAGGAGATGTCGCGCAGCGCGTTGATCGGCGAGGCCATGTTGTAGTCGCGAAGGACCGTCGTGCGGTCCTCGATCATCGCGAGCACCACGGAGGCCGTCCCCAGTTTTAGGAACGTCGCGAACTCGCTCATGTTCGAATCGCCGACGATCACGTGTAGGCGGCGGTACTTCTCGGGGTCGGCGTGGGGTTCGTCACGGGTGTTGATGATCGGCCGGCTACGGGTCGTGGCCGAGGAGATCGACTCCCAGATGTGTTCGGCGCGCTGGCTCATCGAGAAGGCGGTGCCCTTGACGTTCGTGACGACCTTGCCGGCTCCCGTGAAGATCTGGCGGCTCACCAGGTACGGGATGAACACCTGTTCGAGTCGCGTGAGGTCGTCGATGCGCTCGATGCAGTAGTTCTCGTGGCACCCGTAAGAGTTCCCCGTCGAGTCGGTGTTGTTCTTGAATAGGAAGATGTCGCCCCGGATTCCCTCCTCGCTCAACTGGGTCTGGGCGTGTTCGACGAGCTCGCGCAGGATGGCCTCGCCGGCCTTGTCCTGGGCGACGGCGTCGTAGAGCGAATCGCACTCGGCGGTGGCGTACTCGGGGTGGCTACCGACATCGAGGTAGAGGCGGCTTCCATTCTCCAAGAAGACGTTGCTCGATCGCCCCCACGCGACGACCTTGCGAAAGAGAAAACGAGACACCTCGTCGGGGCTCAGGCGTCTCTGGCCGCGTAGCGAGAAGGTGATCCCGTACTCGGTCTCGATGCCGTAGATTCGCCGGAGCATGCCGTGGACCTCGCCGATCGCTCAGCGCAGCAGTTCGCTTACTTGTTCGTCGGTGAGTCGAACGAAGGTCCTTCGGCTCCCCCGGTCTTCCAAGATGCCCACCTCGAGATCGGGGACCTCGATGGTCCGGTCAGGTCCGGCCAGGGCCGAGACAGCGTTCTTGAGCGTCGTGGGCAAGGTCTCGAGTTCTTCCTCGGAGGCGGCGAAGCGCCCCTTGATCGTCTCGGAGTCGCCGCCCAGGACCGCGAATCGTGGTTCGTCCGAGATCGTTCCCTCGTACGCGACCCGGTACAACTTGGTGGGGCGGATCTTGTTGCCCAGTTGGGCGACGAGGATCTCGACCTCTAGGGGCTTCTGGCCCTCGGTGAACATGTCGCCGAGGTGTTGGGCGTAGTAGTTGGCCAAGGCCCGGGCGTCGACGTCCTCACGCGAGTAGGTGAATCCGGTGCCGTCGGCCCAGCGAATCCCCGCTTCGCGAAGCCGGTCGAACTCGTTGTACTTGCCCACCCCGGCGAAGGCGATGCGGTCGTAGACCTCGGAGATCTTGTTGAGCGACGCCGACGGGTTCTCCGCAACCATCAGGACGCCGACGTCGTAGATGGCGGCCACGATGGAACGCCCGCGCGCGATGCCCTTCTGGGCGAACTCGGCCCGGTCCTTGATGAGTTGCTCGGGCGCTACGTAGAAGTAGTTGCTCATCGCAGCGACCCCCCGGCGTTTCCGCCCGAGAGGGTACGACGTTCGTTGATGACCCGGAAGCGACTCGCTACCTCACTCGTCGCCAGCTCCTGGAAGCCATCACTGGTGATCGTCACCATCATCGGGTAGATGTTGCGCACGAAGTCGGGGCCACCGGTGCTCGGGTCGTTGTCGCCCGCCTCGTAGATCGCCAGTGCCCCCAACTCCAAGGCCGCTTCTCGGTCGAGGTCGGGCCGAAACCCCAGACGGAGAGTGCCTTCGGCGAAGGGCGTGCCTGACCCGATGGTGGAATAGTCGAAGCGCTCGTAGCAACCGCCGGCACCGTCGTATTCGAAGATTCGTCCGACCTGGTGGCTCGGATCCCACCCGGCGAGGAGTGGGAGGACCATGAGAGGCGTGGTCAGGTTGTTGCGCTGGATGATGGGCGCCAGGTAGTTGGCCTTACCCTCGAGACTCAAAGCGGTGTCGGTCATCTTCTCGTAGTGCTCGAAGGAGAGTTGCGCCATGCGGATGAACTCCATGCCACGCGCCGCGGTGCCCGAGATGGCGATTGCGGTGTATCGATCAGCCGGTTCGATTTTTCGCACGTCGCGGCTGGCGATGTAGTTGCCGGTCGCCTGGCGGTCCCCGACCATGACAACCCCACCGACGTACCGCACCGCGACCACCGTGGTGGCGTGCGCGGAAGGCGCGGTCCCGTCGCCCAGGGGGAAGGTCAACCCGGCGTTCTCGGCATAGTGGAAGAAGGAGGGGCCCGGATCGTCGCTCGCGCTGTACAGCGGAAGGCCCATTGACTACTCGCCGCCCTTTTGGACGTAGTTGCGCACGAACTCCTCGGCGTTCTCTTCGAGTACCTCGTCGATCTCGTCGAGCAAGTCGTCCAGGTCGGCCTTCAGTTGGTCTCCCTTGGAGGCGTCCACCGAGACGTCACTCGCCGGCTGGCTCGTGCGCTCTGGTCGCTGTCTTTGAATTCTCTCTTGCTCACCCATACTTACCGTTCTACCTGTTTAGCGTCTCGAGAAGGTCAATTGCCGTCGCACTATTTTCTAGCAACTTCCCGGTCAGTTCCCGGGTACCTCTCAACGGGTCGAGCATGGGGACCCGCTGCAAGGGGCCCTCCCCGACGTCGAAGACCACCGAGTCCCAATTGGCGGCCACGATCTCGTCGGGGAAGAGTTCGACGCAGCGGCCGCGGAAGTACGCCCGAGTCGAGTCAGGTGGCTTGTGAACGGCTTCACTAATGACCCCGATCGGGTGGAGTTCACGCAGCCCAACTCGTAGGGCGAGCGAGCGCTCAGGCCGCAAGTCGTGGTATTGCAGGTCGATCGCCTGGAGCCGCGCGTCGTCGGCGGCCAGGTCGTAGCGGTCACGGTACCCTTCGACGATCCGCAGTTTGGCCACCCAGTCCACTCTGTCGGCGACGACCGTCCGGTCGTCTCTCACCCCGTCGAGCATCTCTCGCCACTGGGTCAGGACGTAGGCCACCTCGGCGGGCGGACCGACCGCCTCTCCCCCGCACTGCTCGACGTAGTGGCTGGCGAGGTGCCAGAGCTCGTCCTGCAGGTCCCAGGCAGTGCGGGAGAGGCCGTCCACACACGGCTCGGCGTGCTCCAGCGTGGGGTCGACGGCGTACTGGCGAAGCGCGTGCACCGGATGGTGTGGAGCGCTCGGAAAGCGTTGTGGACCGAACTCCTCGAGGGCCGCCAGGAGCAGGCCCGTCGAACCGAGCTTGACGAGCGTGGCCATAGGACTCATGTTCGCGTCGCCGATGATGACGTGCAGGCGTCGGAACCGCTCGGCGTCGGCGTGCGGTTCGTCGCGGGTGTTGATAATCGGTCGCTTCAAGGTGGTCTCGAGACCGACGACCTCCTCGAAGAACTCGGCGCGTTGGCTCAACTGGAAGGCCGTGCCACTGTCTCGGCCCGCCTCGGTCTCGGCCCCCACTTTCCCGGCGCCCAGGACTACCTGGCGCGAGACGAAGTGCGGGACCATGGCTTGGACGATGTGCTCGAATTGGGTGGCGCGACTGACGAGGTAGTTCTCGTGACACCCGTAGGAGTTGCCCTTGCCGTCGGAGTTGTTCTTGTAGAGCGTGATCGCCTGGCCGACGTCGAGGGCTTCGTTGGCCAGGCGCAAAGCTCGGCGCATCACCTCCTCGCCGGCCACGTCGTAGAGAGTCGCTTCCAGAGGGGTGCGGCATTCGGGAGATGAGTACTCCGGGTGTGCGTGGTCCACGTAGAGACGCGCCCCGTTGGTCAACACCGTGTTCGCGAGGTGGGTCTCGACGATTGGCGCGAAGGACGTCAGGTCGGGCAGTCCCCGAGCGTCCATGTCGGGTCGTTCGCCCTCGAAGTCCCAGTTGATGCGGCTGCGACCCTGCTGGGCGTAGGCGTTGACGATCACGCTCGAAGCAGTGATCGGGTCAGCGTCGGGACCTCCGGCGATGCCGTACTCGGTCTCGATCCCGAGGACCTTGGCGATGGCCATCGATTTAGAGATACTGCCCGGTGCCAACGTGCTGGATCGACCGTCCACCCTTCACGTCGGTCTCCTCGCGGTTGATGAGGGTACGGATGAAGATGATCCGTTCGCCCTTCTTGCCCGAGATGCGAGCCCAGTCGTCGGGATTCGTCGTGTTGGGCAGGTCCTCGTTCTCGCGGTACTCCTGGCGGATCGACTCGGTGAGGTCGTCGATTCGAAGGCCACGTCCCTTGTCGGCGATCTCACGCTTGACGGCGAGCTTCTTGGCGCGGCGCACGATGTTCTCGATCATGGCCCCCGACGCGAAGTCCTTGAAATACAGGACCTCCTTGTCGCCGCCCTGATACGTCACCTCGAGGAACCGGTTCTCGTCGTCGACGCGGTACATGTCGGCGACGGTCTGTTCGATCATGACCCGGATGGCCTTGGCGCGGTCTCCCCCGCCCAGTTCAGCCACGCTTCCCTCGTCGATGGGCAGCGCCGTGTGCAGGTAGCGCTGGAAGATCTGGGCCGCGGCGTCGGCGTCGGGTCGCTCGATCTTGATCTTCACGTCCAGTCGACCGGGACGCAGGATCGCCGGGTCGATGAGGTCCTCGCGGTTGGTGGCGCCGATGACGATGACGTCGCGCAGGGATTCGACCCCGTCGATCTCGGCCAGCAACTGGGGCACGATCGTGGACTCCATGTCCGAACTGATCCCCGTGCCACGGGTGCGAAACAGCGAGTCCATCTCGTCGAAGAAGACTATGACCGGTACGCCTTCCTCGGCCTTCTCTCGCGCGCGCTGGAAGACGACTCGAATCTGGCGCTCGGTCTCGCCCACGTACTTGTTCAGCAGCTCGGGACCCTTGATGTTGAGAAAGTACGACCGGACGTTACGATTCCCGGTCAACTCGGCGACCTTCTGGGAGAGGGAGTTGGCGACCGCCTTGGCAATCAGGGTCTTGCCGCACCCCGGAGGGCCGTAGAGCAGGATCCCCTTGGGAGCCGGCAGGTCGTAGTCGTTGAACAGGGCCCGATGCAGGTAGGGCAGCTCCACCGCGTCGGTGATGGCCTCGATCTGCTGGTCCAGTCCACCCACGTCGGCGTAGGTGATGTCGGGGACTTCTTCGAGCACGAGTTCCTCGGCCTCTTGGCGCAGGAGTTTCTCGGTGAGCAGATTGGAGCGCAGGTCGAGCAGCAGGGCATCGCCACTGCGCAACTTGACCTGCCGGAGCGAATCGGCGAGCTCGACGACCCGCTCCTCGTCGGCGCGACCGTACACGAGGACCCGGCGCTCGTCCAAGACCTCCTTGACCGTGACGACTTCGCCCTGGCCGTCGGACTCGCGAACGCCGATGACGGTAAAGGACTCGTTGAGGACCACTTCGTTGCCCCGGTCGATCTGACCGGGGTCGAGGGCCGGGTGCAATGCGACGCGCATCTTGCGACCGGAGGCGAAGATGTCGACGGTGCCGTCTTCGTTGAAATCGATGAACGTCCCGTAGACCGCCGGCGGCTGGGTCAGCTTCTCCACCTCGTCGCGCAGCGCCGCTATCTGGTCACGGGTCTGTTGAATCGTGATCGTGAGCTTCTCGTTGTTGGATCGGCTCTGGGCGAGTTGACCCCGGGCCTCGAGCAATTTCTCTTCGAGCATCTCGATGCGCCGGTTCGCCTGGTCGACGTCGCTCAGTGCGAAATCGCGAGGCGACGTCACCACGATCTGGTCCTCGTGCTCGCCGTCACGACCGTCATCGAAGCGCTCTGTCTGGTCCATAAACTCACCATAGGTGAGAGTGCGGCGACTTGGAAGTCACGGCCAAAGGCGGCCGCCCGCTAGAGTTACTAGACACATATGGCCATGGAGGGCGAGTAGATGAAGGTTTGGATCGACCAGGATCTATGCACCGGCGACGGTCTCTGTGAGGAGATCTGCCCCGCGGTGTTCACCCTTCTCGACGACGGTCTCGCCTACGTGAAGGAAGGCGCCGAGGTGAAGAGCTCCCCCGGCGGCGCCGAGGGCCTCGCCAACGTGCCCGCCGAACTCGAAGACGCGGTCACCGAGGCCTCGGAAGAGTGCCCGGGAGAGTGCATCTTCATCGAGAAGGACTAGTCCTCGCTCGAACGCCGGACCAGACGGCGCGCGGAGGTCAGGAAACCGGTGTGGGCGACCATCCGGTGGTCGGGTCGGACCGAGCGGCCGTCGATGTGCCAGGTGCGTCGCAGGATCTCCACGGTCTCCTCCAGGCCGAACGAGTAACGGCGCAGCGTCTCTCTCAGCAGTTGGGTCTGGTTGATGGTCGGCAGATAGCACAGCATGATCCCCCCGGGACGTAACGCGGACTCCGCGTGGGCTACGACGTCCCAGGGTTCGGGCATGTCGAGCACGATGCGGTCGAGGTCGACCTCGTCGATGCCTTGGGTGACGTCGCGGATCTGCACGTCGTAGGCGACGTCAGGTCCGAGCATGTCGTGGACGTTCTTGATGGCCTGTTGGGCGAAGTCCTCGCGGATCTCGTATCCGGTGATCAGAGCGCCCGCGCGTAGCATCGTCATCGACAGCGCACCGGAACCGACGCCGGCTTCGAGCACCCGCATGCCCGGACCGATGTCGGCTTGCATCAGAATCGTCCCGAGGTCCTTTGGGTAGATGACCTGGGCACCGCGCGGCATCTTGAGCACGACGTCCGAGAGCGTCGGTCTCAGAACCAGGAAGCTGCGCTCGGTGTTGCCCCGCACCAGCGATCCCTCGAGGGCACCGATGACGTCATCGTGTTGAACAATCCCGGCGTGGGTGTGGAAGGCGGCGCCCTCTCGCAGGGTGATCAGATAGTGACGGTCCTTGGCGTCGATCAGCATGACCCGCTCCCCGACCCGTATCAGGGCGTTGTTCACGAACGACTCTTGTCGGATCGCCTCGAACGGGTGGCCAGAAGGTCGAAGATGCGAAGCAGCGTGATCGCCGCAGCGACCGAGAGCCACTTCTTAGAACGCTGAGCGTAGGCGCGCCCGAGGGCCGAAGCCATGGCGATGCGAAACAGTCGACGAAGGATCAACGCGAACGCCTCTTGCGCGACCGGTGTCCGCGCAGCCAGCCCCACGCGTAACCGGTGAGTAGGCCACCGACGCCGGCTATCGCCGCGGTGGGCGTCTGTCGGGCGGTGAGTCCCTTGATCTCCGACGGCGAAGGCAGCAAGGCGCGCAGAGACTCCTCCAGTTCACGCCGTGCGGGTGAACGGTCGGTCATTTGGAGCTCTTGATCCGGCGTTTGGCGGTGCCGCTTACGATGCGCCAACCCGTCAGCGCAATCACCGCCGCGGCGAGGATGGCCACGACGAGGTAGGGAATCCACGAGAGGCTTCCGTCGAGCACCGGGAACTGCCACTGCAGGTACCGCAGTGCTCCCAGCAGTACCAGCACCGTCCCGAAGCCCACGAAAAGGCTGCCGAGTGCGCCGAAGGCGGCGAACCGGCCCATGTCCTTGACCGGCTGGAGAGTCTCGTCCTTCACGTAGCGCACGAAGATGCCTCGAATCTCATCCAGGTCGCGCTGGAGGGAGGCCCCGCGCAGGAACCGGCGCCAGGAAGAAGTCTTCATGGCCGCAATCCTACTCAGTACGCCCCCGAATCAGGTAGGTGGAACTCGCCGTGGCCACGAGGTCACCGTGCTGGTTGGTTATGCGCCCCTCGACGAAGGAGATCACGGAGCCGGGTTTGAGGACGACGGCGGTGCAGGTCAGCATGTCGCCGAGGGCCACCGGGCGCAGGAAGGAGACCTTCATCTCGGTGTTCGCGACGAAGACCTTGCGCTCCCCGGCCCCGGTCACCGCTGAGGCCCCCATCGCCGAGTCGAGCATGGCCGACAGGAATCCACCCTGGACGAGCCCGGCGGGATTGAGGAAGCGCTCGTCGGCGCGCATCTGCCACGTGGTCGTTCCGGGGACGGACTTGTCCAAGCAGCGCAGTCCGAGGGTCAGGTCGCAGTTCGGTGGAATCTGGATGGCCATGGGCCAAGGCTATAACGGAGACCTCACCGGGGCGTCGGTGCGCATTCACTACTCTCGTAGCCATGGTTGACGAACTGTACCCGGGGGCGAGCGAACTTGAGGGGCGAGCCATTCGCGAGATCGCCGCCCTCGCGATGGACGCCCCGGCCCAGGCGAAGTCCGGTCACAGCGGCACGGCGATGGCGTTGGCCCCGCTGGGGGTCATGCTGTTCTCACGGATCTTGCGCCACGACCCCACTGACCCTCGTTGGAGCGATCGCGACCGATTCATCCTGAGCTGCGGACACGCCTCGATGCTCCAGTACGGCCTCGCCCACGCCTTCGGCTACGACGTCACGGGCGAGGACCTGCGCGCCTTTCGCCAGCCCCACTCGCGCACCCCGGGGCACCCCGAGAACGGGGTCACCGCCACCGTCGAAGTGACGACGGGGCCCCTGGGACAGGGCGTCGCGAACGGCGTGGGAATGGCCATCGCCGAGCGAATCCTGCGCAGTGACTACGGGGCTGAGTTGATGGACCACCGAACCTGGGTGATCGCCGGAGACGGCTGCCTGGAGGAGGGCGTCAGCCACGAGGCGGCGTCGCTGGCCGGATCGCTGGGACTCGACCGGTTGACGGTGTTCTACGACGACAACCACATCACGATCGACGGTCCCACCGAACTGGCCTCGCGCGACGACGCCGCCCAACGTTTCTCGGCCTACGGCTGGCACGTCATCAACCTCGGTGAACGGGCCAACGACCTCGATGTCCTCGAAGAGGCGTGCCGGGCCGCCATCGCAGAGGCGTCGCGCCCCACGTTGATCATCGTGCGGTCCCACATCGGCTTTCCGTCCAAGGAGATGATGGATCGACGAGAGGCGCACGGGTCGATATTCAGCGCCGCGGCGATAGAAGAGGCGAAGGCGGCGCTCGGCGTGGCCAACGAGGCCTTCCACCTAGATTCGCGCCTACCCGGCGAGATGACGTCGCATCTCGATCCGCAGCGGACTGCTCGGCTGCGGTGGGAGCAACGACTCCGCGAATCGGGGGCCAATGGAGTCGCCCTGCTCGAGCAGCTCTCCAACAACGGCGCGGCCAAGGTATCGGAGTCGGCTCCCCCGTTCGAAGGGGGTACCAACGTCGCCACCCGCAAGGCCATGCAGCGGGCGATGGACACCTACGCCGTCCAGACCAAGGGTCTCACTGCGGGTTCGGCCGACCTGACCGACAATACCGGGGTGCTCTTGACGCGCTCGAGTGTCCAGTCTTCGGACAATCCGGGCGGTCGCCAGATCTACTACGGGGTACGCGAGTTCGCGATGGGTGCGGTCATGGTCGGACAGGCCCTCCACGGGGGCTTCCGCCCGGCCGGGTCGACCTTCTTCGTCTTCAGCGACTATGCCCGTCCGGCAATTCGCTTGGCGGCGCTCAGCCACGCGGGGGTGCTCTTCGTCTTCACCCACGATTCGGTCGGCGTCGGCGAAGACGGTCCCACCCACCAACCGATCGAGCACCTGATGGCCCTCCGGGCGATGCCACGCCTGCACGTCGTGCGCCCGGGCGACGCGAACGAGACCCTGGACCTGGTCGAGCGATTCCTCAGCGCCGACTCACCTGCTCCGACCGCGCTCGTCCTCTCGCGCCAGGACATCCCCGTCTTCGTCGGTGCGGACCGCGAGGCGTCGAGGGCTGGAGCATCCCGGGGCGGATACGTACTGCGCGAGGATCCCGAGGCAGTCTTCACCATCGTCGGAACGGGTTCGGAGCTCAGCCACTGTCTTCGCGCCAACGAAGCGCTGCTCGTCAAAGGGGTCCACACCCGAGTCGTGGCCCTGCCGTGTTGGCGTTGTTTCGACGAACAGGACCCCGAGTACCGCGAAGAGGTGCTGCGACGGTCCGTTCCCTCGGTGTCACTGGAGGCCGGTGCGACGCTCGGCTGGACGAAGTACGTCGACCACGCCCTCGGAATCGACGAGTTCGGGTTGTCGGCACCCGGGTCCTACGTCTTTGACCACTTCAACATCAACGCTGGCGCCGTGGTGGCGCACGTGGAGCGTGAACTCGGAGGTTCCCAGTGACCCGTTTGACCGACCTGTTCGACACGTACGGGCAGAGTCCGTGGATCGACAACATACGCCGCGACTGGTTGAACGACGGTACCCTGGCCCGCCTGGTTGACGACGGAGTACGCGGCGTCACGTCGAACCCGTCGATCTTCGCCAAGGCCTTCGCCACCTCGGACGCCTACGACGAGGCTCTGGCTGCGACCACGGCCACCGACCCCGAAGTCGTCTTCGAAGAGCTGGCCATCTTGGACGTGCGCGACGCCTGCGACGTGCTGTCTGCGGTTCACGAGCAGTCGAACCGGGAGTTCACCTCGCACCGACGAAGGTACTGCGACGGGTTCGTGTCGCTCGAGGTCTCGCCGTTGCTCGCGCTGGATACCGGGGGCACCATTGCAGCGGCGAAGCGTCTGGCCGAGCAAGTCGGGCGATCTAACGTCATGATCAAGATCCCGGCCACCCGCGAGGGACTGCCCGCCGTCACCGAGGTGCTCGGCACCGGGATCAACGTCAACGTGACCCTCATCTTTTCGCTGGCCCGCTACGACGAGGTGATCAGTGCGTGGATGGACGGACTAGAGCTGGCCCGCAGCCGCGGGCTCGACGTCGCTGCGATCGCCAGTGTGGCCTCGTTCTTCGTCTCCAGGGTCGACGCCGCCGTCGATGCTCTGCTCCCCGAGGGGGACGCGCGCCGTGGCACCACCGCCAACGCCCAGGTCGCCGCCGCCTACGCGATCTACAAGGGTCGAATGGGTTCGCCACGCGCCGCGGCGCTGCTGGAAGCCGGAGCGCAGGTGCAGAGGCCGCTGTGGGCGTCGACGTCGACCAAGAATCCGACGTACTACGACCTGCTCTACGTAGATCCGATCGTGGCCGACGAGACGGTCAACACGATGCCCGACGCCACCCTCGCCGGGGTCCTCGACCACGCCGACTTCTCGAATTCGTTGCTGCTCGACGATGAGAGCATCACCCGGGCTGCGGCACCACTCGCTCAACTACCCGGTGAGGTCTCGCTCGACGACGTGACCGCTCGTCTGGAACGCGACGGCGTCGCGGCATTCGTGACCGCCTACGAGGAGCTGATCGCCACCGTGACGTCCAAGATCGACCGGGCGGGCTAGTGGAGGATTACGAACAGATCGTCGCGCGGGTCCTCGCCGGTGATTCGACGCTCTTCGAAGGCGATACGGCCGCTCACGCACTGGGCTGGCTCCGCCACCCCGAGCGATATCTGGGTGAGTACCTCGACCAAGTCAACCGACTCATCCCCCGGCGCCATCGCGAGACGGTGCTGCTCGGGATGGGCGGATCGTCGTCGCCGGCCCGGCTCTACGCCGAGGCGATCGGGTCCGACACCATCACCGTGCTCGACACGTCGAACCCCGACACGGTGGCGGGCACCGATTTCTCGAACGTGAACGTCGTCGCGTCTTCGAAGTCCGGCGGCACCATTGAGACCCAGACGCTGCTCGCCCACGCGCTGGCCCACGGGCTCGAGCCCCAGGACCTCGCCGTCATCACCGATCCCGGCACCACGCTCGAGGGCCTCGGATACTCACTGGGCGCCATGGTGTTCGTTGGCGACCCCGACACCGGCGGGCGCTTCTCCGCCATCTCGCCGTTCGGGTTGATTCCGGCGCTCTGCGCCGGATGGACGCCCGACACCCTGCGAGACGCCCTGGCCGGATGCCAACTGAGCGAAGCGGTCGTGGTGCGGGCCGTCGAGGAGTCCGCGAAACTGGGCGAAGGAGTCGTCGACGGACACGCCTTCTTCGAACTGGGATCGGATCCAATCTCGTCGGGTGGCGCGCTCTGGCTCGAGCAGTTGATCGCCGAGACCACCGGCAAGCAAAATCGCGGCTTCATCCCCGTTGCTCGGGGGGCTACGGCGACTTACGGACCCGACCAGGTCATGCACTGGCAGCTCGTTGGGGCACTGCTGGCCCGGCAACTCGGCGTCGACCCCTTCAACCAGCCGAACGTCGAGAGCGCGAAGAAGGATGTCTTTTCCCTGCTGACCGGCCCGGTCGTCTGGGAGGCCGACCCGGTCGACCCCGCCGACTTGGTCGACGCCCTGTCGCGTTCTACGTACAACGTCCTGCAGGCCTACGCGCCACTGAGCGCCGCCCCAGCGCTCGCAAAGCTTCGCGACGACGTCGCGACCCACTTCGCCGCGACGACGGCGAACCTCGGACCCCGATATCTCCACTCGACGGGTCAACTCCACAAGGGAGGACCGGTCGACGTCGTCGCTCTTCAAATCGTCCAGCGGCCCCGGAGCGCCCCACAACGGATCCAGGGGCGTGGTTACAGCTTCCACGACTTGCACATGGCCCAGGCCCAGAGCGATCTCCGTGCGATGCAGGCCGCCGGGCGGCGGGTGGCGCGAGTGATCGTCGATGAGCTCTCTGAAGCGGCATCGCTTCTGGGTGTCGGGTCGTAGTATTCACCCATGACGTCGCTGCGATTGTCGGATACCCACGCCGATCTCCTGGACGCGCCGCTGCGTGACCTCGCGGCAGCGGCATACGAGCGGGCCCGCAGTCTCTTCGGCTACGTGGTGACCTACTCCCCGAAGGTCTTCATCCCCCTGACCAAACTATGCCGGGACCGCTGCGGTTACTGCACCTTCGCCCAGGCTCCCGCCCACGTCGCCTCTCCCTACCTGGCCCTTGACTCGGTGATGGAGATCGCGGCCGCGGGCCGGGACGCGGGCTGCACCGAGGCCCTCTTCACCCTCGGTGAGCGGCCCGAACTGCGCTACGACGAAGCGGCCCGCTGGCTGGCGGCGCGCGGGTACCACTCGACCGTCGACTACGTCGCTTCGGCCGCCCAGATGGTCCTTGAAGGGACCGGGCTGCTCCCCCACGCGAACGCCGGGGCCCTCTACGCTTCCGAGCTGGCCCAGCTTCGCGCCGTCACAGCTTCCCAGGGGATGATGCTCGAATCGCTGGCCGAACTCGCAGCCCACCGCCTCTCACCGGACAAGGCGCCCCAACGCCGGCTCGAGACGCTGCGTCTCGCCGGGGAGCAGCGGATCGCGTTCACCACTGGATTGCTGGTCGGCATAGGAGAGACCCGTCAGGACCGACTCGACACCCTCGAGGCGATCCGCGAGTCCCACGATCGTTACGGCCACGTCCAAGAGGTCATCATCCAGAACTTCTTACCCAAGGCCCGCACCGCCATGGCGAACGCGCCCGCGGCGTCGGACGAGGAGTTCCACTGGACGATCGCAGCGGCGCGCCTGATCCTGCCGGACTCGGTTCACCTGCAGGCGCCCCCCAATCTGAGCGACGACCCGACGCGCCTGCTCGATTTCGGGATCGACGACTTCGGGGGCATCTCGCCGGTCACCGCCGACCACGTGAACCCCGAACGGGCATGGCCCGCACTGGAGGTGCTGGGCAACGAGAGCGACGCGCGCGGTTTCAACCTGACGGCGCGCCTGACGGTCTACCCGACCTACATCGAACGGCCCGGTTTCCTCGACGAGAAGGTGCGTCCGTTCGTGCTCGCCCACTCGGACGCCTCCTTTCTCGCCCGGGCTGACGAGTGGGCATCGGGTTCCGAAGTCGCGCCGCCGTCGCCGCCGACGACCAGGTCGCGATCCGGCGTCGTCAGCGCGCTCCTCGACCGTTACGAACCGGGATACGAGTTCGAACCATCCGAGCTCCGGACCCTCTTCGGCGCGCGGGGCGCGGACTTCAACGCGGTCGTGGAGCTGGCCGACGACGTGCGCCGACGGCTGGTGGGCGACGCGGTCAGTTTCGTCATCAACCGCAACATCAACTACACCAACGTCTGCACGTTCAAGTGCCGATTCTGCGCATTCTCTAAGGGACCGCTCTCGCTCAACCTGCGCGGCGACCCCTATCTCTTGACCCTCGACGAGATAAGCGAGCGGGTACGCGAGGCCGAGGCGAAGGGCGCGACCGAGGTGTGCCTGCAGGGCGGTATCCACCCGAAGTTCGACGGCGACTACTACATCGACGTCGTGGCCGCCGTGCGCGCCGGCTCCCCGTCGATGCACATCCACGCCTTCAGCGCCCTCGAGGTCTTCGAGGGCGCCCGGCGTTCCGACCAGGACCTGGTCACCTATCTGGGTCGACTGCGCGACGCCGGACTTCGCACCCTGCCCGGAACCGCGGCGGAGATCCTCGACGACGACGTTCGCAAGATCCTCTGTCCCGACAAGATCAACAGTGACCAGTGGCTCGAGGTCCATCGAGCCGCCCACAGCGTCGGATTGAACTCGAACATCACCATCATGTTCGGCGCGGTCGAGGGCGTCGACAGCTGGGTGACCCACCTCATGCGCACCCGCGATCTCCAGAAGGAGACTGGTGGCTTCACCGAATTCGTGCCCCTGCCCTTCGTCCACATGGCCACGCCGATCTTCCTCAACGGCCGGGCGCGGCGAGGACCGACCTTCCGTGAGGCGGTCCTGATGCACTCGGTGGCGCGGCTGCACTACGCCACCTTGATCGACAACGTCCAGGTGAGTTGGGTCAAGATGGGGGTGGACGGTTCGAGGCGGATCCTCCAAGCGGGCGCGAACGACCTCGGCGGGACGTTGATGGACGAGAACATCTCGCGTGCCGCGGGAGCGGCGCACGGACAGGAGATGGACGTGGACACGCTGCGGGACCTGGTCGAACCCCTGGGTCGCCCGCTCGTCCAGCGCAGCACCCTCTACCAGACGCTCTGACCATGCGCGAAGTGATCGAGTCGTTTCTGCGCGACCTCCAGTCGCAGTCTCCCCAGTCCGCCGATCGGGTGGAAATCCTGCGGGTGATGCTCGAACGAATGGTCACCCTCGCCGAGGTGGACACCGACATCGACGACCTGCGCGTCGCCGCCACGGCGCTCGACGAGCTGCTGGGCGCCTCGACGATGTTCTCCAAGTGGCGCGACCACCCGAAGTTGGCCGTCTTCGGATCGGCGCGCACCAAACCGGGCAATCCGCTGTTCGAGATGGCCCGGCAGTTGAGTGCCGTGATGGCGCAGCGTGGTTGGATGACGGTCTCGGGGGCCGGGCCGGGCATCATGGAGGCCTCGGCGATGGGAGCGGGCAAGGAGATGACCCTCGGGGTGAACATCGAGTTGCCCTTCGAACAGTTCGCCAATCCCTACATCGACGCCGAGACGATGCTCGTGGCCATGCAGTACTTCTTCACCCGCAAGGTGGCCATGACCCGCCCGTCCAACGCCTTCGCGGTCTTCCCGGGCGGCCTGGGAACCATGGACGAGGCCTTCGAGGTACTCACGCTGTTGCACACCGGCAAGTCCACCCCGGCCCCCGTCGTCTTGATCGACACGCCCGACGGCACCTTCTGGCAGGAGTGGATGGCCTTCATCGAATCGGCAATCGCCGGTGGCGACTACATCGGGGAGAACGACATGGTCCTGGTCCGCACGTGCCGGTCGGTCGACGAAGCGGTCGCGGAGATTGAGCACTTCTACTCGAACTACCGGAGCTTCACCGTCGCGGACTCCCGGGCGGTCGTGAAGATCCGCCGAGCGCCTAGCGCGATACAGCTGGCCACCCTCGAGACCCGGATTCCCAGCTTCGGCAAGGGCCAGGACTACGTGCTGGAGGACCCGCAGACCCTGACGTTCGGATTCGACGGCCGAAACTACGTGAACCTTCGACGGCTGATCGACGAGATCAACAGCTGGACGGACTAGGCGTCAGCCCCTCTCAGCAGTGCCTCCGCCTTCTGCAGGCTGCGCCGCACCTTGGCGAGGCGGCGCTCCAACTCCTTGGCGGCGACGTCGTCGGACGAACGAAGTTGCGCGCGCACGGAATCGAAGATGGCGTCGGCGACGCGGCCCTCGATCCGCGAGACCTCGTCGGCGAGTTCGTGGAACGAGTCCACTAGCCCACGACGGTGACGTCGAGGGCACCGTCGGCGTACTGGGCGCGAAGGACTTTCTTGTCGAACTTGCCCACGCTGGTCTTGGGTATCGACTCGATGAACGTCCAGCGTTCGGGCAGCCACCACTTGGCGACCCGTTCGGCGAGGAAGTCCCGCAGCTCCTCCGGTGTCGCAGTGGCGCCGGGACGCAGCACGACGCAGCACAGGGGCCGCTCGGTCCACTTCTCGTCGGGCACCGCCACCACGGCGGCCTCGAAGACCGCCGGGTGGGCCATCATCGTGCTCTCGAGCTCGACCGAACTGATCCACTCACCGCCGGACTTGATGACGTCCTTCGTCCGGTCGCTGATCACCATGAAGCCCAGGCCGTCCATCGTGCCGATGTCACCCGTGCGCAACCAGCCATCGCGGAACTTGTCGGGGTCGTCGACCCCGAAGTAGGCGCCGGTGATCCACGGACCGCGGATTTCGAACTCCCCGACCGACTTGCCGTCGTTCGGTAGGACCGTGCCGTCATCGGCCGTGACGCGCACCTGCACGCCCGCGACGACGCGGCCGGCCTTCACCCGGTAGTCGATCTCCTGGTCACGTGGAGTGCCGCTCGGCGGTATGGAGACCGCGGCGAGCGGGCTCGTCTCGGTCATGCCCCATCCCTGGATCATGTTGATGTTGTAGCGGTCGCGGAAGGCCTCGATCATGACCCGGGGAACCGCCGCCCCGCCGGCCAACAGGCCCCGCAGGCTCGAGAAGTCGGCCTCGGGATTCTCAGCGGCGGCCCGCAACACGTCGTTCCAGATCGTCGGCACCCCCAACGAGATCGTCGGACGGAGCTCGGTGATCATCTTCACGATGGGCTCACCCTGCAGGAACATCTGGGGCATGATCAACTCGGTGCCCGCCAGGAACGACGTGTAGGCGGCGCCCCAGGCGTTGACGTGGAACATCGGCACGATGAGCAGGCAGCGGTCCCGCTCGCACATGCCGATCGAGTTCGCCGTCGTCGATGCGAGCGAGTGGAGCCACATGGATCGGTGCGAGTAGACGACTCCCTTGGGATTGCCCGTCGTGCCCGAGGTGTAACACATGATCGCGGCGTCGCGTTCGTCGAGGTCGGGCCATTCGTAGCCCGAGGGCTCCGCCATCACCAGGGTCTCGTAGTCCAGCGTCTCGCCGAGCACGCCGCTGGCGTCGGGTCCGTGGACGATGATGTGGCGCACTGAAGGGATCTGGTCGCGGACCTTGGCCAGCAATGGGATCAACGAGCTGTCGACGATGACGACCTGGTCCTCCGCGTGGTTGATGATGTACACCAGCTGCTCGGGGAAGAGGCGGATGTTGAGGGTGTGCAACACGGCGCCCATGCTCGGCACGGCGAGGTAGGCCTCCATGTGGGCCTGGTTGTTCCACATGAACGTGGCGACCCGGTCACCCGCTCGGACGCCCAGCTTGGCCAGGGCGGCGGCGAGCCGTTCGGCCCGCTTCGAGAGCTGGAAGAAGGTGGCCTCGTCTACCCCGTCGGGGGTGACGGTGAAGATCTTCTTGTCGGCGTAGACGAACTCTCCGTGTCGGATGATGTCTCGGATAAGCAGTGGCGCATCCTGCATGGTGCTCTGCATGACTCCCCTTTGAACGAACGTCGTGACGTCGATGTTACAAACTCCTGGCGGCCGAAGGCGATCTACCAGGAGACGGCGTACGGCTCCACCGGTGACGCCAGATTCGTGACGCCACCGCGTAGTCGAGCGTCGATCGCCGCGGCGGCGCTGCGACCTTCGGCGATGGCCCAGACGATGAGGCTTTGACCACGCACCGCGTCGCCGCAGGCGAAGACCGGCGTGTCGCCGGGCAACTCGGTGAGGCGCCAATCACTTCCGACCGACAATGTGTCTCGAGACGTGAGGAACTCCGGACTGGCCAGACCGAGTCGTTCGAGTTCGGGTCCGACGAAGCCAGCCGCTATCAACACCAGGTCGGCTGGGAGAACCACGGTGTCGCCGCTCAAGTGGTCGACGAGGACAATCTCCTCGAGGTTACGATCGCCGCGGAACTGCAACGTCTCGGAGGAGAATCGACGCTCCCCGCCTTCGGCGTGAGCCGAGGTCGTCTTGTAGAGACGCGCCATCGTCGGCCACGGCTGGTCGGCCGGTCGCGAGTCCGGTGGTCGGTCCATGATCTCGATCTGTACGACGGACTGCGCACCCTGTCGGTGGGCGGTGCCCAGACAGTCCGCACCGGTGTCGCCCCCACCCAAGATGACGACGTGGCGGCCGGCGGCGTCGATGGCCGGTGGTGCCGCTTCGTTCACGGCGCGATTGGCCGACTCCAGGTAGGTCATCGCCGCCAGGACCCCCTCCAGTTCGGCCCCGGGCACGTCGATCATCCGCGGTCGGGTCGAGCCGACCGCCAGCAGCACGGCGTCGTGGTTGCGTTGCAGGACCGCCAAGGGCGTCCCGCCGGCGCCGACGGTGACGTTGGGATGGAACGTGATCCCGCTCGCGCGCATCACGTCGAGGCGCCGATCGAGCACCGCCTTCTCCATCTTGAATTCAGGGATCCCGTATCGCAAGAGTCCGCCGATCGCGTCGCTGCGCTCGTAAACCGTGACGTCGTGTCCGGCACTTCGCAGCTGGGCGGCCGCGGCGAGTCCGGCGGGACCCGATCCCACGATCGCTACCCGCTTGCCGCTCTCGATGGCGTGTGGGTGGTGGACCTCGAACCCGTTCGCGAAGGCGTGTTCGGCGACTTCGTACTCGATGCGCTCGATGGTGACCGGATCGCTCGAGATCCCCAGGACGCACGCCGATTCACACGGCGCCGGGCAGAGACGTCCGGTGAACTCGGGAAAGTTGTTGGTCTCGAACAGCTGGCGCGCGGCCTGCTCCCAGTGTGCGCGGTAGACGTGGTCGTTGAAGACCGGGATCCGGTTGCCCAACGGGCACCCCTGCATGCAGAAGGGGATCCCGCAGTCCATGCACCGAGCGCCCTGTTCGGACAGGGTCTGGTCGTCCTGGGGCTCGTAGACCTCACGCCAATCGCGCAGGCGAACCGGCACCGGCCGGTACTGGGGACCACGGCGTTCGAATTCGAGGAACCCGGTCGGCTTACCCATTGCGCAACTCATCTCGGACCCGTTGGTACTCCGAGGTCTCGATACGCACGAAGTTCATTCGTTCCAGACGCCAGTTCTCGAGGATCGCCTCGGCCAACTTCGAGTCGGTCTCGTCGCGGTAGCGCACGAGCAAGGCGTGCAGCCGTTCGTCGTCCTCGAACTCGAGCGGGTCGATTTCGTACACCCCGGCCGACAGGTGGTCGTGGACCATCCCCAATGGGTCGTGCAGGTACAGCGTCCCACCGGACATGCCCGCCGCGAGGTTCCGGCCCACGCGACCGAGGATGACCACCACGCCTCCGGTCATGTACTCACAGGCGTGGTCCCCCGTCCCCTCGACGACTATCGTCGCGCCGGAGTTGCGCACGCCACACCGCTCGCCCACCACACCGCTCACGAAGATCTCCCCTCCGGTCGCGCCGTAGCCAATGACGTTGCCCGCGATGATGTTCTCGTCGCTCGAGAAGGTCGACTCCACCGGAGCCTTGATCACGATCCGCCCGCCCGACAGGCCCTTGCCGGCGTAGTCGTTGGTATCGCCCACCAGACTCAAGGTGAGACCGGCGGGGATGAAGGCGCCAAGACTCTGCCCCGATGATCCTTGGAGGTCGATCCGGATGAGGTCGTCGGGCAGCGTGCGCGATCCGAGGGCCCGGGTGATGGCGCTGCCGGTCAGGGTGCCGACGGCGCGATTGACGTTCTGCACGGCGCGCGAAATGCGCACTGGTTCGTTCCTCTCAGCGGCACGAAGGGCCTCGTCGATGAAGTTCCAGTCGAGGGCTCCATCGAGGCCGTGGTCCTGTTTGACGCTCTGACGGCGCTGGTCTGGCGCCACGGTCCTAAGCAACGGGGCCAGATCGAGGTCATTGGTAGCGTCGTCCAGTGGCTGAACCGAAAGCCGCGTGGTGTCGCCGACAAGTTCGTCGAGGGTACGAGCTCCCAACAGGGCGAGATACTCACGGACCTCCTCGGCGATGAACTCGAAGAAGGTCTCGACGAACTCGGGTCGGCCGGTGAAGCGTTCGCGCAGTTTGGGGTTCTGGGTCGCGATTCCGACCGGACACGTGTCGAGGTGGCAGACGCGCATCATCACGCAGCCCGACACCACCAGCGGGGCGGTCGCGAAGCCGAACTCCTCAGCGCCGAGCAGGGCCGCGATCACAACGTCGCGACCGGTCTTGAGTTGTCCGTCCACCTGGACGACGACCCGGCTGCGCAGTCCGTTGGCCGCGAGCGTCTGGTGGGCCTCGGCGAGCCCGAGTTCCCACGGCGTTCCGGCGTGCTTCAGCGAAGTTAGCGGGGCGGCACCGGTGCCCCCATCGTGGCCGGAGATGAGGATCACGTCGGCGTGGGCCTTGGCGACACCGGCGGCAATCGTTCCCACACCCTGTTCGCTGACCAGCTTCACGTGGATGCGGGCCTGGTCATTGGCGCACTTCAAGTCGTAGATGAGTTGGGCGAGGTCCTCGATCGAGTAGATGTCGTGGTGCGGCGGCGGTGAGATCAATCCGACCCCGGGCGTCGAGTGACGGGTCTTGGCGATCCATGGGTAGACCTTCGAGCCAGGCAGCTGGCCGCCCTCACCCGGTTTGGCGCCCTGGGCCATCTTGATCTGGAGGTCGTCGGCGTTGACGAGGTACCGGCTGGTCACGCCGAATCGACCTGAGGCGACCTGCTTGATGGCGGAACGCCGATTGTTCATCGGATCCGAGGTGTCGAAGCGGTCCTCGTCCTCGCCCCCTTCGCCGGTATTGGACTTGGCGCCCAGACGGTTCATCGCGATCGCGAGCGTCGAGTGCGCCTCTTCGGAGATCGAGCCGTACGACATGGCTCCGGTGCTGAAACGCCGCATGATCGACGCCGCGCTTTCGACATCGTCGATCGAGAGCGGCGTCGGGGCCGGCACCAGTGACATGAGACCGCGAAGGGTCAGGCGCTGGCTCGACTGGTCGTCGACCAGTTTGGTGTACTCCTTGAAGATGTCGAAGCGCTTCTCACGCGTGGAGTGTTGGAGCTTCTGGACGGTTCGGGGATTGAACAGGTGAAGCTCACCGTCCCGGCGCCACTGGTACTCGC
>Ga0075029_100000575_pt1 | contig 21150 bp, 19 predicted proteins | sample LitLauG_LLR_2013_FD_71391 | JGI IMG/M metagenome (GOLD analysis project Ga0075029, IMG submission 71391) | Freshwater sediment microbial communities from North America - Little Laurel Run_MetaG_LLR_2013 | ecosystem: Environmental > Aquatic > Freshwater > Creek > Sediment | place: USA...
GTTGCAGGCTGCAAGCTACGACCTGCGGCTTGCTCCCAAGGTGGCGCAGTTCAGGCTCGATTTGCGCCTGATCGCGGGACGGCTGAAACGATTTATCGGTAATCGCCTCAGTTTGGCACTGCCTGGGATTTTCATGCGCGTCGTGATTGGAGTGGGCGAACTGCTCTTTATCTCGGCGCTGATGCAGGCAGGTCTAGCACTCCTGATGGCGTACCACTTTCATCGGGCGACCACGATGGGAATGCCGGCGAATCTGGCGGTGATCCCATTGACCCAAGTGCTGATGCCCACGGCTGCCGCGGCGGTTGGCTTGGGATACATTTCGACGATGTTGGCCAAACCGGCAGTTTGGGTTTCCGGTCTCGCGCTCGAAGGGATCGCGGGAACCGTGCATTGGCTGGGCGGCGCACAACTTGCTGGAACATCGATCGCGGATCTTCGCGTTGCAATGCCTTCACTGGCCATGATCGTGGCCTCGGTCGCGGCGCTGTTGCTGTCGATGCTGACAGCTCGTCGCTGGCGCTGGGTGGCTTGCGGTTCGGTGGCATCTCTTTTTGCAGTTGCGTTCTGGATTGGATTCGTGCCGTCACGCCCGCACGTTCACGCCGGCGTCATGGAGATGACCAGCATTGACGTGGGGCAAGGCGATTCGATTTTGCTGATCACGCCCGAGGGACGCGCGATGCTGATTGACGCAGGGGGGCTGCCGCGGTGGATGCACTCGGAATTTGATATTGGGGAGCAAGTCGTTTCGTCGTATCTATGGAATCGAGGGATCGATCACCTCGATACGGTTGTCATCACGCATCCCCATGCCGACCATCTCGGCGGTATGCCTGCGGTGATGGCGAATTTCCATCCTCGAGAACTGTGGGTGAGCGTTGATCAAGCGGGCGGCGAGTTGGCTGCTGTCGTGGCGCAGGCCCTGGGAGCGGGCATAAGGGTCTCGGTAAAGAAAGAAGGAGAGCAATTCGACTACGGAGGAGCGCAGTTTCATGTGCTTGCTCCGGGCAGAGATCAAGATACCGGATCAATGCGCCCGAATGACGATTGCCTGGTGTTTACCACGACCGTGGGCGGAACGACGGCGCTGCTGGAGGGAGACGCAGAACGCGCGGTCGAGCAGCAGATCGTGGCGGAGCATCCTGAGGCGATGCTGTTGAAGGTCGCGCACCACGGGAGCGCAAGCGGCACCTCCGACGACCTGCTCAGGACTGTTCGTCCCAGGTATGCGGTTATTTCAGTCGGGGCACGGAATGTGTATGGACATCCAAGGCGGGAGGTACTGCAGCGGTTAGAGCGCGCGGGAGTCAGAACGTACCGCACCGATGAAGAAGGCGCGATAAGTTTTTATCTGGATGGAAGATCGGTTACTCCGGGCGTGGCAATGTTGCATTGAGGCACGCTCAGCTTTCAGCCATCAGCCGTCCACCATCATGTAAACACGCTTTTGAGGTCAAGAGTTCAGTCGTCCCTTCGGGACGTTCAACCTTTACGCTAGTGCATCGAGTTTGCCGCGGTCGCTCAGGCGCCGATGTCGGCGGTTTCGTCGTCGAGCGGCGGTAACTTACGGTATTCATCAATAATTCTTAGTGCTTCGGGAGCATCCTGTTCACGCACGAGGAGAAGTGTTCCGCCGACCCCGGGAAAGGTCTCCTGCACGGCGTCAATCGATTTCAGGTCCGAGTCAATGCCTGCGGAGTCGAGCAAACCCTTGACGACAATGGCTTCTGTTTCCTGCTCGGTGTCAAACACCTTGATGAGCTTCTGGTTGGGTTCGGGTAGAGGTGAGGCGGTTGACGGATCTGGCATGCGTCCTCCGAAGAACTGTCTAGGAACAGATTACGGCAGTCACTCCCCGTCTGTCTTGTTGATCCCAAAGTTGTAGGGCTGCGGGAAGCTTGATTCGCTAGCGGAAGCTGGCACAATGGCGATTGGGGCGCAACGCGCGGGCTGCGCGAAACATCCAAAAAGGGTACGGAGGCATGATGGCAGCGCAGCGAACGGAACAATCCGGCGACGGCGACTACTCCGAGCGCATCGAAGAGGCTAAGAGACTGCGGCGCCTGCAGGTCATGATGAGCATGGTCATGTCGGTGATCAGTCAGGATCCCGATCTGACCTTGGAAGAAGCGGCGGAGATGACCGCGAACGCCCGCCGTGCCGCTCTGAGCCTGTTTCCCGACAAAGAGTTGGCTTACGACATTCTCTATCGACCGCGGTTGCAGCGGCTGATGAATGAGCGCTTCCGGTTGCAGTAGCTCGATTTCGTCCCGCTTACCACTTTGGTCCAAACCTGTTTTCCAGCGTTGCAAGACGCGGGTTGCGGGTTAAGCTTGAGGACAACTAGCAGGCAGTACCTTCTTGAGGTCACCCGAATGCGGAAAGTCTTTTGCAGCACGTTGTTTTGTGCGTTATTTCTGGTCTCGCTGTTATGCGCGGTGACCCTGGCCCAGGATCCAACCAAAGTCGAGCCAACTCACTACAAGCTGGCGTTTGAGAACGAGTATGTTCAGGTAGTGAACGTGCATTATGGTCCGCATGAAAAATCGAACCTGCATGCGCATCCTGGCGGCGTGGTGGTCGTGCTGACCGCGGGGCATCTACGCTTCACGGATGAGAATGGAAAGACAACGGAAGTCCTGGCCAAGCCGGGCGAGCCGCGGTGGTTCCAGCCCTTCAAACACAAAGTGGAGAACCTCGGCGAGACTTCTTACACTGCCGTTTATATCGGGATCAAGAACAAGAAGCTGAACAGCGAACTGAGCCAGAAATCCGACCCAGCGGAGTTGGACGAGCAGACGAAGAAGCTTGTCGCCGAGGCGCTGATAATGGCGGCAAAGTGAGCCAGGGTCGCGACGGCGCGCCGCCGCTAGTCTTCGAGCGTCGGCAAGGTCTTCAATACTTCAGTGGCTCTGGGCCGAGTCAGAACCGGATCGTCCTTGCGAATCTTGCCATCCCTGAAGACCAGTACGCGCTTGGCGAATTGCGCGATATCGTGCTCGTGAGTTACCAGAACGATCGTTAGCCCCTTGTCGTTCAGGTTCTGGAAGATTTCCATGATCTCGACGGAAGTTCGGCTGTCGAGGTTGCCCGTGGGTTCGTCCGCCAGCAGGATGGAAGGACGATTGACCAGCGCTCTGGCGATGGCCACTCGCTGCTGCTGGCCCCCGGACATCTGCGATGGGAAATGCTGCGCCCGCTGGGCAAGTCCCACCATCGCTAGAGCATCGGAAGCGCGCTGCCGACGCTCGGTCTTATCAATCTTCGCGTAGAGCGTGGGTAGTTCCGTGTTCTCCAGGGCCGTGGTTCGGGCCAGCAGATTGAAGCCTTGAAATACGAATCCGAGCTTCTCGTTGCGAATCAGCGCCAGCGCCTTCTTGTCGTGCTCGGAAACATTGATTCCTTCGAGCAGGTATCGCCCCGAACTGAGGCGGTCGAGACACCCGAGAATGTTCATGAACGTGGATTTTCCGCTGCCGCTCGCTCCCATGATGGCTACGAACTCGCCGCGGTGAATGTCCAGGCTCACGCCGCGCAACGCATGTACGCGTGTCTCGCCCAGATCGTAATACTTGTGGGCTTCCTCGACACGAATGACAGCGCTTGCTCCAGACGCGCTTGGCGGAACTCCGAGTTGAGTGACAGCAGGTGTTGTTTCCATGGGAACGGAGCCGGGTGCGCTAGCGACGCAGGCTGCCCAGAGCCTGGCCTTTCGGAACAACGGATCGAATAATCACGTCGTCCGTTTCCTTGAGTTCTCCTTTGAGAACGGCGCTGACTTCAGTAAATGCATGATCCGTGATTCCAAGGGAGACTTTCACGGGTTCCATTGTGTTATCCGGATGGAGCTTCCAAACTACGGCAGTCTCAGCTTTGGGTGCGCGAGGTAAGTTCTGAGCGCCGGTGGCAGGCGCCGCTCCAGAATCTGCTTGCGCGGAAGCATCAGCTCGTTCGCCCGGACCACCGTCGATCCCATAGTGCTTATACAAGGTCAGGACTTCGTCGGGTGCCAGCGGGGGTTTGTAGCGCAGGGCGGTGTTCGGCAGCTTCACTACGTTGCGAGCAGTGGCCACGGGAATGGTCACGTAGGCAGTCATGCCGGGGAACAGTTTCAGCTCGGGGTTCGCGAACTCGATGATGGTGTCGTAGGTGACCACGCTTTGCACCGTGGTTGGGTTCATGCGGATCTGGCTGACCACTCCCTGAAATGTCTGCTTGGGAAGGGCATCCACCTTGAAGGTGACTTGTGCGCCTACCTTAATGTTGTCGACGTCGGACTCATCCGTCTTGGCGTAGACCCACATCTTGGTGAGATCCTGGGCGATCGTGAAGATTGTCGGCGCCTGCAAGGACGCCGCAACGGTTTGTCCGATATCCACGTTGCGCGCGACGACTGTGCCGTCAATCGGGGAGCGGATTACGGTGTAATCGAGATTGGTTTGGGCAACTGAGACGGCTGCCTCTTTCTGACTGACTTGCGCCTCGGCTTGCGTGATGTTGGCTGCCGCAGCATCAACGGACGCGTTGGCGGCGTCATAATTCGATTTGGCGAGGTCGAGTTGCTGCTTGCTCATAACCCCATCCCTGGTCAATCCAACGGCGCGATCGTAGTCGGCCTTTGTCTGCACCAAAGCAGCCTTTGCCTTTTCGAGATTGGCTTTTGCTGCTTCCACATTCGCCTTGGCGTTTTGCAAGTCCGCTGTCGCTTGCAGGAGAGCGCCTTTGAACAATGCCGGATCAATGAGGGCCACGATGTCTCCCTTATGAACGCGGGAATTGAAGTCAGCATTGAGTTTCGCAATGGACCCGGACACTTGCGATCCCACCTGGACGGTGATCACCGAGTTGATGGTTCCGGTGGCTTCGACGACGTCGTGGATTTCACCACGCTCTACTTTCGCGGTGAAATGCTGCACTTGAGCGTCGCGATTCAGCCCCAAGGCGACGAGTACTCCGGCCACAGCTACGACAATTGCCAGGATGAGCCACTTGCGTTTCGTCATTGTGTCTGGTCCCAAAAAATCAAGAAACTAAGCATAGTTCACTCGTATCGCAGTGCTTCGATCGGATCAAGGCGAGAGGCTTTGCGCGCCGGGTAGTATCCGAAGAAGACTCCGACAGCAACCGAGAACATCGCGGCCACGACGACAGCCTCGACCGACATTTCAATGGGCCATCCCAAAGTCTGTCCGACTAAGTACGACCCAAAGACCCCAAATAGCACACCGGCCGCGCCGCCGACGAGGCTAAGCATGATGGACTCTCCCAGGAATTGGAGCTGGATGGCTGCTTCGGTCGCCCCCACTGCGACACGAACTCCAATTTCGCGGGTGCGCTCGGTTACGGATACCAGCATGACGTTCATGATTCCGATGCCTCCCACAATCAGAGAAACGGAAGCGATGGCAATCAGGAGGACGGTGAGAGTCTTGCTGGCGTCGAGCTGCGCCTGAATGATGTCCTCCGGGTTACGGATGTTGAAATCATCCTCTTCCTCGGGACGTAGATGGTGACGGTCACGCAGCACGGCGGTTGCTTCCTGGCCGGCCATTTTGACGACATCTTGCGAGGTTGCCGAGCACAAAATATCGTCCAGCCATGTAATACCTTTCAGCTTTTTCTGGGCGACGGTGTAGGGAAGGATGATGGTGTCGTCCTGATCTTGCCCGGAAAGAGAAAGCCCTTTAGGGTGCAGAGTAGCGACTACTTTACAGGGAAGGTTGTTGACGCGCATTACCTTGCCAATCGGACTTTCAACGCCGAACAACTGTTGCTGTACGGTTCGTCCGATGACGCAGACATCGGCCGCTCGATCGGTGTCGTCCTGGGAAAATATGGCGCCCTGATCGACGTACCAGCGCTTGATGTCGAAATATTCGGGCGAAACACCACGATAGGACGTGTGCCAGTTCTGGTTGCCGTAGATGACCTGGACCGGATCATCGACATTTGGGGAGACGCTCTTGATGAGGGAAATCTGGTTCTTAACAGCAATGGCGTCGGCCATGACCAGCGTCTTGGTATCATGCGTACCGGTGCGGACTCCGTTGACGGCGCGGCCGCCGGCTTCGATCCAAACGAAGTTGTCCCCGAGGTTGTTCAGTTGCTGCTGGACTCGCGCCTGACCTGCTTTGCCGATGGCGACGACACAGATGACGGCGGCGATACCGATCGTGATCCCCAGGACAGTCAGGATGCTGCGCATCTTATTTCTGAGCAGCGCGACCAGTGCGGATCGAAACAGAGCTCCGTAGTTCACGAGTTTCGATGCCTCCTTGAGTCCAGCAAAGTCTAAACGCTCGCTAGAGCTTACCGCCTGAAGAGGAAGCGCGCGATATGCGGTGAGAGCAGGTCGACTCCAGTGTTGCCCAACATGAACCATAAGCACGAAGTCTTAAAGAGGGATGAAGCGAAGCTGAATTCTTGTTCATGGAACCAAGCCAAGCAGGCAACTGCTTGAGATTTGTGGCATTTCATCGAGATAAGCCGGAGCAGTCCTCCCGGTCTTGACCGTGGCCCAATCTCATCGCTAGACTCCGACCGGGGTGTTCCATGCGCAAATTGGTTTGGGTCGTGTGTATTGCTGCGGCATGTTGCGGGTGGGCCGCAGCCGATGAAGATCACCATCACGAGGATCTGACGCTGGATCAGCTGGGCACGGTACATTTTCCTGTGTCTTGCACTCCTGAGGCGCAGAAGTCTTTCGAGAAAGGTATCGCGCTGCTGCATTCGTTCTGGTACGAAGAGGCGGAGAAGACTTTTCTGGATGTAGAAAAACAGGATCCGAAGTGCGCCATGGCCCATTGGGGCGAGGCCATGAGCTTGTGGCACCAGCTTTGGGATCGGCCGAAAGAGCCGACGATCAAGCGCGCCTCGGCGGAGTTGAAGAAGGCCGACAAGGCGAAGGCTCCGACGGAGCGCGAGTGCGATTACATTCAGGCAGCGAAGGCTTTCTATTCCAACAGCAAAAAAGCCGATCACGAAGCGCGGGCGCGGGCTTATTCCGCGGCGATGGGCAAAGTCTACGAGAAGTATCCGCACGACCACGAAGCAGCCGCGTTCTATGCGCTCTCGCTGCTGGCGTCAGAGCCGGACGACGACACGACGTTTGCCAATCGAAAAAAAGCGGGAGCGATTCTGGAGAAACTGTTTGATGCCGAGCCCAATCATCCCGGCATCGCGCATTACCTGATTCATACCTACGACAAGCCGCAACTGGCGCAGCTAGGGCTGCCGGCGGCGCGGAGATATGCGCAGATTGCGCCGTCGGCTCCGCATGCGGTGCATATGCCGTCGCATATTTTTGCGCGGGTGGGTGACTGGCCGGCGTCGATCCAGTCGAACCTGGCGTCGATTGCGGCGACGCGTAAGGCGACGGAAATGCACATGGGCGGCGAGGGCCACGCGTTCCACGCCATGGACTTTCTGATCTATGCGTACTTGCAGAGCGGGCGTGAGACGGACGCGGCAAAAGTCATCGATGAAGTGAAGACAATGCCCGCGATGCACATGGGCAGCGAGGACAACGACATGCAGGCTTTTGCGATGTCGAAGTTTCCGGCGATGTACGACCTGGAGTTGCGGCGGTGGCCGGATGCTGCGGCTTTGCCGGTGATCGAGAAAGCCGATCCCGGTGACCGCGCTTATACGTATTGGGCAAAGGCGATTGGAAGCGCTCGCAGCGGAGATCTGGCCGGGGCGAAGAAGGATATCGCGGAAATCGATGCCATCCGGAAAGACTACGTGGCGAAAAAGAAGAAGTACGGAGTCGAATTCACAGGAATGCTTTACCAGGAAGCGTCGGCATGGGTGCTGCATGGCGATGGGAAGGATGAGGAGGCAACGGCCGGGCTCCGCAAGGTGGCGGATTATGAAGACGCCGTCGGCGAAGAGCAAACCTCAACGCCAGCGCGCGAGATGCTGGCCGACATGCTGCTGGAGATGAAGCGTCCGGAGCAGGCGCTGGCGGAGTACAAGGAAGATTTGCGGTTCAATCCGAAGCGGTTCAACGGACTTTATGGGGCAGCACAGGCGGCAGAGTTGGCAGGGCAGGCTTCACAAGCGACAGAGTATTACGCCGTGCTCGTAAAGACCTGTGAAGGTGGAAGTTCGGGGCGTGCGGAGTTGGCGAGAGCGAAGCAGGCACTGGTGGCGCAGAAGTAGACGCTTGCCTCAGCGCCTATAGAGTTTGCTGAAAGAGTCGACTCTCCGGTACAGAGCTTTCCACAGGCGTTCAGCGGAAATCTATTTCTCGATCCGCTGCAGACGGAAGAGCAGAGTGCCCCATCCGAGTTTGACGCGCATTTGGACGGGCGTGTGGCTGGCGTCTTCCGAATACCAGACCCAAACCTTGCCCTTGGATTGAAGAGGTCCGGATGTAGCTTCAGCGGTAACCAGTACAGTCCCGAACGATCCGGCCGGAACTCGGACTTGCTCGCGCTTATCGACCGTTGCGCGGACCATCGTGGTCTTGCCGTCGCTGATGGGGAATTCGTATTTCTCGCCGATTTGCAGCGGGAGCGACTGTAGGTAGTAGAAGCCGGTGATGACGTCGGTCGTGCATCCGGCAAGGTCATTTTCCACGTGTTTGGTCTCGCCGGTCTTCAGGTTCTTTTCATCCAAGGTGCTTTTCTTTCCCGGGTAATCGAAGCGAATCGAAGTCTCACGTTTGTGGGAGCCTTCTTCGCTGTGTTTGAAGATGGAAAGCGAGCAGAAAGTCCGGGGATCGAAGCGCGATTCGAAACGGTCATGGACGGGGAAAATCACGTTCACAGCTCCTGACGATTCGGCGGTCGCAGTGACCTGGCGCAGGCCCGCAGCGCTGTCCATTTTTACGATCGCTGTTCCCGCCGTAATCAGATGCCACTCTGCGGAATAGACATAACCGAGTCCGTCAGGGAAAGGATAGTTGGGCCGCGGCGGCGCAATCTGCGCGGGAGCGGGGCCGATGGTTGCGGCCGGTGAGCCCTGCTGAGCGGACGAAAAGGCCGAGATGAGGAAAGCTGCAATCAACAAGGCCGGGGCTGTCGCACGTATAAGAAATCGTCTGCGCCTACCCCGGGCGATCACCATAAGTAACGGCAGACTACCACAACAACTTGGCCAGCAGGATGGCCAGGACGACTAAACATCCGATGCTGGCCTCGTACTCGCGATGCTTCCAGTAGCGCGCGGAAGAGTAGGCGCTCTGCTGATTGCCGTAGGGCGTGAGACGTGGCGAGAGGCGAGGCACGTGGCGCGCATAATCGTCATAGTCGGGGAAAGTCTGACGGAGATAACGCTCTTCGCCGGCGATGACCGGTATATAGATCGCGGCAAACATCATTAGCATGAGCGCAACGATCCACCAATTGCGGGCGGCGAGGGCAAAGCCCGCTGCCATTATCAATGAGCCCAGGTACAGCGGATTGCGGGTATAGGCGTAGGGGCCGCTGATGGTGAGCTGTTTGTCTTTCTGAACGTGGCCGGAAGCGAGGCCGCGCAGAAGCAGGCCGGGTAGCATGACCAAAGCGCCGGCAATCAGCGACGTTCGGGTGGGCTTTGCGAGCCAGATGAAAACGACAGCGAATACGAACCCTACTGGTATTCGAACACGACGCGCCACTCGTGACCATGTGCTGACGGGAAGCGGGACGGGTTGAGAGGCGTCACTCAATGTAATAACTTTCGGGCTGCGGCGACGACTGCGTCGGAAGTGATTTCGAGCAACCCCTGCTCAGGGTCAGAATGCCTGGTGTGATCGGTAATGCTGATCGAACTGCGCAGCACCACGGACTTTGTCCCGAATGGGCCATTGCGCGCGGGATTCGTCGGGCCGAAAATCGCGACCACCGGAATTTTCATTGCTGCCGCCATGTGCATCGGTCCAGTGTCGCCTCCAATAAAAAGACGAGCGTGCCTCGTAAGAGTGATCAGTTCAGAAACCGAGCAGGAAACTCTTCGTGCGGCTCCTTCGCTGGCGGATTCCACGGCGACCACCAATTGTTCTTCGCCCGGCCCGTAGTTCACGAGAGAAGATAGTCCATCTTTCGCCAGCTCCTTCGCAACCTGACCGTAACGCTCAGCGGGCCAACGCTTGGCTCCCCAGCCAGCACCCGGATTCAGGATGGCGAAACTTTTTGCGTCCGTCATGAGACCGGCCATCGCTTGCTGTGCGTCCGGGTCTTCGGGAAATTCGACTTGAAGGTGATCCGCAGCAGGCGTGGGCGTGATCGCTTGAGCCAACGCCACAGCCTGTTCGACGACGTGAACACCGGATGCCATCACTTTTCGCGTGTAAAACATGCTGGCGGCGTTTTCTCGGGGCTGGGAACTACCGTATACGATGGGTGCGCTCGACCAGCGCGCGAGCAGCGCCGAACGGATCGCGCCTTGGAAATCGATGGCGGCATCGTATTGCGTTCCGCGGAGGTGACTGAGGCCGACAGCCATCTGCTGCCAAGTGTTAAACGAGAAAAGCGCATGGCGCCACTCGGCAGTGTTCACGGAATGGACGCGATCGACGATCGGGCGTTGCGGATTGCGCGTTCCGGAACGCGGATGGCGCAGGGTGCATAGCAATTCGGCCCATCGTTCCTCAACTAACCATCCGAGGGTTGCGTGAGGAAAGGCGCGGCGCAGTGCTACTGCGGCGGGCAGGGTGTGAATGATGTCACCCATGGCGCTCAGGCGCACGATGAGAAGGCTATCGAAACGGGGCAATTCTGAAAGAGAGGAGGCAGTCATTCGCGCCGCCTCATGATTTTCGCCGCAAACGCGAAATAATTTCGGTGGCGGAGTGATCCTTGGGGTCGCCGACAATCACGACACGGCCGCCGCAGGCTTCGACTTCGTCGCGCTCGGGAACGCTGTCGGCCGTGTAGTCGGTGCCCTTGGCGTGGAAATCGGGACGAATTTCGCGGATGATGGAGCGCACGTCCTTCTCGGGAAACATCACAACCGCGTCCACATCGGCGAGAGACGCCAGTATTTCTGCGCGTTCTTCGGCGGGCATCACCGGGCGTCCTTCGCCTTTCAAGGCCCGAACGGAAGCGTCGGCGTTCACGGCGACGATTAGCTTGCCTCCGAGTTCTCTCGCGATGTGGAGATAACGGACGTGGCCGACGTGCAGGACGTCGAAGCAGCCGTTGGCAAGGGTGACCTTATCCCCGGCGCGGCGCCAATTTGCAACGCGCACTTGCAGTTCGTCACGCGAAACAATCTTCGGATGGAGTGATGTGCTCAAAGGATCCCAGTGACCGGTGCAGGCGGACTTTGCCAGCTACGAGGCCGAACCCCGTCACCACACGTGCTTAGTGCTCGCGAACCGATGGCGGCGCCTTATCCAGTGCGTCTAGCAATTCTTGCTGGGTGACGGTGGCTGTGCCACGCTTCATGACTACAATACCGCCAGCGTAATTCGCGAGGTGGGCCGCTTCTTCAGAAGTCGCTCCAGCAGCCAGAGCGGCGGTTAATGTTGCGATCACGGTGTCGCCGGCGCCGGTCACATCGGTGACTTCGTCGCTGCCGTAAATCGGAATATCCACCGGCTTGTGGCGACGCGGGAAAACCGCCATACCGTCTTTACCGCGCGTAATCAGAAGGGATTCCAGATTCATCGCACCCGCGATCTGATCTCCGGCGGCGACAAGGCGCTCCCAGTCGTTGCCGATGCGGATGCCGAGGACTTCCTCCACTTCGGACTCGTTGGGCGTTGCGGCGGTCACTCCGGAGAACTCCAACATACGATGCCGTGAATCCAGCGTCACGGGGACTTTGTCGAGGCCACGTTTTTCTCGCACCACGTTCAGCAAAGCCGGTGTAGCGGAACCGTAGCCGTAATCGGAAATCAGGAGCGCATCCGAGGCCCGAGCATATTCACGCGCTGCCAATACGATCTCGCGGCGCAAATGGGAATTCGGGCCCTCGGCGGGCTCACGGTCCAAGCGCACGACTTGCTGCGCGGCGTTATGAGAAAACCCGGCAAGAATGCGCGTCTTAGTGACGGTGGTGTAGCTCTTATCCTTGAACACGCCGCTGACCGGAATGCGCTTGTGACGGAATGCCCGCATCAGCAGCTTTCCCGGTTCGTCGTCACCCACAACCCCAACGGGCAGAACGTTCACTCCCAAGTCGGCCAGGTTGTAGATGGCGTTTGCCCCCCCGCCGGGAACGACTTTGCGGTCCTGGTGCTTCAGGATCAAGACTGGGGCCTCGCGCGACACGCGGGAAATCTCGCCGAAAACAAATTCATCGGCAACGAGATCCGCCATTACGGTGACGGTTAGCTTGGGAAAGGACTCGACGATCTTCCGAAGGCGGTCGTTTTCTTTGATATGTTTTGTCATCAATGCCGGTAATCAAAAGCCAAACAAGATTTTCTCACGAGCGGGCTCTTCATACCCCGATTCTTGCCAGAATGGCATCTACAACGTCATCCGGGTTATCGATCGTAACGGTGAGAGTGGCAACCGCCAAGGGCTTCAGATCCTCCGACAGTGCTCCCAGATTGACCGCGTCTTTCTCGGTGGTCAGGAACCCTCCGGCGCCAAGCTTGGTGCGTAGCGCCAGCAGACGCTCAACATCCCCTCTGGTGTAGGCGTGGTGGTCATGAAACTCGACTTCCTTTGCGGGCGAGATTCCGGTGGCGCGGACCTGCGCGAAGAACTGTTCCGGACGCGCGATGCCGCAGAAGACGATTGGTTCAACAGGAGCGCTCTGGATAGCAATCTGACGATGCATTCGCCAGAGACGTTTTCTTGATTGCGAGGATCGAGTCGAAATCGCTTGTGGCACCGCCGATTCTTGCGGTAGCACAATTGCATCGGCTCGGTTGAGCGATACTAGCGGTTCTCGAAGGCGTCCCGACGGAAGCAATTGATCTTCGAAGTCCCGCTCCGTCATCAGCACGATGTCGATATCGCGAAACAGGGAGCGGTGCTGAAAACCGTCGTCGAGGATGTGCAATTGGGTTTGAAACTTAGCTTCGGCAAGTTGACCTGCCTTGTAGCGGCTTGCTCCGACAATTACCGGAACACCCAACCGCCGGGCGATCAGCAGCGGTTCATCGCCAAAATCGCACACCAGGCCGCCGGGATTCACGGACAGAACGCGACGTGTTTTGCGGCCGTAGCCGCGCGAGAGCACGTCGAAGCAAATGCCGCGTGCCTTGAGTAGCTCTCCCAGCGCGATCACAAATGGTGTTTTGCCCGAACCGCCTACGGAAAGGTTCCCTATGCTGACTACGGGTCGCTCCAATCGGTGCGCGGAAAGCGTGCCGTGGTCGTACAGCGTATTGCGCAGAGCGGTGGCCGCACCGTAGATCCCGGAGAACGGCTTCATGATTCGCCGCCCGTCAGCTTCATCAGGGCCGCGACCGTCCTATCCGTGGCGCCCCGCTGCGATTCGAGCGCAGCGAGTGCGTTGCGGCCGAGCGTTGCACGTTCTCCCGCGTTCTCGATCAGGTCCATGAACACCAGCGGCAACTCGGCGAGTCCGACGATGCGCACAGCATTGCAGCTGGCAAAGAAATTTACCACGTCGCGAAAGTTCTCATAATGGTTGCCGATGACGATGGGCGCGCCATAGAGCGCGGGTTCCAGAATGTTATGTCCTCCGCGCGGCACCAGACTGCCGCCGACGAAAGCGACGGTTGCGAGCGAATAAGTGGTCGCGAGCTCTCCGATACTGTCGAGCAGAAGCACACCGCCAGCCAACGGTTCGCCACTCCATAGTGAACGCCGCCACATACGGAAGCCCAGTTTCTCGACAAGGTCGCCGACTTCGGAGAATCGCTCGGGATGCCGCGGCGCGAGAATCATCACCGCCTTGGGGTGATTCGCGAGAATATTGCGAAACGCCGAGAGCAGCGAGCCTTCTTCGTCTTCGAGCGTACTCCCACAGACGAGAATCGGCCCTGCTGCTGAGTGCGCGAAGCTCTCGCGAAGGCTGGGCACAATCTTCGGCAAAGGTGGTGGTGCGACATCGAATTTCAGGTTTCCGGCCACCGTAACCTTTGCTGCTGCCGCGCCGATCTCCACCAGCCGCTTCTGGTCCCCATCTGTTTGGGCAAGGAATACATCGACGTTCGCGAGAGTCTTCGCCAGCAGGCTTGGCAGCCAGAAGCGAAAGCGCTTGTAGCCGGGAAGGGAGCGGTCAGAAATGCGGCAGTTGACCACGGCGATCCGGGCGCCGCTGCGTTTGGCATGCCGCAGGAAGTTGGGCCAAAACTCCGTTTCCGCAATCACTATGAGTTCCGGCCGCAACGCGTCGAGATATGGGCGGACGGCGAAAGCGAAGTCGAGAGGGAAATAAAAGACATTCTCCGCGCCAAACCGTTGCGCTGCGAGTTTCTGACCAGAGCTGGTTGTCGTCGAAATGAATACGCGATGACCAGGGAACTTCTGCCGCAGTGATGCAATTACGGCGCTCGAAGCGATGACCTCGCCGACGGAAACTGCGTGGACCCAAATCGTCGGTTTGCTGCCCGGTATCGCGAGCGCGGGCGGGACAGCGCCAAATCGTTGACGCAGCCCTGCTCGATACTTACCGTGGCGCAGCATCTGCAGCAGCCAGTAGGGTAGTGTCAGCAGCAGGAAAAGAACGAGCAGCGCACTGTAGAGCGCATACATGAACAAAGCCCATTCTAACTGGCGAATGGGAATTCGACTTCGGATTCAGTATCCGATATCGCGGTCCGAACAGATTGCAACCAATGCGACGCCCTCTATAATTCACATATGCAGAAGGCAACGCGTCACGAGTTGTTTCACCCTTCGTTGTTACGGATATCGCGACTGACAGCGATCAGCGCTTTCGTGTTCCTGTGTTGCCTGGGTGCCTTGGCGTCGAAGGAATTTGTGATGCCCACGGCGCAGCCTGCGCACACGTATCCCGCGCACGATGACCATCCCGCGGAGAAGGTCACGATTGCAGTAGATCCCTACGACGTAGAAGACAAGGCGGCGATCTTTGTCACGAACTATCGCAATTACGGATACTTGCCGGTATTCTTCGTGATCACCAACGATGGCGATGAACCGATTTCCCTGATGGGCATGAAAGCGCAGATGAACACCAAAGATCGCAGCAAACTGTACCCGTCTACGACTGACGACCTGGTCCGCCGGATCTCCCGTCCCTCGCGTAACGACCGGCCCAATCCGTTGCCGATTCCGTTGCCCCGAAAAGAGGTTAAGGGAGGCGTGAATCGAAAAACTTGGGATGAAATAGAGCAGTCGCAATTCGCGGCCAAAGCGGTCGAACCGCACTCCACGGTGAGCGGGTTCCTGTTTTTTGATGTCAACGACATCTCGCATCCTTTGGCTGGAGCCAGCTTCTATCTGATGGGAGTGCATGACGCGAAGAACAACGAGTTGATGTACTTCGAGATTCCGATGGAGAAGTATTTGAGCGCGCCACGATAGCGTCCGCAGGACCTTCAGCCGGACATCGGGCGGTCCGTTGCTTCACAAGCTTTATAATCACTTGCCATGGCGACTACGCCGGTCATTCCGGAGAGTCTTCTCGCAAAATACGAACCGGTTATCGGACTTGAAGTTCACGTGCAGCTGTTGACTGCATCGAAGGTCTTCTGTTCCTGCTCGACGCGATTCGGCAATCCGCCGAACACAAATGTATGCCCGGTGTGTCTGGGGCTTCCGGGCGCTTTGCCGGTGCTCAACCGCAAGGCGGTGGAATTCGCGGCCCTAGCAGCCATGGCTTTGGGGTGCCGCGTCAACGAGGTTTCCATTTTCGCGCGGAAGAACTACTTTTACCCCGATCTACCTAAAGGTTACCAGATCTCTCAGTATGACAAACCGCTGGCGGAGCATGGATTCATCGAGATCGATGTAGACGGCGGGAAAAAGAAGATCGGTATTACCCGATTACATCTGGAGGAAGACGCGGGCAAGAGCCTCCATGAGGGCTTTGCCGATTCTGCCCAGAAAACCGCCATCGACTTGAACCGGACTGGCGTACCTCTGGCAGAAATCGTCAGCGAACCCGACATGCGCACTCCCGAGGAGGCGTACGAGTACCTCACGCGGCTCAAGGAAATCATCCTTTATACCGGTGTCAGCGACTGCAACATGGAAGATGGTTCGCTGCGTTGCGATGCGAATATCAGCGTCCGGCCACGCGACCAGAGCGAATTCGGCACGAAGACGGAGGTCAAGAACGTCAATTCGTTCCGTTTCGTCAAGCAGGCGCTGGAATACGAGATCCTGCGCCACATAGAAGTTCTTGAGTCCGGCGGAAAGATCATGCAGGAATCGCGGCTATATAACGCGCATGAAGGCCGTACGTATGGCATGCGTTCGAAGGAGCAGGCGCACGATTACAGATATTTCCCCGAACCGGATTTGCTGCCGTTAGTAGTCGACGAGAAATGGCGGGACGAGATTCGTGCGGGGTTGCCGGAGCTACCGGAAGCGCGGCGCTCGCGCATGATGAAGGAATATGGCATCACCGCTGGGGACGCGCACACGCTTACGCTGACACGTGCGATGGCCGATCAGTTTGAGGCGGCTGCGCGCAAAGCCAGGAATCCGAAACGCGTGGCGAATCTGGTGCAGGGGGAGTTGCTCGGACGATTGAAGGCAGCCGGGTTGGAACTCGATCAGTCGCCTGTTTCCATGGCTGGAATTACGGAGTCGGCGGACTTGGTTGAGTCGGGTGCGATCTCGGGAAAGATGCTGAAGGACCTATATGATCTCTGTTTCGAGCGCCGTCAGGACTTCCCGGCTGTTTACGAAGCGGAAGGGCGGCCGAAGCAGTCAACGGATACGTCGGCGGTGGAAAAACTGGCAGACGAGTTGATCGCGGCGAATCCTAAGCAGGTGGAGCAGTATCGGGCGGGCAAGAAGACGATGATCGGGTTCTTTGTCGGGCAGGTGATGAAGGCGTCGAAGGGGCAGGCCAATCCGCAGCTGATCAATGAGGTGTTGACCAAGAAGCTGGAAGGATAGAGCGGCTTTCTGGGCGGTTTTGGCCGATAACCTCAGCGGTTAAAGCCGCTGATTAGGAGTGACCCGATCGCAGCGCCGAAGCGCTGCGCCACCCAAAGTCAAGATCAAGACCGTTGCTAATTCCGCAGATTTGGCTACCTCCCACATTTTGCGACGACTAAAATGTTCAACTGGAAAATCTTCTACTTCGCGGCTCCCAGATTCTTCAGCACCTCTTCCGCGTAATAGTTCGTGACCTTGGCGTCGTCGCGGAGAGTTTCGTAGTAGGCCGCTTTCAATAACTGCTCACGGCGATCCCGAAGTTGCTGGCGGATAGCCTGCTGCACGCGGGGATCGTTCAGATCGCGCTGTCCTGCCGGTTCTTTCGCGATCAACTTGACGATCATGTAGGCGTAAGGCTGGTGATTCGTCGGATTGATCATGGGAATCACCGGCGTGTACTGGCCGGGCTTGAGTTTCAAAACGGCATCGCGGGTAGCAGGATCCGCGGTTTTGAGGGCGGACTCGGGGGCCATTCCCAAATCTCCGCCATTGTTGCTGGTCTCAGGGTCTTCGGAATAGTTCATCGCCATGGTGGCAAAGTCGTCGCCGCTGTCGAGACGGTTGGCAATCATCTGGATTTTCTTGCGCGCCTCGGCATCGTTCTGAGCTTTGCTGTTTTGCAGATTGTGGACCTGTCCGCTGTTCAGTCCAGAGACCATGATTTTTGCGAGGTGATACTGGGCCTCGATCAGGTTGAACTCCGCTTTGTGCTCGTTGTAATAACCGGCGACATCCTGGTCGGTGATATTGATGCGGGACGTGATCTCCTTGTTAAGGACTTTGTCGCGGGTCAGCGAGCGTCGCAGGTCGCGCTTGAAATCGTCGACAGAAATCTTCTTGTCCTGCAGCCGCTTGCTAAATTCCTCCGCAGTGTAAGGAGATTTGATTTCGTTCAGCTTCCGGTCTACTTCTTCGTCAGTGGCGAGAAGCCCCAGCTTTTCGGCGCGCTGCATCAGAATTTCGGTTTCGATCAGCTCGTTCAAGATGCTCAGACGAAGGCTAACTGCCTGCTCGCCGGCTGGTTGCTGTTCCGAGCCGGCCGTTTGGTTTGCGTAATATTTGTCCACTTCGGTGCGATAGATCTTGCGCCCATTGATCGCGGCCATTACGTCGCCGCCGCTGCTGTTACGGTTGCAAGCTGAGAGCCCGATCAATAAAAATGTGATGATCACGCTCAAGCCCGTCAGCCCAAACCAGTTACGATTTTTCAAGTTTTCCCTCCGCCAACACGGCGAACTCCCGAGCGCGATAAACACGCCCTCAGCGGCTGGAAGCCGCTGCTGATTTGCGGCAGTTGTGGCACGAGTGGAACTCGTGCCCTTCCCGTTCGTGCCTGAAATCGACAACTGTGTGCATCGCCGGCTGTGTCCGCAAGCCGTGAAGCGCGGCTCTTCTCAACCCTACCTCGGATCGAACATCGCCGCTCTATTTTGCTGGCGCGGACGATGGAGTCTTGGCCGTATCCGCCGTCTTATGCTCCGGCGGTGCAACTCCGGCGTCCTTCAAGGCTTGGTCCAGCGCCGCCCTTACTTCCTCGGCAGGAACCGCGCCATCGAGCTTCTGTCCATTAACGAACATTGCGGGAGTCGCGTCGACACCCAGCGAATCTCCCTCACGCATGGACGCACGCACGGCTTGGTCGTCCTGGGCAATTACGCAGGCCTGCAACTTCGGAACGTCGAGGGTATGTTTCTGGGCTTGCAGGGTCGCCAATTTGTCGAGTTCCGCACCAGCGGCTTCCAGTCCCTTCTCCTTGTAAACTTTATCCGCTTCTTCCTTGGATACTTTGCCCAAGGCCGCGCTCGCAGCGCGCCCCTTCTCTTTGTACTGCACGGTGACTTCATCGCCATTGTGGTGTAGATAGTCAGCGTAATCCCAATAGGAGTCGGCGTTCTGTGCTGCCAAACAATTTGCGTCGATGGCCGCATGAACCGACCATGGGTGAATCTCTTCGAGCGGGTAATCCTTGTAGATGAATACGACGCGGTCACTGTATTCCTTGAAGAGACCGGGGAAGAGTGTCGCGTGCATACGAGAGCAGAAGGGACACTCGAAATCGTCATAGTTGACGACGGTAACCTTGGCATTCTTGTTGCCACGCGTCGGGCGTCCCGTAAGGTCGATCTTCTTCATGACGTCCGAGTAAGGGTCAGTGGTCAGGTCGAGTCGCGTAAGGCGAATCAGACTCTTATGATCGCGCGCAAGCAGGAATTCGAAGTCCTGCTTCTTGCCAGGACTGGAGAAGGTGATCGTCACCGCGTCATAGTTCGCAAAGTCGCTCGCCCGCAACGAGCCGATTCCCACTCTTACATCCGGTGGGAGTGAGTAGTGCGCTCGCACCTGACGCTCGATGACGCGCGTTATATCGGAAGGTGGAGGTGCGCCAGGGGAGGGGGCAGGAGACGGCGAAGACTGAGCCGAGCAGCCCAGACAGACCAGTAAGAGTACGAGAAACGCGCGGCGAGCAATCATCAATTGAAACCACCCAAGCAAGGGGAAACGCTTGATTATCTCACGGCCTGAAGACTCTGGGCGGCCAGCCCTCCGGGACTTGAATCGTTCTTTCAACTGCCCCACGGCTGACGCCGGGATCATCTGGCGCGCCCCTCCGCGGCCGGAATCTTGACGGCTCGCAATTTACGCCGACATGAGACGGCGCGATAATGCTTGTAAAGCGAGGGTGTCTCTATCGAGAAGGTGGTGCATACTTAGCCGCGCCCCCGGAGCAATTCCTCCGGCGTCAACAACTGATTCATTGACCCTGAGCGGAAACCCTCGAGGTCCAGCGTGACGAACTTGAATCCCAAGGCCTTGAATATACGAGTGAATTCGGACGCCATTTCCGGTGTCAGCGCCCGCGGGAGTTCTTCCCGCGCGATCTCGATGCGCACGATTTCTCCGTGATGCCGGACGCGGAACTGACGAAACCCCATGCCTCGCATTGCATCTTCGCCATGCTCAATCACGCGCAGGGCTTCGGGCGTGACAGGACGGCCGTATTCCATGCGAGAAGAGAGACAGGCGGAGGCCGGCTTGTCCCAGACCTGCAGGCCGAATTGACGGGCCAACTCGCGAATCTCCGACTTAGTGAGTCCTGCTTCGAGCAGCGGGGCAAGTACATGGTGCTGCCGAGCCGCCTGCTGTCCGGGACGAAAATCTCCCTGGTCGTCGGAGTTCACACCGTAGGCGATAGCGTCGAACGCGTTGGCCTCGCGATAGTGCTCGAGGACGGTGAACAATTCATCTTTGCAGTGAAAACAGCGCATGGCGTCGTTGCGGACGTAGGCTGGATTATCCAGTTCTCTAGTCTCGACAACCTCGACTGGAATTCCGTGCTCACGCGCAAAGGCCAGAGCATCCTCGAGATGAGTTCTCGCCAGGCTGGCGGAATCGGCAATGACAGCGCGCATTTGGCGGTCGAGCGCTTTATGGGCCATCCAGGCAAGAAACGCAGAGTCGATACCGCCGGAGTAAGCAACGATCAAGCGAGGGTGAGCTGTCAAGATCTGGCGCAGGCGCTCGGATTTTAGGTCGAGTTCGCTCACTTCGATTTATCCGATGCTGCTGTTACATCGGGTAGTTAATAAAGTCTTTCCTGTCTTCGCAGGTTGCCAAAGGCGCCTACGTTAGCCAGAGTAAATGAAAAACGGTACTGGTTCTCGTTGCGGACCGATCCTAACGCAAAACGACGATATTCAAGACTCAAGCCGCAGCAATCCCAGTTGTAACTCGTTTGTGCAGTCGCGTACTGCAGCGATCCGTGGTTCGCGTCGAAGCCGAAACTGCTGGCCGCGCTTAGGCCGCGCTTGTTCAGTTGGCCGTAGCCGAACAGAACTCGAAACTGATGGAAATCGTTGGATGGCGCGGGCGTGTCGAACAGTGTCTTAACGGGATTGTCGATGACCCGCAGGAAAGCGTCTCCGCCGCCCATCGTGAATGGGCCGTAGTGGTAGTTGATCAGAGCCATGCTGGAGTTAATGCGGCCGGCGTTGAGATCGTAGTCGAGGTCCCACTCGGTGGTGGTGCGTGGGCTGGTTTCGGCGCGCAAGCGGGAAATGAGCGGAGCGAAGTGCCGAGCCGAATTCAGGAATGCGGTGCCGGTGAAATCGGCGGTCGTGGCGAACACGTTCCGTTCGCCGGGCGCGAGTGCGTTGCC
>Ga0075029_100000576_pt1 | contig 21144 bp, 20 predicted proteins | sample LitLauG_LLR_2013_FD_71391 | JGI IMG/M metagenome (GOLD analysis project Ga0075029, IMG submission 71391) | Freshwater sediment microbial communities from North America - Little Laurel Run_MetaG_LLR_2013 | ecosystem: Environmental > Aquatic > Freshwater > Creek > Sediment | place: USA...
GGACCATGCGGGCGGCGCCGGCGACGCGACGGAAAACGTTCGCTACCATTGCCCTCAAAACCGCCTTGGCCGCTATTGACCTGTGGCTGCGGCCCCGTGATGAACGACGGCAGGCGATCAACGCCGCCACTGTCCCCTATCACGGGCTGCGGCTGGGGCTGTGGCTGGAATTGAGGTTGCTGACGCTGTTCGCGGTGATGTTCACGATCGCGAGGTTGGTGCTGATCGCGCTGCTGATAGGGCTGCCCCTCGCGCTGGTGGTCTCGGGGATTGTTGTCCCGCTGCATGAACGGCTGTTGCTGAACCGGGACGAAACCGGGCTCCTGCCCAAAACTCGAAAAGCTGTCGTCGTCCTCGCCGTCATCGGAGGCCATTTCAGCCTCGAGCCGGGGCTGTGGCTGGTTCTGGCGGAATTGCTCCTGCGCGGCAGCGATCAAACGGAAATAATGTTCGGCATGCTGGTAGTAGTTCTCGGCGGCGACCGGGTCGCCGGAAGAACGCGCGTCGCGCGCAAGCTGCACGTATTTCTCGGCGACGTGGGATGCGGTCCCGCGGATCTTGATGTCCGGCCCATTCGACTCGAATACCCGGGTCATCGGGTTCTGGCCACGCCGGTTGTTGTTATTGTTGTTGTTGTTCCGGTTACGCATCCGCTTGTTGTTTTGACCGTTTCTCATGTCGTGCCTTTATTCCAGCCCTGAAGTTACCAGTCTTGAAGTTACGAGCCTTGAAGTTACGAGCCTTGAAGTTACCAGCCTCGAATTTGCGAACCTTGAAGTTACGAACCCTGGATTGCCGTAACCATCTGGATCGACCCGTTCCACGGTTAGCCCGGTCCATGCGCGTTTTGCGCGCGTCCGATCGAGCGCCATTCATTTCCTCACAGATTTGCAGTACGTCGCACTCAGCAAAGACGCGTTCCCCACCACCCCGGCGTGCGTCGCCGGTCGCATCAAATCATTTCGCCTGCCAAAACAAGCACAGGTTTCTAGCGTGAGTTTTCAAGCGCAATATCAGGCTTTCGTTCGCTTTGCGGTCAGAAGCGGCGCAGCTTTCCAAAGCCATCGCGCTCAAAGGGACCTGCGTTTTGGAACCTTTCACTCGGGGCGGGCTCTCGCCTTGAGAACTCTGGCTTCAAATCCGTATGCTTTACGGGGCCAGCAACCCTGGACCGATGTTGGTAGTAAAGGTAGTCGCTCCAAGGGAATATTCCAAGTGGTTTTTTTGCGTTCCAATCGGGCTTTATCGGGGCGGCTTCCGGCCCGCTACCGCCCGCGGAATGCCTGCCAGGTCAGCCCTTGCCGGCCTTTCCAGCATTAACCCTGCCGCCGCCATCAAGCCCTCGATATGCCCGCTTTGGCCGATTCCCGCTTCCACGACAAGCGTCGCGCCGGGCGCGAGCAGTCCGGCGGCCTGCGGAACAAGCGCGCGGTAAGCGTCAAGTCCGTCGGTGCCTCCGTCCAGCGCATCACGAGGGTCATAATCGCGCACCTCTCTGCTGAGGCTGGCGATTTCGGCCGAGCGGATATAGGGCGGATTCGACACCACCAGATCGAACATGCCTGATAACGCCGCCGCGTAGTTGCAGGCAACGAACGCGGCACGCGAGGCGAGCCCCAGCCGGGCCGCATTGCGGCTTGCTGCCCGCAAGGCAGCCGCGCTTATGTCGGTACCGATACCTGCCGCCTCCGGAAGCTCGGACAAAAGCGCCAGAAGTATCGCGCCCGACCCGGTACCCAGATCGGCAATACGCGGCTGCGAATCGGGGGGAAGGTCGCCGCGCCAAATCTCGAGGGCGAGTTCGACGACCGTCTCGGTATCGGGTCTTGGTACCAGCGTCGCCGGAGAGAGAAGCAGGGGCAGGCCCCAAAACTCCTTGAAGCCGAGGATTCGAGCGACCGGTTCACCAGCCATGCGCCGCCGCGCGAAGCCCTCGATGCGCGCCGATTCGTCTCGCGTGAGGGGTTGCGCTGCCGCCGCGATCAGGTCTGTGAGATCCAGCCCCAGTGCCGCGCCGACCAGCGACCGTGCATCGAGTTCAGGGCAATCCATCTGAGCAGATTTGAACCGCGCGGCAAGCGCGCGCCGCACAGATTCGATGGATTGCCCGGGTTCGTTTGCCCTCACGCGGCAGCGCCCTGGGCGGCAAGCTGGGCCGCCTGGTGCTCCGTCGTCAGCGCGTCGATCAATTCGCCGAGCGCTTCGCCGGAGATCACCTGCTGGAGCTTGTATAGCGTCAGGTTGATGCGGTGATCGGTCACGCGGCCTTGAGGGAAATTATAAGTACGTATGCGCTCGCTCCGGTCGCCGGAACCGACCTTCTCGCGGCGATCTGCCGAGCGCGCAGCATCGATGCGCTGGCGCTCGGCATCGTAGATGCGGGAGCGAAGGATATTCATCGCCGAAGCACGGTTCTTATGTTGCGATCGGCTATCCTGCATCATCACCACGATGCCGGTAGGAATGTGGGTGATGCGAATTGCGGATTCGGTTTTATTGACGTGCTGTCCGCCGGCCCCCTGCGCGCGCATGGTCTCGATGCGCAAATCATCCGGTTTGATATCGACGTCGACATCCTCGACTTCCGGCAGCACCGCGACGGTCGCTGCCGATGTATGGATGCGGCCCTGCGTTTCGGTATCGGGCACGCGCTGCACCCGATGCACACCGGATTCGAATTTCAACTTGGCGAAGGCGCCGCGGCCTCGTACTTCGGCGATGATTTCCTTGAACCCGCCCATGGTGCCTTCGCTGGCCGAAATCACCTCGACCTTCCAGCCCTGCAACGCTGCAAACCGCTCATACATCCGGAACAGGTCGCCCGCAAACAGCGCGGCCTCGTCGCCGCCGGTACCCGCGCGGATTTCAAGCATCACGTTTCGATCGTCCATCGCATCCTTGGGCAGCAGCGCCACGCGGATCTGCTGCGCCAGATCGGCGCTTCGCGCCTGAAGCGTTTCGCGCTCGGCCTCCGCCATGGCGCGCATTTCAGGTTCTGTCGCGGGGTCCGCGATGAGCGCATCGATACCTGCCACTTCCGCATTGGCATTGCGGTAGGCCTTGACGGCGTCGATCAACGGGTTGAGCTCGGCGAGCTCGCGCGTGATTCGGACATAATCCTCGGAGCTCACCCGACCCAGTAACTGAGCCTCGAGGGACGCGTGGTGCGCCAGCAAAATATCAAGTTTGGCTTCGGGCAGCATGGTCATGTCTTGGTCTCGAACAGGCGCGCATCCGGCAAATGTGGCGATCGGTCTTTGCGAATGGAATGCGTGTCAAACTCCAAAAAGGGTCGGGGCGGCGGGGTTATCGGCTACAATGACAGCCCCTCGGCCTCGGCGAATTCGGTCAACTTCTGCCGGATCGATATGCTGCCGGACGGAGCGTCGAGCAGAGGTCCCATCGCAGCTTCCGCCTTGCTGGCGTCGAGGTCGAGGACCATGGCCTTGACCGGACCATGCCCGGTCGCAGACAGCGAGAGCGAGCGGTAGCCAAGTGCAATCAACGCCAGGGCGCCGATCGGTTTCGATGCCATTTCGCCGCAGAGAGAGACGGATTTTTTCGCCGCATCCGCCTTCCGGACGATTTCCCGCAGCACCCGCAATATCGGGGCGGAGAGGGTATCGAACCGCTCGGAGACCTTGGCATTGCCTCGATCGACCGCGAACAGGAATTGGAACAGGTCGTTGGAGCCCACCGATATGAAATCAACCTTCTTCAAAAGTTCGTCGAGCTGGTAAAGCAGCGCAGGCACCTCCACCATGGTCCCCACGTCGATGCGTTCCGGCAGCGGATGGCCGTGCTGACGCAGGTAAGTGAGCTCGCGTTCGACGATTGCCTTGGCTGCATCGAACTCGGCGACCTCGGTGATCATCGGGAACATGATGCGCAGCGCGCGCCCGCCGCCGGCTCGCAGCAGCGCGCGAATCTGGCCGCGCAGCAGGCCGGGTCGGTCAAGCCCGAGCCGGATCGCGCGCCAGCCCAGCGCCGGATTCTCCTCGATCACGGTCTCCATGTAGGGCAGTGCCTTGTCGCCGCCGATATCGAGGGTGCGGAAGGTCACCGGCTTGGAGCCCGCGGCGTCCAGCACCGTGCGATACAGCGCGAGCTGATCGCTGGTGCGTGGCAGGCTCTGGCCGACCATGAACTGCAGCTCGGTACGAAAGAGACCGATGCCGGCGCTGCCGGTGTCGTCGATATGCGGCAGATCGATGGTCAGGCCGGCATTGATCATCAATTCAACGGGCTGACCATCCCTGGTGAGGCAAGGCCTGTCGCGCAGGGCCAGATATTGTGCCTGGCGGCGTGCACGAAAACGCACCCGCTCCGCATAGGCCTGCTCGATTTCCGCCGAAGGCCTGACATAGATGGCGCCCGCGGTGCCGTCGACGATGATGGCGTCGCCGGGGTCGGCGATACCCGGTGCGTTGGGCACCTCACCTACGGCAGGGATGCCGAGGGCGCGCGCGACGATCGAAACGTGGGAGTTGGCGGTACCTTCCTCCAGAACCAGTCCGCGCAGGCGCTTGCGGTCGTAGTCGAGCAACGCCGCGGGTCCCATCGCGCGTGCGATCAGGATGGCGTTGTCAGGCAGCTGTTCGCGAGAAGGCGCATGATCCCGTCCGACCAATTGCCGCATCAATCGATGACCGAGGTCTTCGAGATCGTGCAGGCGATCGCGCAGATAGGGGTCGGTGGAACGCAACATGCGCGCGCGGGTATCGGACTGCACGCGCTCGACGGCGGCTTCCGCGGTCAACCCGGTGGCGACCGCCTCGTGCAGCTTGTGCGACCAGCCATGATCGTTGGCAAACATCCGATAGGCTTCCAGGACGTCGCGATGCTCGCCTCCTTCGGCGACGTCGCCGCGCTCAAGCATGCGGTCGAGATCGGCGCGCAGCTTGACCAATGCCGAATCGAGACGCTTGATTTCCTTTGGCAGGTCTTCGGCGATGTAATTGATGATAACGACGCGGGGCTCATGCAGCACGACGTGGCCGAGCGCGATGCCGTCGGACAGGATCGCGCCGGATTTGTGCAATGAATGCCGCGCGGCGGGCTCGGCGCCGGGTTGCGCCAGCGCCGACAATTCGCCCGAAGCGATCATCTCGGCCAGCACCATCGCGGTAGTCTGAAGCGCCTCGACTTCTTCCTCGACATAGGTGCGTTTGGCGCGATTCTGCACGACCAGGACACCGAGCGTGTTGCCGGCGCGCAGAACCGGAACGCCCAGGAAGGAGTGATAGATCTCTTCGCCGGTTTCCGGGCGAAACGAAAACGCCGGGTGGCTCTGAGCGTCACTCAGGTTGAGCGGCGTGGCTTCGCTTGCGACGAGACCGACAAGGCCCTCGTGCGCGCTCAGCACGGTTCTGTGTACCGCGTCGCGGTTGAGACCTTCGGTGGCGTAGAGTTCGAGCGTGTTGTCGACGCGCAGCACATAGACGGAGCAAACCTCCGCCACCATGTTGGCGGCGATCAGCACCACGATCTTGTCCAGTCGCTCCTGAGCGCTGACCTGCTCCGCCATGGTTTCGCGAAGCCGTCTCAACAGGACGCGGGGGCCACCCGACGCGCTTCGCATGTGTTGATACCCTCCCCCGCAAGGCCAGCCCGCCGGGTGGCCGGCAGATGGCGTTAAACCCGAAAAACAACAATTTTATCCATTCGGCGCCGCCGCAAGCCGGAATACCGGCCGAATCAGCACCGCCAAAACTGTGGCACTGTCCGCGGCGGCTCGCCCATCAGGCCGTATAGCGAATTGAGACTTGTTTTGCCAAGCAAAACGCCTGCCAAAGGTTGAACCCGGCATCACGCCTCATGCTGCAGCAGCTAACGAACCGCGTGACGGACAAGCGGCAGCAATGATGCGAACCTCCAAATCGCCTCACTAGGGCTGATCGAGCCCGTAGAGGGCATGCAGCGTGCGCACCGCAAGTTCGGTATAGGCGGTGTCGATCAGTACCGAAAACTTGATTTCGGAGGTAGTGATGGCGCGGATGTTGATGTTGCGCGCGGCGAGGGCCGCGAAGGCCTTGGCAGCGACGCCGGCGTGGCTGCGCATGCCGCTGCCGATCACAGAGATTTTCGCGATGTCGGTCGCGCTGTCGAGCCGGGCATAACCGATCTTGGCCTTGGCGGAGGTAATGGTGTCGCGGGCACGCGTGTAGTCGGAAGCAGGTACCGTGAAGGTCAAATCGGTGGTTTTGCCGTCCTCCGAGACATTCTGCACGATCATGTCGACGTTGATATTGGCCTCCGCGAGCGGTCCAAAGATCGATGCAGCAACCCCCGGCTTGTCCTGGATCTGACGGACCGAAATCTGCGCTTCGTCCTTGGAAAAGGCGATGCCGGTGACGACGTGGCTTTCCATGATTTCCTCCTCGCTGCAGATCAGCGTGCCCGGCGGGGTACCGTGCGGGTCGATGTCCTCGGGCTTGTCGAAGCTGGAACGAACGAAGACTGGCATGTTGTGCACCATGCCGAGTTCCACCGAGCGAACCTGCAGAACCTTGGCACCCTGGGAGGCCAGTTCCAGCATGTCCTCGAAAGCAATCTTGTCGAGCCGCCGTGCCTTCGGAACCACCCGCGGGTCGGTCGTATAGACGCCATCCACATCGGTATAGATATCGCAGCGGTCGGCATGAATGGCGGCGGCGACCGCAACGGCCGACGTATCGGAACCGCCGCGTCCCAGCGTGGTGATTCGATTGGTCTGCGGATAGATGCCCTGGAAGCCCGCGATGACGGCGACCTCCTTGCGTTCCCTGAACCGATTGACGAGTTCAGTTCCGTCGATGTCGAGTATTCGTGCCGAAGCGTGGGCGTCGCTGGTCTTGATCGGGATCTGCCAGCCCTGCCATGAGCGCGCCTGGATGCCGATTGCCTGCAGCGTGATCGCAAGCAAACCCGCGGTGACCTGTTCGCCGGATGCCACCACAGCGTCATATTCGCGCGCGTCATGCATCGGTGAGGCCTCGCGGCACCAGTCGACCAGTTCGTTGGTCTTGCCGGCCATGGCCGAGACCACCACCGCGACGTCATGCCCGGCATCGACCTCGCGCTTGACGTGACGCGCGACGTTGCGGATGCGTTCGATGTTGGCGACGGATGTGCCGCCGAATTTCATCACGAGGCGACCCATGACGACTGGTGCATTCCCCTGCAAGGATTTGTAATGTAGACCGCAACCCAAACCGGCAGCGCGCGTCCTCAAAGGCGCGTATACATAACGGCGCGGTTGGGAGCAAGCAACCGGGTTCCAGGCCTCCCCGAAACGGCGCGGGACCATGATTTTGGGTTAATTGAGGCTGATTGCATGGGGCGTTATATCGACGAGATCCTGCAGCCCGGTGAGAAAGTGCTGTATTCGACCAACCTTCACTGGATTTTCTACTGGCGGGCGATCGCAGCCTGGATCGTCGCGCTGGTTCTGTTGGTGCTGTCTCGCGCCACCACCACCGAGGGCGTCGTGCTGTTATGCCTGTCGGCGGCCGCCGTGGTGGCGCTCGCCGCACTGTACTGGACCGCCGCGGCCTGGTTCCTTCGCTGGACCACCGAGACTGACGTCACCAACCTCCGGGTCGTGCACAAGTCCGGTTTCATCAGACGACGCACCTTCGAGATGAGCCTCGACAAGGTCGAAAGTGTCGACGTAAACCAGAGCATCCTTGGCCGTATCCTCAACTACGGCGACGTGACCATCCTCGGCGTCGGTGAAGGCAAGGAAACCATCGCCAACATCGCCTCGCCGCTGGCGTTTCGCAATTTCATCACCGCGCGATAGGAGTGGCGGCAGCCATGGCCATGCAACAGAATTATCCTGCCGATTCTTCCAAGGCCACGGTATCGACGGTCGATCCGGCGGAGATCGCAAAATTCTCGAAACTGTCCGAGCAGTGGTGGGACCCCAAGGGCAAGATGGCCCCGCTGCACAAGATCAATCCGCTGCGGCTCTCCTATATACGCGACGCCGCCTGCCGCAAGTTCGAGCGCAACGTCAAAAGCCTGAACTGCCTCTCCGGCTTGCGGATCCTCGATATCGGTTGCGGCGCAGGCCTGCTGTGCGAACCGTTCACGCGGCTCGGCGCGCAGGTCATCGGCGTCGACCCTTCGGCAAGCAATATCGCGGCGGCGAAGTTGCACGCCGACAAGGGCCATTTGTCGATCGATTATCGCTGCACCACGGCCGAAGAGATGGATGTGCGCGAGCGCTTTGACATAGTTCTTGCGATGGAAGTGGTCGAGCATGTCAGCGATGTCGGGCTGTTCCTCAAGCGCTGCGCGGCAATGCTAAAGCCCGGCGGATTGATGGTCATCTCGACGCTCAACCGCAACTGGAAGAGCTTTGCGCTCGCCATCGTCGGCGCAGAATATATCCTGCGATGGCTGCCGCGCGGCACCCATCAATGGGAGAAATTCGTCACCCCCGACGAACTCGCGCACCATCTGCATGACAACAAACTGGCGATCACCGAGCAGACCGGCGTGGTATACAGCCCGTTTGCCGATCGCTGGGGCCTGTCCTCGGACATGGACGTGAACTACATGGTGGTGGCTGAAGGAACGGTCTGACGCATTAGGGTGCGCGTCGTCGTCCTCCCAAGCGCGGGGACAACGATGCGGGAGTAGCCTTATGCAATAAGTCAGGTTGACCCGTCGGGCCTCGCCGTTCACGGTGACGGTGAAAATTCTCAGGCCACCGAATCCTCGCATGCCCGGCATCTCTTCGCTCTGGATACCCTTTACCCTCACTGGCGCGTTGGGGCAGGTGGCGCGCAACGCGATGCAGCGGCAGTTGACGGGGCCGCTCGGCACGTGGGGTGCCACCAATATCCGCTTCCTGTTCGGCTTTCCGTTCGCGCTGCTGTTCTTCGCCGTGATGCTGCTCGCGAGCGGAGATCCATTGCCATGGCCTGCTCCGGCGTTCTGGCCGTGGCTGCTGCTCGGCGCCATCAGCCAGATTATCGCAACCGGGCTGATGCTGGTGGCGATGAATGAAAGCTCGTTCGTGGTGACGACGGCCTATCTCAAGACCGAGGCGATCCAGACCGCGATCTTCGGCTTTGTCTTTCTCGGCGATCATCTCACCGGGTTGAAGGTCATCGCCATCCTGGTCGCAACCGCCGGCGTCATCATCACCGCGCTGCGCCCCGCCGGCGCCAGGGGTTTCGCCGATTTCAGGCCGACGATGGTGGGTCTGGCGTCGGCCGCGATGTTCGCGCTCTCGGCGAACGGCTATCGAGGCGCGATCATCGCGATCCAGGGTGTGTCGTTCGTGACGGCGGCAACATATACCCTGGTATTGGGTCTGTTCGTGCAGACCTTGATGCTCACGATCTATCTTCTGGCGCGCGCGCCTGGCGTGCTCAAGGCGATCCTGAACCTGTGGAAACCTTCTCTACTCGCGGGGTTCATGGGCGCGTTCGCCTCGCAATTCTGGTTCCTGGCATTTGCGCTGACCGCGGCCGCCAACGTGCGCACGCTGGCGTTGGTGGAAGTTTTGTTCGCGCAAGGCGTGGCGCATTACTCCTTCAAGCAGCCGCTCACGGGCCGCGAGCTCGGCGGAACAGCACTCATCGTGATCGGCGTGGCGCTCTTGATCGCGGTTTGACCGGACCTCGTAGAGTGGGCAAAAGCGCATTTGCGCCGTGCCCACCGGGTGCGAAGTAGATGGAATGGCGGGCAAGCTTGCGCTTTGCCCACCCTGCGTTACTGGTGGCGGCTTGAAAGCGTTATCGAGCGAACCGCTACAGGCTTCGCCCGAAAACACCGCAGCGACAGTTCGTCGTGGCCACTCAATTCCTGTCGTCCGGCAGAACCGGCAAGGGTGTCACGTCCACACCTTCCTCGATCAATGCGCGCGCTTCGTCCGGCGAGGCCTCGCCGTAGATTGGACGATGCTCAATATCGCCGTAATGCATTTTGCGCGCTTCGCTGGGGAAGCGCTCGCCGACATTGTCGGCATTCTTGACGATGTGATCGCGCAATTCCTTGAGCTTGGCGCGCAGTTCGTGTTCCTGTGCCATCAGGAGCGGCGTGGGTGCGGGGGCTGTGACTTCCGTGGCGACTGCTGGCGCAGGCGCGGCGGGCGCGCCGCTTTTGCGTCCCTTCCTGGTCACGATCTGAGGCGCCATGATGTCGCGCTCGACCTTGGTCGAGCCGCAAGAAGGGCAGCTCACGAGCTTGCGTTTTTCCTGGGTCTCGTAGGCGGACGAGCTCTGGAACCAGCTTTCGAAGGAATGACCCTGGGCGCAGCGGAGCTGGTAATGGATCATGCCGATCCTCGCACCAGGTGCAGATGTTCGGGGCCGGAATTCGGATCGGCAACGCTGAAACGTCGCCCGTGCTGCAGCGAGGGCACGCTCTTGCGCGCGGTCTCGACCAGGGATGGATCGATCTTGGCCATGAAAACGCCGGGCTCGATGCCGCCCTCGGCCAGCACCTCGCCCCACGGCGCAATGATCAACGAGTGACCGTAGGTCTCGCGCTTGTTCTCATGCATGCCGGCCTGCGCCGCGGCGAAAACGAAGCAGCCATTTTCGATGGCGCGGGCGCGCAGCAGCGTATGCCAGTGGGCCTCGCCGGTTTTCCGGGTAAAGGCGGAGGGCACGGTGAGGAAGGAGGCGCCGCTTTCGGCGAGCGCTCGATAGAGCGCGGGAAAGCGCACGTCATAGCAAATGGTGAGACCGATGCGCCCCCATGGCAGGTCCGCGATCACGGCCGTTTCGCCGGGCTGATAGTTGGCGGACTCGCGATAGCTTTCGCCGCCAGGCAGATCGATATCGAACATATGGATCTTGTCGTAGCTTGCGATCACAAGACCATCGGGCCCGATCAGGAACGAGCGGTTGACCGCGCGTTCCGGCGATGCGCGCAGCGCCAGCGAACCGATATGCAGGTGGATTTTCAGTTCCTCCGCCAGCGCTCGATAGGACCTGAGCGAAATATCGTCCGCTTCGCTTGCCAGATGTTCGAACAGCGCCTTGCGGTTAAGCTGCATCATGTTGCTCACCTCGGGGGTGAGCACGTAGTCAGCGCCCTGGGCAGCGGCCTGCCGGATCAGCCGTGTACCCTGTTCGAGGCTTGGTTCCGGCAACAAGGCGGTGCGCATCTGCACCATGGCGGCTGTGAATGTGCGCTCGGCGTTCATGAGTCGGCCTTTTCACCCGCCAGCAGTCCGTCAAGTTTTCCGTCACGATCCAGCGCGTACAGTTCCTCGCAGCCGCCGACGTGGACTTCACCGATGAAAATCTGTGGAAAGGTCGAACCGGCACCGGCGCGGCGATACATCCTTTCGCGAAGCGAAGGGTCGGCAGCCACGCTTAGTTCGGTGAAGGCGGCATTCTTGCGCGCCAAAAGCGACTTGGCAGCGGCGCAATAGCCGCAGCCCGGGCGGGTGTAGATTTCAATTGCAGCCGTCATTACGCGCTCTGTCTGGAAGAGATCGCTGGATTATATGGGAGTTTTATGGCTATCCACAACCCGGGCAAACACCAGCACGTCCACCGAAGCCGCCTTCGCGCGCAAGAGCGCTCGCGCGCAGGCATCCACCGTCGCGCCTGAGGTCAGGACGTCGTCGACCAGGACGACACGGCGGCCAGCGATCAGGGCTTGCCGGTCGGGAGCCACCTTGAACGCACCCTGCACGTTGCTTGCCCGCTGCGGTCTCGAAAGGCCGATCTGCTGCTCAGTGGGACGTGTGCGGCGGAGCGCCTCGGACACCACGCACACGCCGCTTTGCCGCTCGATGACCCGTGCCAGCGCACCGGATTGATTGTAGCGGCGGTGCCAGGCGCGCCGCCAATGCAGCGGCACCGGAATGAGCACGTCGGCGCCATCGAGCAAATCTCGTCCGGCGCGTGCCATCCAGCGGCCCATGGTGGGAGCGAGGTCGGTTCGGTCCTGGTATTTCAACGCATGTACGAGCGTTCGCGCCACGTCGTCGTAGCGCACCGCCGCGCGTGCCCGCGCATAGGCCGGCGGATTGGAGATCGCCTCCATCGAAAGCATGTCAGGTCCGGGATCATAAACAAAGGGAATACCAAGCCGCGGACAAAATGGGGGCGCGATGAAAGACAATTTGGCCCAGCAGTCGGAGCAAACGCCTTCGCCGTCGACGGGTTCACGGCATGCCACGCACAAGGTCGGCAGCGCGATGTCGAGCGCTAATTTCGCCGCATCACGCCATGCCCCCCGAAAGATCTTCACCGCGCCTCTGAAATGAGTGGCGATGGAACGGGTGGGGGTTATTTCGACGTCCATGCCGCAAACGCTAGCGTCGGGTATTGCCCTGCTCAAGAATCTTGTCGATCAAATCCGCTCTACCGGCCTCAACGTTGCGCGACACGTTGGCGAGGCCGGTAAGCCAGCCTGGTGTGACCGACGCAATAGGGCAGGCCGTCCAGCGGGCGGTTGCCGCAGAAACAGAAATCGTCAGTGCCGGGGGTGCTGATCGGCCAGCGGCACTTGTGCTCGCTCAACTCGAGCAGCGAGCACGGATGTTCGCTGCTGATCGTTTCCGGGTCGGTCGCGGGCTCTGCCTCGTCGTATAGTTTCCGTAGCAACTGGTACTGCAGCCTCGGTACCGACCTCGTGCGCCTGTGCTTGGCATCGTCTTTTCGTACGGTCCGGCGCGGCTCGTTTTCGCGCGTCAGATTGAGCCTTGAGATTTTGCCGATCACGGCGTTGCGGCTCACGCCGATGTCATTGGCAATCTCGCGGCAGGACAGTCCGGCCGCAAATCGGATCTTCAGGAGTTCGACGCGTTCAGGTGTCCAGGTCGGTTCTTTTGCAGGCATTTGTTCATCCCGAGCTACGAGCCGTCGCTTCAATCGCGGTCGGCCCTGCAGTCGTCCGATCAGCGCCCGCGCGCGCCCCAACAGATTCTCAGGGCGTCTTGCCGTTGTCGCGGATCGAAAGCAGGCCGTCCTTGATGGCCAGCCGAATACCTTCCTCGATCAAGGTTCTTGCAACGCCCGGTACGCTGGTGCCGTGGGTGCCCTGTCTGACCAGTTTTTCGAGGTAGGTGATGGTCGAGAGCGCCAACGTGATCGGAACGCGGTCGGTTTCGGCTTTTTCCGTGGCCATGAACGAAGGCTAGCCTTTAACTGGGGTACTGAAAAGTATCTTTTTAGAGTCTATTTGGGTCAAAAGAGGGCCAGATTGTCAGGCGGGGGCAGGGGGCGTACCAAGCCGCGATGGGTTCGAACCCGCCCCAGGCGCCCGTCCTTTTCGACCGCTCGCTCTTGCGTGTGCGGCAGAATCGCGCCCTTCGCGGCGGGGCGGCCACGTTCCTGCTGGATAGCGTGGCCGAGGATTTGGCAGGACGCCTGAATGCGGTCTTGCGGGAGTTTTCCGACGTCGCCGATGTCTGGACGCCCGGCGAAATCCTGGCCAAGGCGCTGCGCCAGCGCTTCAAATCGGTCGCTCACATTGGCTTGCAGCAACCCGATGAGAGGCTGGCTCTCAAACCGGATTCGCTCGATCTCGTCGTCTCCGCGCTTGCCTTTCAATTCGCCAATGATCTTCCGGGCGTACTGACGCAAATCCGTCGCGCGCTGCGGCCCGACGGCCTGCTGCTGGCAGCGATGATCGGCGGCGATACGCTGACCGAGTTGCGGCAAGCCTTCGCCGCGGCGGAGGCCGAACTTGAAGGCGGGGTGTCGCCGCGTGTCGCGCCATTTGCGGATTTGCGCGATATTGGCGCGCTGATGCAGCGTGCCGGGTTGGCGCTACCCGTCACCGATGTCGATCGCGTCGTGGTCCGTTACGACAGCGCGTTCGCCTTGATGGCCGATTTGCGTCGTATGGCCGCAACCAACATCCTGGTCGAACGGCGGCGCACGCCGACCCGCCGTGCGACGTTATTGCGAATGGCGCAAATCTACGCCGAGCGTTTCGCCGATGCCGACGGACGCATCCGCGCCACCTTCGAGGTAATCTGGCTGTCGGGCTGGGCACCGCATGAAAGCCAGCAGAAGCCGTTGCGGCCGGGATCAGCGAAGGCCAGTCTGGCGGAGGCGGTGAGGCGACGCGAAACCTGATTGATGGTGTCCCGGACGCGGTGCAGCGTTCTTCACGCTGCTCCGCAGAGCCGGGACCCGTGACGAGGCGTCTCTCGATGGACCTCGGATCAGCAGCGCACCACGCTGACTGGCGCGATGCGCAGAATCCGGCGAACGCAGCCTCTCACAGCAGCAAATCGATCAGATGCGGGATCAGCGGCAGGTCCGCCGGCGGCATCTTGTAGTCGCGCAGTTTATTGGCGCGCACCCAGGCCAGGTTCTGGCCCTCACGCGCGACCACGTTGCCTTCCCAGCGCCGGCAGATGTAGAGCGGCATCAGGAGATGGAAATCGTCATAGGCGTGGCTCGCAAAGGTGAGCGGCGCCAGGCAAGCCTCTCTCACGGTGATGCCGATTTCCTCATGCAGTTCGCGGATCAACGTCGCTTCGGGCCGTTCCCCGGGCTCGAGCTTCCCGCCTGGGAATTCCCACAAGCCTGCGAGCGCCTTGCCCTGCGGCCGCTGCGCGATCAGGACACGATTGTCGGGATCAACCAGGGCGCAGGCGACCACGAGAGTGAGTTTGATAGCAGACATGGGATCTCGGAAACGGGATCTCGGAAACGGGGTCTCGGACGTTCATGGAGATGATCGGATTGCAGGGTCACCGATTAGGGATTCATTAACCCTATTAGGCCTGCAATTTTTTGATCGCAATAAGTTGACCTTAATTCATCTGGCGCACCTTCGAGACAATTTCATCGATAAGGCATTTTGATCATGCGTACTGTCAATCGTTTGATGCGCCGTTTCCGAAACGATCAGCGCGGCAATCTGGCCGTAATCTTTGCGATCGCATGCGTCCCACTGATCTCGGCCATCGGCTGCGCGATCGACTACACCGAGGCGGTGAGAATCAAGAGCAAGCTGCAATCGGCCGCCGACGCTGCGGCGGTGGCTGCGATTTCGCAGCAATCTTCCGGCTGGCTGGCTGCATCATTGATGACGACCAACGGCGAGGTTACGGCCGGCGAAAACGACGCCAGGAATGTCTTCAACGGCAACATCACGAATTTCCTCAGCCTCTTCAACGGTCAGACGGTCACCGCCACGGTAACGAAGACAGGTGCGAATCTGACGTCGGTGGTCAGCTTCTCCGCCAACGTGCCCGTCACCTTCATGAAGGTGGTCGGGTTTACGCAGCTGACCGTGACTGGCTCCTCGTCGGCCAGCTCCTCGCTGCCGCTGTATCTCGATTTCTACCTGACGCTGGATGTGTCCGGCTCGATGGGCCTGCCGTCGACCACGGCGGAGCAAGCGCGGCTGAACGGAGTCAATCCCGACAACTTCGGGCAATATCCGACCGGTTGCACGCTCGCCTGCCATTTCGCGGTACAGAACGTCTGCACCGACACCGGTTCGAACGCCCAGAAATATCCCACCAACAGCTATTGCATGGGCTACGCCTTTACGCGCGTCAGCCAGACGGCGTTGAACAATTTGCTCAACGTAAGGGCAACCAAGCAGGGAGTGCATAACTCGACAGCTCTCGGCTTTCCGGATTCGATGGTTCCCGGCCTGCCGGGTTCGCTCAATACGGACCCCACCTATGGGATACCAGCGGCCTCATCCTGTCCGACCGACGGCACCGATGCCTGCATCCAGTTGCGCGCCGACGCGGTGGGCTACGCGGTGAACCAGTTGTTCGCCACAGCCAACAGCAAGGCTGTAGTTGCCAATCAATTCCGTATTGGCCTGTATCCCTTCATCCAGACTCTCTACGCTTACTTCCCGTTGACCTCTGCCATCAACGGCTCGCCCACCAATTCCTCGACCATCAACTATGCCGCGGCAAATCTCGCCTCCCAGCTTGATACCAATACCAACTCCAACCTGGGTTCCGGCGGCACGCACATCGATACGGCGCTATCGCAGTTGAACACCCTCATCGCGAGCGTCGGCAACGGCAGCGCAACGAACAATACGCTGCCTTACGTCTTCCTCGTGACCGACGGTGCGCAGGATCCTCAGACCAAATCGCTGAACACGTCGGGCGGCTGGGCGGGAAGCAACCACGCCACCGTCATTGCCTCGGGAAGTTCCTCGCCCTGCCAGCCGCTCAAGAACCGCGGCATCAAGGTTTCCGTGCTGTATATTCCCTACGTGCCGATCGCGAATCCGAATCCGAACTTCGCCGGTGACGAGGACGACGCCGCCAACAACAACATCCCGAATATTCCTCCCAGCCTCCAGAGCTGTGCTTCGCCGACAGATTCGTCGGGGAGCTACTTCTACACCGCGAACACGCCGGCAGACATCCAGGCGGCGCTGAACGCCATGTTCAACCACGCCCTCGTCACGGCCCACATCACGAATTGAGGACGAGAGAATGCGGCCTCAGCCGGTCGCGACATTCACGACCGGTAGTCGCCGTTGATCGCGCCTGCGGTTCTATCGCCTCGGCCGGCGATATTTCAGCACGGATTCTGCACGGTGGAGGTAACGCGCGGAAACAGGTAATAGCTGTCGACGATCGGGACGGTCCCGGTGATCGTATAACCAAGGTTGGGCGTGTATCTGTACGTGACCTCGCCGAGTATCAACGATATGTTCGCGGGCGAGGGAGTTCCGAGGGCCGCTGGCAAAGTCATCGCCTGATTTACTGGCCGCGGGGTTCCGTTGAGCGAGTTACTCCAAGTCACGGTCGCGTTGCCACTGGCGTCCGTGGATACTTCCGACACCGTTATCGTCGCATTCCCGGACGCATAGGGAGCGATCGTCGCTGAGGACGCGCCAAGCATGGTGCTCAGCGTCGAGTTGGTGACGCAAGCGTTTCGTGACACCAGGTCCGCGACCGTGTGGGCGGTCTCGCTGACTTTGACGCTGATCGCTAGCCCGTTCCCGAGTTCGACGCCGCCCACCCAAAGCACCAGCATGAAAGGGAGCACGATGGCGAATTCTGTTGCGGCCACGGCGCGAACGTCGGCCCATAACTTCCGCACGTGATGAAACCTCTGGCTCATGAGTTGATATACGCCTCGTTCTGGAAAGCCGCGGACGCCATTATCAGGCGGGTGCCGTTCGAGAGGTTCGCCACGAGTGGAGCTATGAAAACCGGCCACAGATACATCACCCGCACGATAACGATGTCGTTGGGATTACCAGGGTTGAATTGCCAGGCGTTCGTCACGTTTCCATTGGCGTCGAAGGTCAGGGTTGGCGTGCCCGTGTTCGCCGTAGTCCATGAGCCGGCAACTTCCACGTCGATCATCAGGTTGTTGCAGTTGAATAGGATCGGAAGGTTGGAGCAGACCGCGGTGGCAAACTGGCTCTGGGTCATGCTCTGGGCCTGTGCCTGCCCCGTCAGGATTAGCCGACTCGATTGCGTCGCCGCGGTTTCCAGGAGCTGCTGGGCAAAGAAAACCAGGAAGGTCTGGATGATCCCGACCAGCAAACCGATGAACGGTGTGGCCACCAGCGCGAACTCGACCGCGGTTGCGCCCTGCCGGTCGGCCAGAAAGGCGCACCAGCCGCGACGTTTGGCTATAGGCACGGCGTGCGTGACGGTCATGACTGCTTTCCCTACTGAGTCAGGCGGGGGTCGGACGCGACCTTGAGGAACAGCTGCTGGAGTGCGGACGTGATATCGCCTCCGGTCGACACCTTGGTGTACAATCCCGGCGAGGCGCAGGATTGAAGGTTTGTCTCGATCTGGTCGGAGGTGCCGGTGGACGTGCCGTTGAAGGGGTGGATCCATGAGTCGTACCAGCTATTGGTGCTGTGGAGCGCCGCGTCGTCATATTCGGTGTAGAGCACCGCGACGCGGATTTTCTTGTTCTTGATGGTGGTGCAGATCGTGGGGTCGAGCGGCTGCTGACAGCGGTTACCACTGCGAGTCTTGTTGCAAGAGTTCGTGTACGGGTCGGTCGTAATGTTTACGTCGTCAACGCCATCGGTAACGAGGAAGATCACTTCCTGTGGCGTATCGCCAGCGACATTGGTGCCATTCCCCGGATTCGGCATGATGTTGTTGAGACTGTACAAAGCGCCCGCGATGCTGGTGTCGGCGTCGCTGTTATTATTCGATGATGTCAGCCAGTTGTTTTTGTAGACTGGCAGGACCGAAATGCTGTTGGCTGCACTCTGGATGGTCGCTACCGTGTAGCTCGTCGTCGAGTTGGGGGTCGTTGGAGTTCGCACCACCCCAGGTTTCCCGGAAGGCGCGAAGATCGGCGAACTGCTGTTCAACTGATAATCAAACGTATAGATTGCAACCCCGTAAGTATTTCTATTGGTGTTCGATATCTGGGAGGCGGTATTCATCAGGGATGTGACTGCCGTCGTTACCCGATCGATGCGTAGCGTGAGGTTAAGATTGCGGGCGAGAGCGTAATTGTCTTGGCTGGAACCGCCTGGATTTCCCAGATTGTCCGCGGCAGGATTAGTTTGGTGGCATGCGAATCCGCACCCTTTGAACCCGCTTGAGTCGACCTGATTTTGAGTGTTGGCGATCAGCGTGTTGATGTCGCTCGTGGTCGCCCCGATGGCCATGGAAGGCGAGTCGTCCAGCAATAGATAGAAATTGATGTTGGGTGCACCCTGGTTGCGTGTCGATGACCCGCCTGAGAACGGCCAACTCGCCTGGTGGAGCACGCCCGGGAAGGCATTGTTGGACGCCGACGCGTAGCAAACCTGAACGTTGCGGACGACCTGGTTATTTGAGTTGACAGGGTCAGCATAGACTGCATTCGTGCCGGGGCAGGCGGGATAGGTACAGTAACCGGTGGTGGCGTCGGGGGTGCTGCAATTAACCGCGACCGTCAAACTTGGCTGTCCCGCCAGGTTGTTGTTATTCACCAGAGTGTTCGCGGTGATATTGAAAACCTTCTGCGCGGCGGCCTGGGCCGCCTGCGGACTCTGCTGCATCATCACCGAGGTGACCGCGGCGACGGCGGCAGCATCGGTGGCGGCGTCGAGGTCGACCTTCATGTGCTGCGTATGCGTATAATCCAGCGCCATGCCGAGCAGAAAGATGGTCGGAACCATCATGAGCGCAAAGATGACGGCGACGTTCGCCTTGCGATCTATGACGAAATGATACAACCGAGCGCGGAGCATAATCTTCATCCCTAATGGGTCGCGGCAGGGCAGTTCCTTGGTATTCAATGATCGGGGAGGGAAGAAGGCTCTCGAAGAGCCTCCTCGCGCTCTCAACGTTACGTTGAAGATCAGCCATTAAGCAATCCTTACGCGGATCGCATGAACACGAGGCGGGCTGAAAATCGGCTCGATTTGATCAAGCCGGATCGTTAACAAATGCCAAATGCGGCTGATAACATTGGCGTAGTTCGTCGTGGGAAGAGGTTTGCGCGTATGATACGCAGCTCAGGTCTCTTACCGGGCACCTTTTCAGAAGCGTCGCGCAGGCGCGCATCGACGGTTAGTTGCACTTCTTCCCGCGAAGAGAGGGAATCAGAGGTCCATTCACGACCGGTAGTCGCCGTTGATCGCGACGTATTCCTTGGTGAGGTCGCAGGTCAGCACCCGGTCGCGGCCCTTGCCCAGGCCCAGGGCCACCTTGATCTGAATCTCCGGCTGCTTCATCGCAGCCGAGACTTCCGCCTCATCGTAGGATGGATCGCGCGCGCCCTTGCTGGCGACGCGAACGCCGTTGAACGAGATCGACAGCCGGTCGCGATCGGCGGGTTCGCCGGCCTTGCCGACCGCCATCACCACGCGGCCCCAATTGGCGTCTTCGCCGGCGATCGCGGTTTTCACCAGCGGTGAATTGGCAATCGACATCGCGATTCTCCGCGCCGATGGCTTCGACACCGCGCCTTCGACAATGATCTCGACCAGCTTGCGCGCGCCTTCGCCGTCGCGCGCCACCTGTTCGGCGAGGTCGGCCAGCACGTCGCGAAAAGCCTTTGTGAAAGCCTTCAGACGTGGGTCGCTGGCGCGGCTTATCCTTGGCGCGCCGTCGGCCGCCGCTGCGCCGGTCGCGAAGGCAAGCAGCGTGTCGGAGGTCGAGGTGTCGCCGTCGATGGTGACGGCATTGAAAGTGTCCTCCACGCCCGCCTTCAGCAGCGATTGCAGCGCGCCGGCAGAGATCGGCGCGTCGGTGAACACGAAGGAAAGCATGGTCGCCATGTCCGGCGCGATCATGCCGGCGCCCTTCGCCATGCCGTTGATCGTGACGCTGGCCTTGCCGAGCTTGACGGTTGCGGTTGCCACCTTCGGAAAAGTATCGGTGGTCATGATGGCGCGCGCCGCGCTCATCCAGTCGCCGGGGGTAGCGTGCGCGGCAAGCTCGGACAAAACGCCGTCGAACTTCGTGCCATCGAGCGGTTCGCCGATCACGCCGGTGGAGGCCAGAAATACCTCGCGCGCCTCGCAGCCGATCGCTCTCGCGGCAATCGTGGCGGTCAGTGCGGTGGCCTGCTTGCCGGTTTTGCCCGTGAAGGCGTTGGCGTTGCCCGAATTGACCACCAGCGCGCGGGCAAAACCTGCCTTCTTGCCCCGCGCGAGCTTTTCGCGGCACCATTCCACCGGTGCCGAGGGACATTTGGACCTGGTGAAGACGCCAGCCACCGTCGTGCCCTTGTCCAAGATCGCAAGCAACACGTCGGTGCGCCCCTTGTAGCGAATGCCGGCGGCTGCGGTCGCAAGCTTCACGCCTGCGATCGCGGGCATGTCGGGGAAGGCGGTCGGGGCGAGCGGTGAAATCGTCGAGGACATCTGAATTTTCCGAGCGTGAGAGCAAAAGTCAGGCTCTCTACCACCTTTGCCCGCACGCGGGGAGAGGCCGGCTGCGCATGAAATGCAAAAGCCGGATGAGGGGCGTTGCCCTCATCCGGCTCATCAGATGCGCGCCACTTTCTCCCCGCCAGCGGGGAGAGGGACGATAGTGATTTACTTCTTTGCCGGCGCCATCTTGGAGTCGGCCGGCTTGGCCTCGGTCTTGGCCGGCACATTGGCAGCCTGATCCATGCGTTCGACCTTCGCCGATTCCCGCAGCTTGGCGACGTACTCGGCCTGCGCCTTGCGCGTCACGTAAGTTTCGATCTGGCCCTTGACCTGCTCGAAGTCGGGCGCCTTGCGGTTGCGCTTTTCCTCCACCTTGATGATGTGCCAGCCGAACTG
>Ga0075029_100000579_pt1 | contig 21067 bp, 16 predicted proteins | sample LitLauG_LLR_2013_FD_71391 | JGI IMG/M metagenome (GOLD analysis project Ga0075029, IMG submission 71391) | Freshwater sediment microbial communities from North America - Little Laurel Run_MetaG_LLR_2013 | ecosystem: Environmental > Aquatic > Freshwater > Creek > Sediment | place: USA...
GTACCTGACCACCGACTTCCCGGTGCTGTCCGCGGGGCCGACGCCGCGGGTGGATCTGGACCGCTGGGAGCTGACGCTCACCTCGGAGAGCGGGCAGCGTCGGGACTGGAGCTGGGGGCAGCTGCAGGCACTGCCCGCCCAGGACGTCACGGTGGACCTGCACTGCGTGACCCGCTGGTCCAAGCTGGGCACGGCGTGGCGCGGGGTCTGCCTGGACACCCTCCTGGACGGGGTCGACACCGACGCCGCCTACGCGCTGGTGGACTGCTACGGCGGCTACACCACCAACCTGCCGCTGGCGGACCTGCGCGGGGGGAGGGCCTGGGTCGCCTACGGCTACGACGGCGCACCGCTGGCGCCCGAGCACGGCGGGCCGGCGCGGCTGCTGGTGCCGCACCTGTACCTGTGGAAGAGCGCCAAGTGGGTGCACGGCATCACGCTGCGCACCAGTGACAGCCCCGGCTTCTGGGAGAGCGTCGGCTACCACAACTACGGCGACCCCTGGCGCGAGCAGCGCTACTGGGACGCATGACCTGGCGTGTCGGCACCGTCGTCGGCCGCCGCCAGGAGTCGGCCACCGCGGTCACCCTGGTGCTTCAGGTCCCCGGCTGGCCCGGGCACCTGGCCGGCCAGCACGTCGACGTGCGGCTGACCGCCGAGGACGGCTACACCGCGACCCGGTCGTACTCCGTCGCGTCGGCGCCGGACGGCGAGCGGGTGGAGCTGGTCGTGGAGAGCGTGGTCGACGGGGAGGTCTCGCCCTACCTGACCGGCGCGGTGGTGGTCGGCGACCCGCTGGAGCTGCGCGGCCCGGTGGGCGGGTGGTTCGTGTGGCGACCCGAGCAGACCGAGCCGGTGACACTGGTCGCGGGCGGCTCCGGGGTGGTGCCGCTGGCCGCGATGCTGCGCGCCCGCGCACGGGCCGGCTCCGACGCCGACGTGCGGCTGGTGTACTCGGTGCGCTCGGCCGACCAGCTCTGCTTCGGCGACGAGCTGCGTGCCCTGGCCGGTGACGGGTTCACCCCGGTGTACACGCGCACCGCGCCGCCCGGCTGGCCGCGCCCGGCCGCCCGGCTCGACGCCGCGACCCTGGCGGGCGCCACCTGGCCGGCGGACCGCCACCCCAGCTGCTACGTCTGCGGCCCGACCGGGTTCGTGGAAGCGGTCGCGGACCTGCTGATCGAGGCGGGCCACGACCCGGCGAGGGTGCGGACCGAGCGGTTCGGACCGAGCGGAGGCAACGGATGAGCCACGACGAGGACCGCGTGCTGGACGGCAACGCGGCGGCGGGTGCGCTGGGGTCGGTGTTCGCCGTCGACCTGACCGCGGCCGTGGGAGCCTGCGCGGGCTGCGGGCGCACCGGGGTACTGGGGGGCACGGTGCTGTTCGCCGACGGCATGGGCATGGTGCTGCGCTGCCCCGGCTGCGACGCGGTGCTGGCCCGGGTCGTGGAGACCCTGACGCGCACGTGGCTGGACCTGCGCGGCCTGGCCTACCTGCAGGTCGCGACCGCGCCCACCGCTGTCTGACAACCGTCCCGGCTGCAGGTCGGCAGTGGCCCTGTCGGTGCACTGAACCCGCGGGCGGATCGAGGGACGACCCCGGCGCGCGAGGACGCCATCAGGCGCCTACGAGTCAGCGGTTCGGGAGCCGTGCGAGTCCCCGGGAGACGCGCCGAGGCGCGTCTGGGCGTCGGGAACCACTCCGGGACTGTGCTGGTGGCGTAGGAGACTGCCCGCTAGACAGCCCTGGGGCTGTTGCTGGCCTGCGGTGGGCGACCCGCAGGCGGCGAGGGCGAGCACCGGGCCACCTTTCGAGGCCGCAGGTCACCTCCTCACCGCTGGCGCCGCCGGGACCCTGGACGACGCGGCGCACCTGCGCCGCCAACGACACGACACCAGGTACCGCCAGGAGCGGGCCGACTCCGCGGCCGCCGACGAGGCAGCCCCGGTCACCGCACGCCGGACAGCCGACGTCCCGCCCGCCTTGCGTGCGGTCCTGCGCTGACCCGACACCCTGGCCGGGGAAGGCTCCCCTATCGCCGTGGGACCGCAGCGTCCGGTGCATCCACGCATCTCAGACCTGCGCGCGGGGGCCTGGGGCCGGGTCGAGTCGCCCTCCGCTACAGACCGGCTGCTGCCCGCACCGCGCGACCGGTGAGCACCTTCGCCAGGTGCTCCCGGTAGTCCGCCGCGGCGTGCAGGTCCGAGGTCGGCGAGGTGCCCTCGGCCGCGTGGCTCGCGGCGTCGGCGATCGCGGTGTCGGTGGCTGCCGCGCCGGCCAGCGCCTCCTCCACCCCCCGGGCCCGCACCGGGGTGGCGGCCATGTTCGTCAGCGCCACCCGAGCCTCGGCGATGTGCCCGTTGTCGCGGCGCACGGCGGCGGCCACCCCGACGATGGCCCAGGCCTGCGCGGTGCGGTGGAACTTTTGGTAGTCCACCGCCCAGCCGTCCCCCATCACCGGGACCCGCACCTCGACGAGGACCTCATCGGGCGCCAGGGCCGTGGTGAAGTAGTCGGTGAAGAAGTCCGCGGCGGCGATGCTGCGCCGCCCGCCCGGGCCCTGGGCGACCATCGTGGCATCCAGGGCGGCGGCCACGGTGGGCAGGTCTCCGGCAGGGTCGGCGTGGGCGATCGAGCCGCCGAGCGTGCCGCGGTGGCGGATCGCCGGGTCGGCCACGGTGGCCGCGGTGGTGGCCAGCAGCGGGGCGTGCGCGGCGACCAGGGGGTGGTGGCACACCTCGTGGGTGGTCACCGCGGCCCCGATGACCAGGGTGTCCCCCTCGACGGTGACCGCCCGCATCGCGGCCACCTCGGACACGTCGACGACGAGGCTCGGGGCGTTCAGCCGCAGCCGCAGCACCGGGAGCAGGGACTGCCCGCCGCCGAGCACCTTGGCGTCCTCCCCGCCGCCGGCCAGCGCGGAGACGGCGTCCTCGACGCTGGTGGCCTTGTGGTAGTCGAACGAGGACGGGATCACGCGGCACCTCCGGAGGTGGCGGCCTGGATGGTGCGCCAGACCGTCTGCGGGCTGGCGGGCATCGCCACGTCGGTGACGCCGAGGGGGCGCAGCGCGTCGACGATGCCGTTGATGATCGCCGGGGTGGACGCGATCGCCCCGGCCTCCCCGATGCCCTTGGTGCCCAGCGGGTGCGTGGTGGACGGGGTCACGGTGCGGTCGGTGACGAACGACGGCAGGTCCGCGGCGCTGGGCAGCAGGTAGTCCGCCATGGACGCCGTCAGCAGCTGGCCCTCGTCGTCGTAGACCGCGCCCTCGAACATCGCCTGGGCGATGCCCTGGGCGAGGCCGCCGTGCACCTGCCCTTCCACGATCATCGGGTTGATCTGCACGCCGCAGTCGTCGACCGCGACGTAGGAGCGCAGCCGCACGTGGCCGGTCGCGGTGTCCACCTCCATCGCGGCGAGGTGGGTGCCGTGCGGGAAGGAGAAGTCCAGCGGGTCCACGGTCGCCTCCCCGCTCAGGGTGGGCTCCATCCCGTCGGGCAGGTTGTGCGCGGTGAACGCCTCGAACGCCAGCGCCTGCAAGGTGGTGGACTTCTCCGGGTCCCCGGCCACGGAGTAGGTGCCGGCGTGGAACTCGATGTCGGCCGGGCTGCACTCCAGCTGGTGCGCGGCGATCAGCCGCGCCTTCTCCACCAGCCGCTCGCCGGCCAGCTTGATCGCCTGGCCGCCGACGGCGAGCGAGCGCGAGCCGTAGGTGTCCATCCCGTAGGGGGAGCGGCCGGTGTCGCCGTGCACGACCTCGATGTCCTCCACGGGCACGCCGATGATGTCGGAGGCGATCTGGCTCCAGGCCGTCTCGTGCCCCTGCCCGTGCGGGGAGGTGCCGGTGACGACCTCCACCTTGCCGGTCGGCAGCGCGCGGATCGTGCAGTGCTCCCAGCCGCCGGCGACGTACTTCAGCGCGCCGAGCGTCCGGCTCGGCGCCAGCCCGCACATCTCGGTGAACGTGGAGATCCCGATCCCGAGCTGGACGGGGTCGCCGGCCTCGCGACGGGCGGCCTGCTCCGCGCGCAGCTCGTCGTAGCCGAACAGCGCCATCGCGCGGTCGGTGGCGGCCTCGTAGTTGCCGGTGTCGTAGGTCAGCCCGGCGATGGAGGCGTAGGGGAACTCCTCGTGGCGGATCCAGTTCTGCCGACGCAGCTCCATCGGCTCCCGACCGAGCTCCGCGGCCAGCTCGTCGATGATGCGCTCAATGGCGAAGGTGGCCTCCGGGCGGCCAGCACCCCGGTAGGCGTCGGTCGGGGTCGTGGTGGTGTACACCCCGGTGCAGGTGAAGTCGTAGGCCTTCATCTTGTAGATGCCCGGGAACATGAACATCCCCAGCAGCGGGGTGCCCGGGGTGATGATCTGCAGGTAGGCGCCCATGTTGGCGAGCAGGTGGACCTGCAGGCCGAGGATGGTGCCGTCGGCCTGGGCGGCGATCTCGATGTCCTGGATCTGGTCGCGGCCGTGGTGGGTCGCCACCATCGCCTCACTGCGGGTCTCGGTCCACTTCACGGGCCGTCCCAGTTGGCGGGCGAGGACCACCGCGAGGACCTCCTCGCGGTAGATCTGCAGCTTCGCCCCGAAGCCGCCGCCGACGTCGGGGGCCACCACCCGCAGGTTGTTCTCCGGGACCCCGGTCAGCAGCGCCAGCAGCACGCGGAGCACGTGCGGGATCTGGGTCGAGGACCAGATGGTGATCTCCTCGCTCATGCCCATCGGGGCGGCGACGACCGCGCGCGGCTCCATCGCGGTAGGGATCAGCCGCTGGTTGACGAACCGGCGGCGCACCACGACGTCGGCCTCCGCCTTGGCCGCCGCGTAGTCCCCGCACGGCAGGGTGGCGGTGTAGCAGGCGTTGGTGCCCATCGCCTCGTGCACCAGCGGCGCGCCCTCGGCCAGGGCGGCCTCCATGTCCACCACCGCGGGCAGCGGCTCGTAGTCGACGTCGATCTTGTCCACCGCGTCCGCGGCGAGGTACTTCTCGGTGGCGAGCACCACCGCGACGACGTCGCCGACGTAGCGCACCTCGTCGGTGCAGATCGCCGGGTAGTGGCTCATCTTGATGTCGTCGGTGACCGGCCACACGCACGTGGACCCGGCCAGCTCGGGGAAGTCCGCGCCGGTGAACACCGCCACGACACCGTCGGCGGCCGCGGCGGCCGAGGTGTCGATGCGGGTGATCCGGGCGTGCGCCATCGGGGAGCGCCGCAGCGCCATGTGCAGCGTGCCCGGCAGCTGGATGTTGTCGGTCCAGTTGGTGCGACCGGTCAGCAGCCGGGCGTCCTCCTTGCGCCGGATGGGGCGCCCGATCGCGGTGGGGGTCTCCTGCGCGGTGTCGGTCACTGGCCGGCCTCCTGCATCTGCGTGGCGGCCAGGGCCACCGCCTTGACGATGTTGTGGTACCCGGTGCAGCGGCAGAGGTTGCCCTCCAGCCCTTCGCGGATCTCGGTCTCCGACGGGGCGGGGTTCTCCCCCAGCAGGTCGACCGCCGCCATCACCATCCCGGGGGTGCAGTAGCCGCACTGCAGCGCGTGGCACTCCTTGAACGCGGACTGCACCGGGTGCCACTCGGTGCCGGCCAGCCCCTGGATGGTGGTGACCTCCTTGCCGTCGGCCTGCACGGCGAGCACGCTGCAGGACTTCACGCTGCGCCCGTCGAGCAGCACCGTGCAGGCGCCGCAGTTGGAGGTGTCGCAGCCGATCGGGGTGCCGACCAGGCCGAGGGACTCGCGCAGCCAGTGCACGAGCAGGACGCGGGGTTCGACGTCGTCGTGGCGGGCGGTCCCGTCCACGGTCACGCGGATTGCGGTCATCGGGGCTCCGGAAGGGGTGGTCGGGCCAGCGGCGATGGCGGTCACCCTAGGACCGTGGGTGGCCCCGCGGCATCCGAATGAGGCAGGACTTTGCCCCGTGGCGGCGACCGTGTCCGGTGTCCGGGGCAGGGGGCGCGCGCAGCGCCCGCCCGGCCTCCGCAGCTGCGAAGGGGGGCTGGCGTTGAGTGCTCGTAGGTGCGGTCCGAGCCGGTGACCTGCGAGCGTGAAGGCCCACCGGTCGCTGACCGGGGGTCGCGTCACGTCGGTGACCGGGATGGTCGTGGTGGCCAGGGGCGGGGTCGAACCGCCGACCTTCCGATTTTCAGTCGGACGCTCGTACCAACTGAGCTACCTGGCCCCAGCCGAGGGAGCGGGCGGGCGAACCTTCCGCTCCTCGGATGGAGCGACCCCGACGGGACTCGAACCCGCGACCTCCGCCGTGACAGGGCGGCGCGCTAACCAGCTGCGCTACGGGGCCCAGATGGGCCGGTGGTACTGGTGGTGCCGTTCGTGCGGATGGTGCGGTGCCCCCAACGGGATTCGAACCCGTGCTACCGCCTTGAAAGGGCGACGTCCTGGGCCACTAGACGATGGGGGCGCACCCCGTCGGAGACCCCATGAGCATAGGGGACGCCCGCACCCGCTCCAAAGCGGGTTCGTGCACGGGGTCCGCCTGGACCGTGCGCCGTCGCGGCGAGCGCCTCGGATACTGGGCAGGTGGCCTGGGTGAGCGAGGAGCGCTTCGAGCAGCTCGTCGCGGACGCCCTCGACGCCCTGCCGGAGTCGCTGGGCCGCCAGATGCGCAACGTGGTGGTCCAGGTCGCGGACGACTCCCCGCCCGGGGGCCCGGTGCTGCTCGGGCTGTACCACGGGGTGCCGCTCACCGAGCGGGGCGCGAGCTACGCCGGCGTGCTGCCCGACATGATCACGATCTACCGCCTCCCGATCCTGTCGGTCTGCGCCGACGAGGCCGCGGTGGCCGACCAGGTGCGCGTCACCGTCATCCACGAGGTGGCGCACCACTTCGGTATCGGCGACGACGAGCTCGACGAGCTCGGCTGGTCCTAGGCCCCGGCCAGCGGGGCCGACGGCCCTGCGGTTCAGGGCAGCCAGGACACGTGGCCATGCAGCAGGTCGTAGCCGATGAAGGCGACCGAGTCGATGAGGGTGTGCGCGATGACCATCGGCAGGACCCGGCCCCAGCGCTGGTAGAGCCGGGCGAACAGCAGGCCCATCACCGCGTTGCCGACGAACCCGCCGAAGCCCTGGTAGAGGTGGTACGAGCCGCGCACCAGTGCGCTGACGATCGCCGCCGGCCACGGGCGCAGGCCCATCTGCGACAGGCGGTGGGTGACGAAGCCGAGGACCACCACCTCCTCCAGCAGCGCGTTCTCCAGCGCCGAGAGCACCAGGACGGGGAAGTGCCACCACACGCTGGGCAGCCCGTCCGCGACGACCTTCAACTCCAGGCCGGCCCGGTAGGCGCCCAGGTACAGGGCCAGGCCGACGCCGCCCACCCCGGCGGCCAGCGCCGCGCCGCGGGCCAGGTCGCGCAGCGGCTGGCTGGCGTCGACGCCCAGCACCGCCGACGCCCGCTCCCCGCCGGCGGTGAGGAGGTACCAGACCAGCCCGACGGGGACGAGGGTGAAGGCGATGGTCAGCAGCTGGTAGGCAAGGTCCAGCAGCGGCCGACCCGGTGCGGCCGAGCCGTGCAGGTTCGCGGCCTGGTGGGACAGCGAGACGTGCGCGGTCAGCGAGCCGACCAATGACCACACGGAGAAGATCGCGCTGCGCCCCAGCGACACCCCGAGCACCAGCAGGACCTCGATGAGCAGCCACCGGCGCACCCGCGGCGGGGCGGCGGCCGGCAGCGTCTCGGTCACGGACGACGACGCTACCCGTGGGTGGCACGGCGAGCCCGCTCAGCAGGCAGGGACGTCCGCTCAGAGCAGCGCGATGCCGCCGGCGGGCCCGGGCACTCGCGCAGTGTCCGGCGTGGCTGACGGGAAGGGCGGGCGACGGGACGGCCGAGGAGGCTGCCAGGGGCGCTGACCTGGAGGCGCTGTAGGCGGCGACCACCGGCTAACCCCGGCTCGGGGGTCAGCGGGCGGCGAGCACGGTCTGGTAGACCGCGACGGTGGCCGCGGCCAGGGCCGGCCAGCCGAACTCCTGCACCGCGCGCGCCCGTCCGGCCCGCCCCATCGCGCCAGCCCGTTCCGGGTCCGCGACCAGGGCGTTCACCGCGGCGGCCAGGCCCGCCACCGTAGCGGCCGGGTCGGCGGCGTCGTAGCCGACCAGCAGCCCGGTGACCCCGTCGTCGACCACCTCGGGGATGCCCCCGACCGCGGTCGCCACGACCGGGGTCTCGCACGCCATCGCCTCCAGGTTCACGATCCCCAGCGGCTCGTAGACCGACGGGCAGACGAACACCGCCGCGCCGCTGAGCAGCTCGACCAGGTCGGCGCGCGGCACCGGCTCGGAGACCCAGACCACCCCGTCGCGGTGGGCCTGCAGCGCGGTGACCGCGTCGGCGGTGTCCTGCCCGATCGCCGGGGTGTCCGGGGACCCCGCGCACACAAGCAGCTGGGCGGCCGGGTCGAAGTCGGCAGCCGCCGCGAGCAGCAGGTCCAGGCCCTTCTGCCGGGTGATCCGACCGACGAACAGCACGTAGGGCCGCTCGGGGTCCAGGCCGAGCCGGCGCGCGGCGCCGGCCTCGGCCACTGGGTGGAACAGGTCGGTGTCGATGCCGTTGCGCACCACGTGCAGCCGTGCGGGGTCCAGGAAGGGGTAGGCGTCGAGGATGTCGGCGGCCATCCCGTCACTGACCGCGATGACCGCGTCCGCCCCGGCGTAGGCGGTCGCCTCCGCCCAGCTGGACACCCGGTACCCCTCGCCCAGCTGCTCCAGCTTCCAGGGCCGGCGCGGCTCCAGGGAGTGCGCGGTGAGCACGTGTGGGATGTCGCCGAGCAGGCCGGCGAGGTGGCCGCCCAGGTTGGCGTACCAGGTGTGGGAGTGCACCACGTCGCAGTCGGCGGCGGCCTGCGCCATCACCAGGTCCACCCCGAGCGCCGACAGCGCGAAGTTCGCGTCCGCGAGCTCGGCCGGGACGGCCACAGCGGTGGCGTCCGCGCGAGGCGCCCCGAAGCAGAAGACGTCGACGTCGACCAGGCGGCGCAGCTCGGGCACCAGGAAGCCGACGTGCACCCCGGCCCCGCCGTAGACCTCCGGCGGGTACTCCCGCGTCAGCATCCCCACGCGCACGTCGTCACCCTAGGGTCTGCGCGCTCCGTGCGGGCGGGTGCGGGCAGGCTGCTTCCGGGCGGGCGGGGAAGGTGGGGAGCAGCGTCACGGCACGGGGGGTGCCGGCGCCCGCCGCCGCGCCGGGCACGATTCGGCTCCGCTCCGTGGGGCGGACGCCTAGGGTGACGCCTGTGGCGCGCATCGACCGGGGGGCTGTGCTCGCCATCGTCCTGGCTGGTGGGGCCGGCAAGCGGCTGATGCCGCTGACCGCGGACCGGGCGAAGCCCGCGGTGCCCTTCGGTGGGCAGTACCGCCTCGTCGACTTCGTGCTGTCCAACCTGGTCAACGCCGGCTACGTGCGCATCTGCGTGCTCACCCAGTACAAGAGCCACTCCCTGGACCGCCACATCTCCCAGACCTGGCGGCTGTCCACGCTGCTGGGCAACTACGTCACCCCGGTCCCCGCGCAGCAGCGGCTCGGACCCCGGTGGTACCAGGGCAGCGCCGACGCCATCTTCCAGAGCCTGAACCTGATCTACGACGAGCAGCCCGAGCACGTGGTGGTCTTCGGCGCGGACCACGTGTACCGGATGGACCCCTCGCAGATGGTGGAGGAGCACATCGAGTCCGGCGCCGGGGTCACGGTGGCGGGGATCCGGGTCCCGCGGGAGTCCGCCCGGGAGTTCGGGGTGATCCAGACCGGCGCCGACGGGCAGACCATCACGCAGTTCCTGGAGAAGCCGACCGACCCCACCCCGCTGGCCGATGACCCGAACGCGGTCTTCGCGTCGATGGGCAACTACGTGTTCACCACCGACGCGCTGATCGACGCGCTGCGGGTGGACGCCGAGGACGAGGGCTCGGTGCACGACATGGGCGGCAGCATCATCCCGATGATGACCGCGGCCGGGCGGGCCCGGGTGTACGACTTCGCGCACAACCAGGTGCCCGGTGCCACCGACCGGGACCGCCACTACTGGCGCGACGTCGGGACGCTGGACTCCTACCACGACGCGAACATGGACCTGGTCTCGGTGCACCCGGTCTTCAACCTGTACAACCGGGCGTGGCCGATCCTGTCCCACCAGCGCCCGCTGCCCCCGGCGAAGTTCGTGGAGGGCGGCGCCGCCCACGAGTCGATCGTGGGCGCCGGCGCGGTGATCGCGGGCGGCCGGGTGGTGCGCTCGGTCGTGTCGTCCGACGTGCGGGTCGACTGGGGCGCGCTGGTCGAGGAGTCGGTGCTGATGCCGGGGGTGGTGGTCGGGCGGGGGGCGGTGGTGCGCCGCGCCATCCTGGACAAGAACGTGGTCATCCCCGAGGGCGCGATCGTCGGCGTGGACGAGGTGCGCGACCGCGAGCTGTACACCGTCTCCGCCGGTGGGGTGACGGTGCTCGGCAAGAACGTCCGGGCGGGCTGAGCGCCTCCCGGGGGCGGGGTGAGAGGAACGTGAACGTCCGGCCACTTTCCGGTAACGGGCGTGGTTGACTGGTCGGCCTATGTCGCCGCCTGCCCCCCCGCAGCTGGTCGCACAGCAGCCCGTGGCCTCCCGGCCGGCGCGCGCCTGGGCGGCCGTCCGAGGGCTGGGCGCCGTGCGGCTCGTCGCGCTGGTCGCCTGGGCGGTGGCCTTCGTCGCCTACTGCCTGTGGCGCGGCGCCCCCGTGGACCGGGCCTCGCAGACGGTGATCATCCTGACGCTGCTGCTCGCGGCGAACATCGGCAACCCGTGGCGCGCCAAGGGCAAGGTGCTAGTGGACTGGCTGCCCTTCGTCGGGTTCTTGTACCTGTACGACTACACCCGCGGTCTCGCGTCGTTGTTCCACTTCCCGACCCGGGTGGCCTTCGCGGTCGACATCGACAAGGTCATCGGGCTCGGCCAGGTGCCCACCGTGCGGCTGCAGCACTGGCTGTACACCCCCGGGGTCATCCACTGGTGGGATGTGGTGATCTCGCTGTGCTACTTCACCCACTTCTTCGCGGTGTGGGTGATCGCGGTGGTGCTGTACCTGCGCAACCGCGAGGAGTGGGCGCGGTGGGCGCGCCGGCTGCTGACACTGTCCTACGCGGGGCTGATCACCTTCATCGTCTTCCCCGCCGCGCCCCCCTGGTTCGCCGGCCGGGAGGGTCTGATCGACCCGGTCTTCCGGCTGGCGACGCGGGGCTGGGACTGGCTGGGCATCCCGGTGGCCAGTGCGCTGATCCAGAAGGGGCAGGCCGGGGTCAACGACGTGGCTGCCATCCCGTCACTGCACGCGTCGTTCCCGCTGCTGATCACGCTGTTCTTCTGGCAGCGGTCCGGGCGCTGGATGCGGGCCCTGCTGGTCACCTACACCGCGACGATGGCGTTCTCCCTGGTCTACGCCGGCGAGCACTACGTCACCGACATCCTCATCGGCTACGCCTACACGGTCGTCACGGTTGCCGGCTGCTCGGCCTGGGAGCGTCGCCGGGCGCGGCGCCCCTTCGCCGACGACGTGGTCGTCCTGCCGCCGGGGCCCGCGCGGCAGCCGGAGCCGGCCGGCGCGCTCGTCGAGCCGGCGCTGCGGGAGGCGGCCGCCGGCGCGGCGATGGCCTGGGCGGCCGAACCGCCCTCGCTTCCCGCGGACGGTGGCGCCACCAGCGGCTGAGCACCGCCCGCCCCCGGCTGGCCATGCCTGCTCCGACCCGGGTTGCCGGGGTCAGCCGGTCAGGGCGTGACCAGGTTGGGACCGTCCACGCTGACCGTGATCGCCGGCAGCGGGGTGGGGGCCGGCCCGGAGATCACCGCGCCGGTGGAGCCGTCGAACGTCGAGCCGTGGCAGGGGCAGGCGAACTCCCCGCCGGCGAAGTTCACCGTGCAGCCCTGGTGGGTGCAGACGGCGCTGAACGCCTTGTAGTCCCCGGGCTGCGGCTGCACCGCGTAGGCGGGCTGGCCGGTGGCGGGGTCGGTGAACGGGGCGGCGCCCCCGACCGCGACGGCGGCCCGGGCGACGACCGCGGTGCCCTTGACGCCGGCGGTGGGGGAGGCAGACGCCGACGCGGTCGGCGAGGGCGTAGCCGACGCCGTCGGGCTCGGGGTGGCGCTGGGGGTGCTGCTCGGTGTCGGGCTCGTGGTCTGGCTCGGGGTCGGGGTCGGGCTCGGGGTGGGCGCGGCCAGGGCAGGGCCGGAGCGGTGGCGGACCAGGGCCGTCAGGCCACCGGTCACCACGGCGACCGCGCCGACCGCGGCGGCGACGGCGCCGGTGCGCAGCATCGTGCGCCGGTTGACCTCGGCGCGGACGGCCGCCGGCTCGGTGGCCGCCGGCACGGGGGCCAGGTCCATGGACCGGCGCACCGCCCGGCGCAGCGACGTGGCCAGGGAGGCCACCCCGCCGTCGCCGAGCACCACGAACGGCGTCCAGGCGAACAGGAAGACGATGTCCGCGCCGTAGAAGTACGGCCAGGTGGACCAGCTGACCGTGAGGAAGAAGCTCGCCGACAGCAGCACCCCGCCCAGCGCGGCCACCCGCGCCCACAGCCCGAGCACGGTACCCAGCCCGGCCGCGATCTCCCCGAACGCGATGAGCAGGCCGACCGAGGTGGCATGCGCGGCGGTGAGCCGGACCAGCGGCGCGATCGGGCTGGTCGCCTGGGCGAAGACCATCTGGGCGTGCACCGACAGCGGGGAGGCGGCGTCGAGGTAGGTGGGGCTGGCCAGCTTCGACGCCCCGGCGTAGAGGAACGTCAGGCCGAGGAACATCCGCAGCGGCAGCAGCACGACGCCCGGTCGCTGGGCCCACCGCGGTCCCGCCGGGGTCGTGTCCACCACGCGCCCAGTCTCCCAGACGGTGCCGCAGCCGGCCCGTCAGTGACAGGCGGGACGGCGGGTCGCCCGGTCAGGGCATGGGGACGTAGTAGCCGGACACGTCCAGCAGGGCACCGGTCGAGCCAGTGGCGTTGAACAGCTGCACGACGGGGTAGGACGAGTCATCCAGGGGTGTCACCGCCGCCCCGTTCGGGTCGGCCACGCCGACCATGACCGCGTTGGCCCGCGTCAGGTGCGCGCCCAGGTTGAGCGTGGACACCCCCGGCGCGACGGCACCCCCGGCCAGCAGCGTCAGGTAGGTGGACTGCGCCGGGGCGACGCCGGTGAGCGTGCCCACCAGGCCCGCCACGTTCGTGCCGGCCGGCGCGGCGAGCAGCGTGACCTCCCGGGTGGCTGCTGCCATCGAGCCGGCGGCCACCCGCGTCGGGGGGATGGTCACCAGGCCCAGGCCGGTCGTCCCCGCGAAGTACCCCTGCAGGTCCACCAACAGGTCCACCGGCTGGGCGGAGTGGTTGGCCAGGGTCACCGTGCCGTCGCTGGCCACCCCGCTGAGCACGAGGTTCGCCACCGCCTGCGGGCCAGCGGGGTCGAGCACCGCCGTCGGGGTCGGCGGTGGCGTGCCGCCCGGGTACACGGTCACCGACCCCGACGTGGCGGACCAGCGGACCGCGGTGACGTTCAGCGCCACGGCGCTGACGGCGGCCGGCGTGGTCGCGCCGGTGGTGACGGCCAGGCTGAGGGTGCCCCCGGGGGCCAGGGTGGCATGGGTCGCGCGGGTGTCCAGGAGCCGGTGGGGCACCGCCAGAGGGTGGTACGCAGCGCCCGCACCGGTGAGGTAGTAGCCCTCCAGGTCCGCGACCACGTCCACGCTGCCCGCGCCGTTGGCCAGGGCCAGCGTCCCGGACGGCGACAGCGGCACCGTGACCAGGTCGGGTACCGAGGCCAGGCCCGGCTGGGTGTTCAGGAAGGAGGTGCCCGCCCCGGCGGACAGGAAGGTCGGCACGCTGGGGCTGACCGCGGTCACGTTGAGCACCGCCGCGGCGACGCCACTGCTGGGCACGCTGCCACCGGGCAGCGCCACGCCCTCGACCTGCACGACGACCGGTCGACCGGCCACCAGACGTGCGGGCAGACCACCGGGCAGCCCGGTGCCGGCGCGGGTGTCCAGCAGGCGGGCCGGTTGGGCCAGCGGCACGTAGCCGGCGGGACTGCGCGCGGGCAGGCCGAGATCGGTGGCCAGTGACGCGAACTGCGGCGCGCCCAGGCCGCTGGCGGCGTCGTAGCCGGCCAGCGCGGGGTAGCCATGGGTGTGGTTGCCCTGGGGCTGGCCGGCGTCGCCGTTGGTGCCTGATAGGACGTCGAAGAAGTCGCCGGGGTGGGCGTACATCGCGGTGTGGATGTCGGTGTCGGCGGCGGGCAGTGCGGACAGCCCGGCGGCGGACAGGGTGTCGGCGAGCATGCCGGCGAACAGCGGAGAGGCCAGTGAGGTGCCGCCCACCACGCCCGCCTGCCCGTCGTTGGGACCGGGCGTGCCGTCGACCACCACGAACCCGCTGTTCGGGTCGGCGTCCAGCGCGACGTCGGGCACCGCCCGGGTGTGCCGGGTGTCGACGCCGGCCGCCGCGGCGAGCTGGTAGGCGGGCTCGGGGTAGTAGGAGGAGAACCCACCGCCGCCGGCGGAGAGCAGGCCGCCGACCACGCCGTTGTTCCACACCGTCTGGGCGGCGCCGGCGACGCTCGTGCCGCCGACGGCGACGGTCTGCGGCAGGCTGGCCGGGAAGTCGACGGCGTTGGCGTAGCGGGCCGCCGAGGGGTCCGCGGTGTTGCCCTCGCAGTCCAGCGCGCCGTTGTCGCCGGCGGCCGCGGAGAACGTGACCCCGGCGGCCTGCATCGCGGCGATGTCGCCCTGCACGGTGGTGGCGGCGACAAGGTCAGCCGGGGTGTCGAAGTGGGTGCCGCGGATGCCGGCGTCGTACTCGCACGACCCCCACGACGCACTGACCGCCTGCACGAGCCCGGCGAGCGCGTCCCTCTTGATCTGGTTGTAGACCGCCAGCGCACCCGCGGTGGTGTTCGGTGCGAAGTACACCCGCTGCTTGGCCCGGGGGGCGACGGCGAGCAGCGCCTCGGTGTCCAGGGACACCTCCAGCGACCCGTTCGGCGCCAGACTCGGGTCGATGTGGGAGGGCGCGAGGCCCACCGGCACCAGGGTGATCTGCCCGGGGGCCAGCGGGATTCCCGAGGCGGTGGCGAACGTGGTGACCGCGGAGGCGTCGAAGCCGTCGAACTGGACGGTGGCGATGGTCTCCCCGGCCCCGGCCGCCGGGGAGGGCGGGACGTCGTAGGCCTGCCACAGCTTCGGTCCGACCTGCCCGTCGGCGCTGAGGTCCGCCGGCCCGACGGCGCGGCGCAGTCCCACCGGGTGCGCGTAGGGGTGGCTGTCCAGCCCGACCGCGGCCGTGGCCACCGGGACCAGCGCGGCGGGCAGGCGCAGCGGCGACGTGGCGGCGACCCCAGCCCCGCTGCCGCGCAGCGACGTGCCGAAGGCAGCCGCCAGCCGCGTCGGGGTGGTGGCGCTGAGTGTCACGGTGCCCGCGGTGGACGTGACGACGGCGAGGCCGGCGCGACGTGCCCAGCCCTCCACCGCGGCGGCCTCGCCGCCGCCCGGTGCCGCGGACGCGGCGACCACGGCCGCGGCGGCATGGCCGCGGCGCAGCGCCCGGATGCGGGCCACCGCGTCGGCGGGGGTGCGCAGCACGACGCTGACCACGTCCGCCGGCTCGGTGGGCGACCCCGGCGCGGTGACGATCGCGCCCGGGGCCACGAGGCCGGGGGCGCTGCGCGCCCGGGCGGCCCCGGGGGTCGTGGGCGACGCCAGGGCCTGGGTGGGCAGGACGAGGGCGATGACGGCCGCGACGGCCGCGCCGCCTCGTGCTCCCGCACGCCGCACCACCCGCGGTGAGGCCATCGGTATCGGTCCCTTCGGTTGCCGAGGTGCTGGTTCACCACTCGGCTGTGTGCGGCACCCGGTAGAGGCTACGTGGGTCCGCGGCGACGGCAGGTGTCGACGTGTCACCCGTTCGGCCTAGAGCGGGCGCGCGCGGCGCCCCCGCGGCCAGCAGCGGCGCAGGCGGGCGGCCGCCGCGGAGTGTGCGGCTCGTGGAAGCGACCGCGCGGGGTTAGCGTGGCGGCCAAGCCAGGGAGCCGCCCATGACCGCCGTCGACGACACCGCGCGGTCCACCGCGCCCGACGCCGACCCCGCAGCGGCCGCGCAGCGGCGCGAGGCCGACCCGCCGCCGGTGGTGGTGGACCTGCTGGTCATCGGGGCGGGCCCGGCCGGCCTGTACGCGGCGTACTACGCGGGCTTTCGCGGGCTGTCGGTCGCGGTGCTGGACTCCCTGCCCGAGCCGGGGGGCCAGGTCAGCGCCCTGTACCCGGAGAAGGCGATCCTCGACGTCGCCGGGTTCCCCCGGGTCAAGGGCCAGGACCTCGTCGACGCCCTGGTCGCCCAGGCGGCGTCGGCGTCCCCGCGCTACCTGCTGGGCGAGCGCGCGGAGGACCTGGTCGCCACCCCCGACGCGGTGCGCGTCACCACCCACACCGGCCTGGTCGTGCAGGCCGGCGCGGTGGTGATCACCGGGGGGATCGGCACGTTCACCCCGCGCCCGCTGCCCGCGGCGGACGGCTGGGCGGGGCGCGGGCTGCGGTTCTTCGTGCCGCGCCTGGACGAGCTGGCCGGCGCGGACGTGCTGGTGGTCGGTGGGGGGGACTCCGCGCTGGACTGGGTCGCGAGCCTGGCGGGCGTGGCCCGCTCGCTGACCCTGGTGCACCGCCGCGCGGAGTTCCGCGCGCACCCGGCCAGCGTCGCCGCGCTGCACGAGTCGCCGGCCCGCGTGCTGGTGCCCTACGAGGTCGCCGAGGTGCACGGCGACGACCACGTCGCCGGCGTCAGCGTCCGCCACCGCGACACCGGGGAGGTGGAGCGGCTGACGGTCAACGAGGTGGTCGCCGCGCTCGGCTTCGTCGCGGACCTCGGTCCGCTGGCGCGGTGGGGCCTGGTGCAGGACAAGCGCCACATCGTCGTGGACACCACGATGGCCACCAACCTGCCGCGGGTGTTCGCCGCCGGGGACATCGTGGAGTACCCGGGCAAGGCCCGGCTCATCGCGACGGGTTTCGGGGAGGCCGCCACCGCGGTGAACAACGCCGCGGTCGCGATCGACCCGCACGCCCACGTCTTCCCCGGGCACTCCTCCGAACCGGCGTAGCCGCCCGGGCGTCGAGGGCATCCGCCCCGCGCGCCCCGCGCCCCGGGGCCGCCGACCGCCCGCGGCAACGACGACCGCGCGCTTCCTTCTGATCACCGTGGGTGATGAGCGCGTGGCGCTCCGCCGGGACCCCACCCGACCGGCCTAGCGTGGCCGTCACGGAACCTGGACAGGGGGCCGGATGGTCAGCAAGCGCCTCAGTGCGGTGACCTCGGTGACTGTCTGCCTGGCGGGCGTGGCGATGGCTCACCCCGCGCAGGCCGCCACCCCCCACCCGCTGGTCATCGTCATGTTGGAGAACGCGTCCCTGCAGCAGGTCACCGACCCGGCCGGCCAGGCGGCGATGCCGTACCTCAACCGCCTGTGGGCGGACCCCGCGACCGAGCAGTTCACCCACTACGCCGCCGTGACCCACCCCAGCTTCCCGAACTACGCGGCCCTGGCGAGCGGCCACGTCCTCGACCCCGGGGGCAACCCGAGCCCTGGCAGCCTCGCGGCCACCACCGTGTGGGACCAGCTCAGCGCCGCCGGGGTCAGCTGGGGGGTGTACCTGGAGTCGATGCCGACCGTGTGCAGCGCCCTGACCAGCTACGCCGATGTGGGCGGTGCGAACGGGGAGTACAAGCTCGGCCACAACCCGGCGGTGCCGTTCACCGGCGTCTTCTACAGCGGCGAGTGCACCCACGTGCGGCCGCTGACCGCCATGGTGGCCGGTGCCCTGCCGGCGGTGTCCTTCGTCGCGCCGAACCTGTGCGACGACATGCACGGGGTGCCCGCCTCCGACCCCAACGCCACGGCGTTCACCGACTGCATCACCGCGACCGCGGCGCTGGCGGGGCGCGGGGACAGCTGGCTCGCGGCGCACGTGCCGGTCTGGACCGCCGCGGGGGCGGACGTGCTGATCACGTTCGACGAGTCCACCGCGACGGGCAACCAGGTGTACACGGTGCTCACGGGGCCCGGGGTGAGCGGTGGCCGGGTGGGCACCCCGCTGAGCCACTACTCGGTGCTCGCCGGGGTGGAGGACGCCTACGGGCTGCCGCGGCTGGGCGCCGCTGCCACCGCCGTGCCGATCGTGCTGCCCGCCGGGGTCGTCGGCGGGGCGCCGGGCGGCTGCCCGGCGCCGCCGCCCGGCGCCAGCGAGCTGTCCGGCACCGTGAGCGTGGACGACGGCCAGACCGGCTGGATGGGGGTGGCCAGCAGGGAGTCCCGGGTGGCCCGGGTCCAGCCGGCCGGCGGCGGCTTCGGGGGCAGCTGGGCGCTGCGGGTGGGCCTGGCCACCGGCGCCGGCGGGGTCGCCGGGGTGAACAACGCAGGCCCGCGGTGGGTACCCGGCGCCCCCGGTGTCGCCACGGTGGCCGGCGCCCCCTACGTCGCCCGCGCCGAGGTGGCGGCGAGCACGCCCGGGGAGCAGGTGTCCCTGGCGCTGCGGGAGTACACCCCCGCCGGCCAGGAGGTGGGCCACCAGACCACGACGGTCACCCTCACCGACACCGCGTGGCACCCCGTGGCGACGACCCTCGCCGCGCGAGGGGCGGGTGACCAGCTGCGCTACTCCTTGTGGGTGGGCAACCTGGCCGGGTCCGACCAGTGGCTGCTCGCCGACTGCCTGAGCCTGCTGACCTCGTAGCGCCGCGCTGCGGCCCTGCGCACGGCCCAGGGGCATGGCCCGTCCGCCGGGTCAGGGCACCGACGCGCCGTCCGCGCCGGTGGACCAGCCGGCGCCCGGGGAGGCGGCTGGAGCGGGGTGGGTCATGGCGGCCAGGACCGGGCGAACTCCTCGACGGCGGCGGCGGCCGGTGCGCGCCACCGCCGTCGAGTGGCGACGACGAGCGTCGCAGTCGGCAGCACGGGTCGGGTGGCCAGGAGGCGGACGTGCGGAACGGGCGGGTCGGAGGGCAGCGGTGGAACCGCGCAGAACCCGGCGCCGGCCGCGAGCAGCCCGTACGCCTCGCTGAACCCGAAGGCGTGCTGGACCGGCGAGGAGGGGCAGTGCTGGCGGACCAGCGCCAGGATCGCGTCGTGGGTCGGCTCGCCCGTGGCGAAGGAGATGAACAGGGTGCCGTCCAGGTCGTGCAGGTCGATGGTGCGGCGGCCGGCCAGCGGGTGGGACTCGGCCACGGCCACCATGTAGCGCAGCTCAGCGATCGGGTGGGCGACGACCCCCGGCTCGCCGGGCGCCACGTGGTCCGCCGTCAGCATGCCGACGTCCACGGTCAGGGAGCGCAGGCCGTCGGCGATCGCCCGCCCGGTCATCTCGTGGAGCTCCACCTGGGTCGCCGGCTGCAGGGAGTGCAGCCGGGCGACGAGGGCAGGGACGGGGCCGCGCATGGCCGGTGGCACATAGCCCACACGCACGGTGGCCGGGTGCGCCGCCCCCTGCTTGGCCTGTGCGAGCGCCGCGTCCAATGCGGCGATGAGGGGTTGGATCTCCTGGTGGAGGGCCGAGCCCGCCGTCGTCGGGCGCGTCCCCGACGGCTCGCGCAGGAACAGCGCCACCCCCAGGGACCGCTCCAGCGCCTGGACCTGCCGGGACACCGCGGGCTGAGCGATGTGCAGGTGCTCAGCGGCGGAGCGGAAGCCGCCGTTGTCCACGACGGCGACGAACGCCCGCAGCCAGCGCAACTCCACCGGGCCACGCTAGCGCCATGCCGAAAGGGCATCGCAGGCCCCGAAACCGGTATTGGACGCCCCCCGACCGCGGTCCTAGCGTCCGACGCAGTCCAGCGACTGCGAGGGGGTGCGGTGTGAAGGCGGTTCTCTACGACACCTACGGGGGCCCCGAGGTGCTGAGCCTGCGGGAGTACGACCCGCCTGCCCTGGGCCACGACGAGGTGCGGGTCGCCCCGGTGGCAGTCTCGGTGAACGCCATCGACGGCAAGATCCGGCGTGGTGAGCTCACCTTGATGGCCGGGCGGCACTTCCCCAAGCGCATCGGCCAGGACTTCTCCGGACTCGTCACCGAGGTCGGCAGCCACGTGGAGGAGTGGGCGGTCGGCCAGGAGGTGTACGGGTGCTGCCGGGGCATGAAGAACGGCGCGCTGGGCGACGTGGCCACACTGGCGTCGGACTGTGTGGCGGCCAAGCCCACCACGCTCGCCCACACCGTCGCCGCGTCGGTCCCCATGGTCGGTCTGGCGGCCCTGCAGGCGCTCACCCATGTCGCTCGGGTGGACGAGGGCAGCCGGGTCCTGGTCAACGGGTGCACCGGCGGCGTGGGGCTGTTCGCTCTGCAGATCGCCCGGCACCTGGGAGCGGAGGTGACCGGCGTCGCCGCCACGGAGAACCTGGCGCTCGCCGAGGCGTTCGGCGCGCACGCTGTCCTGGACTACCGGACCGCGTCCGTGGCTGACCTGTCGGAGCGTTTCGACGTCGTCCTCGAACTCAGCGGCAAGCTGAGCTTCGAGCAGGCGGAGCGGGTGCTCACCCCGCACGGTCGCTACGTGGACGTGTCGCCGTCCGCCGGGGCGCTGATCGGCAACGCGCTGGCCAACCCCCTGCGCCAGCACAAGCACTCGTTCCTGCTCATGAAGCCGCACTCCTCCGACCTGGCCCGGCTCGCCTCCTGGCTGGACGACGGCACACTCCTGCCGCCCCCGGTGCGCGAGTACGCGCTGGAGTCCATGGGCGACGCGTTCGAGGCCGCCGAGGGCGGGCGTGTGGCCGGCAAGGTGGTGATCCGGGTGCGGCCAGAGCCCGAGCTGCCTGCCTAGCTAGGCGAGAATGCGCTCGCGCGCCGGGTCGAACAGTGGCCGCAGGGACGCCCGAGCGGGCACCACAACCCCGGCGACGTCGACGCTCAGCCCCTCGTCCAGCCAGGCCTGGTCCACCACTCCGCCGTCGCGGCGCTCCACCAGCGCCAGACCCACACTGGCCCCCAGCGAGTGGCCGAACGCCCCGATGCGCACGTAGCCCACCCAGCGGCCGTCGCGCAGCACCGGCTCCCCCCCGTAC
>Ga0075029_100000587_pt1 | contig 21010 bp, 16 predicted proteins | sample LitLauG_LLR_2013_FD_71391 | JGI IMG/M metagenome (GOLD analysis project Ga0075029, IMG submission 71391) | Freshwater sediment microbial communities from North America - Little Laurel Run_MetaG_LLR_2013 | ecosystem: Environmental > Aquatic > Freshwater > Creek > Sediment | place: USA...
CTACCCCATAGTCCCGGTAGTCAACCGCGCCAATCCACTAAAATTGGAAGGCATCATCTCCAGCCAATCCGTCTTTGCCAAATACGGCGCCCCAAAATAGACGCATCTAGGGACCGCCGCCTTAGCCTGCCCCGAGCGAAGTCGAAGGGGCTGTCCAGTCGAGCGAAGCTCGACCGTGCCGACGGCAAATTTCTTACGTGAAGAAGTGGAAGAGCGGCCACAAGACTGCGCGGAGGAGAAGGCAATTAAAACCGTGGAAGAGCGGCGCTTCAGCGCCGCGTCGCGCCCTCAATTCATACGGGCTTTAGCCCCAGTGCAAAAAACAACGGCCCGCTCCTTTCAGATCAGAGCGGGCCTGCCGATGGGGGAAGGCAATACAACAATCAACAAACCGTTCTACGCGCCGTTCGAGCACACCGACAACGACGTATTGTCCTGGAAGCTCAGCCATCCGTTGACCGAAGTGCTGGTCGGTGCTCCGAAGTAGGGCAGCATCACCAGATCCTGCAAGTTATAGGTGAACCCGTGCAGCACATACGGGAACCCGCCATAGTTCGAGTCTCCCTCTTCCGGATCGCCCACTTCCAGAATTCCGCACGGCGTATTGTTCCCGTTGTAGTTGACGGTTAGCGGATCGTCCGCCCACTCGCCCACCTCATGCGACAACGCCGACACGTCCTGCGAGAACGCGCCTGCATGATCCACATACGTCGCCTCCGCGTACGACTGCGGATTGCTGACGCTGCCTTCCGAACTGTGATATCCACCGATGCAGCACTGTCCGCCCTGCGTCAAATAGGTGTCGTAGGTCAGAAAGATTACAAATTGATTCGGCTGAATCCCCAGCTTGGTGATCAGGCTCGGTAGTTGCGAGTCAAACCAGTTAATGTCCACTAGCGCCGCCGTGAAGCCGAACACATTGCCCGTTTTTCCGTAGGTCGACGACGGACTGAACGTTTGTTCCGCCAACACAGACGGACTCAACAACAGGTGCGAGTTCGTGTCCGTTTGCACTGTCCCCCAGAAGTTCGCGCGTTGGAACGCGTCAATGTACTGGGTCGTGCCCACATTCACTCCGCCCTGCGTGTAAGTCGTCGTCGAATCGAAAATCGGCGACAGTAGCGTGTTGTTCGTCACCGTATTCCCGTTGGAAAGTACGTGCGCTGGATCATACGTAACCTTCGATCCGCGCCGCGGTGTAATCACGATCTTGATCGGAACAATGTAAGTGGTAATGGTCGCGGTCGTATTCGTCGACGGCGCCGCTCCCACCATGTTGTAGGTGTAGTTACTCGAACCGTAGGTAAATGAGCCGTTCCAGCTTTGCAGCGAAGCTGGCGGCGGCGCGACGTCGGTTCGTAGATGCGGAGGCATCACTACATAATGCCCGCGCGCATTGACGACCTCATCTTGCGCCATGGCGCTACCGGCGAGGCAAACCATCAAACAGAGAACTACCGAACCTAGGCAAGCTTTCGTCATACCTCTGGTCATAGACATCTTCTCCTTGGGCCTTATTTTTCAGCTGGATCAAACGAAAACAGACATCGGCCTGCGCCATCTCCAAACCTGGTCGTGCAGACCAATCCCTGGTGACTTTGATTTTCTAAAGTGGACCTTACTCCCAAGTCAATGTGCAAAAGGGCTAAAATTTCTTTTTGTTCTGTTTTTGTAAATTCCACTCAGGGATTGGCCCGTCTTTCAAATGAGGGATACGCCGGTGCACCATCTCCCCCAAAAATAAAAACCCCGCCTCACGGCGGGGTTTTCACTGAAAATCAACAGTGCAGTCTTACTTGCCTGCGTACGTCTTCGGAACTCCGATGCCCGTGCAGACGTCCCAGCCCACTTTGCAGCTGGTGGCGCCCTTGGTGATGTCGCGGAAATCGGCCTTGTACGTGGTCGCGTTGGAGTAGTCAGCGTAGAGCTTGGTCAACTCGGCGTTGGTGCTGGTAGCGAAGCTACCCGCCGCGTTGACGACGCCAGCGAGAAACGGAGACGAGACGCTGGTGCCACCGACCTGAATCCATCCGCCCGAGAAACCGTTGCCCGCGTCCGCATCGTACATCGCCGGACCGGAAGCCGGATCGGCATCCGAGGAGAAGTCGGGAATCTCGCGCTTGGAGCCCGTGATCCCGCTGACTCCGGTTTGATACGAGGGAAGCGGCTCGTACTTGCTGGTCCCGCCGCCGCCGCCGGTCCAGTACTGTTCGGCGGAGAAATTTCCGGTCTTGCGCTTAATGCTCGATCCGCCGGCTGCCACCACGTTGGCAAACACCGCCGGTACTCCGATGTTGTTCAGGCCGCTGTCTCCGGTCGAAGCGAAATAAACCACTCCCGACGTCGAGAAGTAGGTGGCTTCGTCCGCCAGTTCGGTGGAGTACTCGCCGCCGCTCCAGCTATTGCTGACTTCGCCGCCGCCACCCGCTGCCACCAGTCCGGCGGCTACCATCTCTGCCTTGTAGAGGTCGGCGGAACTCGCCGAAGCCGCTTCCACCAGGATGATCTGCGCATTCGGAGCCATGGCATGCGCCATTTCGATATCCAGCGCTTCTTCCAGTGACCAGCCACCAGGATTGTTCGCCGGCTTCACGCCGCTGGCGTAAACCTGCTGGAAGTTCGCTGCAGGCAAGCCAAACTGCGCGGAGAACGTCGCTAGATCCGTGGATGCATCCGGGTTGTCATAGGCGTCCACAATCGCGACAATCTTGGATCCGCCCGTCGGAACGGTCTTCGCCGTCGCGATGGGGCAGCCCTTGGTGACTTTCACCAGGTTGTACACGCAGGCCAACGAGCCCGGTGTTTCTGCGTTCGCAGGCGGCGAGCTGGGCGTGATGTTTTCGATATAGCGGAAGTTGGTGTGCATGCGCAGGCCGGCGTCCCCGGGCTGTTCGATGCTAGAGGCAGGAATGATCACTCGTCCCTGCGGGATGTCATAGGTAACAGCTTCCTGGGCAATTGCGGCGCCTGAAAAGCAGGTCACCGCGGCAAGTGCAGCCGCGAGGCTAAGCACACTGATTCGTTGATTCATGGTTCGACGTTTCTCCTTCTTAGGGTCTCGACGCAAGTTTGAATTTTCGGATCACTGAGAACCGGGCTTGTCAGAGGTCCAGGATTGAACTGGACGGGGGACAAATGAAGCTCACCGATTCTCCTCACCTTCTCCTCCGAAGTCAACTATGAAAATTCTTGCAACCCGCGCCCAGAGCCAAAAGTGCCTGAAATTGGCTGGCCACTCATAATGTACTCCCGAGTTTTTTGAGCAAAGGGAAAAAACGCGTAGGGGCGGACGCATTCGTCCGCCCGAGCGAAGCGAGTCTGCTGGGGGAGAACTTCTGAGAAATTTTGTTTCTGGGAATCAAACCCGCGAGGTCGTCAGCTTGAGCGAAGGCAACAGCGGCCACACGACCTCCCGCGTCGTATTCCAGCGCTGCCTACCAGGCCCAAAACTACTTCTTGTACAGAAAAATGGCCAGCGCCACCAGTGCGACCGTGATGATCCACAGAACGATGTTTTTGCTGCTGTTTTTTTCGTCTGCCATAGAGGAACAACACCATACCAGAATCGCGCCTACAAGGCACGCGAATCCCGTCCTTGGTAGTGGCTCAGGCTGGTTTCTTCGCGACCTCTGCGGATTTTCTTCGCGTACTCCGCGGTTCAAGTGTTTTGATTTGACTGGCGACAACGATAGCTTTTGACCGCAGAGTGCGCAGAGAACCGCTCGCTGAGCCCACCGAGAAATTCAAATTGAGCCACCACCCAGTCCTTCGATCATTACGGCTTCGCTTCCGCTCCCGCCCGCTTGTAGTTCGTGAACTTCACGATCTCCCGCACATGCACCGAACCTGAAAGGAAGTTCATCGTATCGTCCACCTTCACGAATGTCGGGAACCAGAGCCCATCCACCGGCTGCCGGTAGGTCACAAAGGTCGGCCGCAGATCCTGCGTCTGTCCCTTCTTTTTCTTCTTCACAATCACTTCCGGCATGCTCTTCCCGCACAGCTTCACGATCTGCATGTCCTGATTGTCCACCCACACCCGCCCCTGAAAATAGCGCTTGTTCTTCTCCTCTGTCTTGGGCTCGACATGAAACACATACGTATCCAGATCGTCCACGTGCTGTTGCCCCGCATACGTGACGTTGTATTCGGGTAGCTCCCCGCTCGTAAGCATGAAAGGCATGAACACCCGAATGTCCTCCATATCCTCCGCGGACAACGAAATCCCCCGCAGCGTTGACTGCTCGGCGAACGTCACGTTCTCCAACCGCTTGCCTTTGCCGTCATACGAAATGTTAGTTACCTCGTGATACTGCCCATCCACCGTTTTTCCATCCAGAGTCTGCACCAGCACGTCTTGCGTGTACGTATAATGCAGCCGCGCCTCTTTGACCTTAGTCTCTCCCGCCGCAAATTTCTGAATGATGTCCGCGACCACCATCCCCTTCGGCGGAGTCGAATCCAGCGCTCCATTCCCTTCGGCGCAATCGGTCTGCGCGAGCCCAGGCGGCGCCACCGCCAGCAGCCAAGCCACCACCCATAAATGTCGACGAAACCAAATCATTCCAAACTCCAGCACTATGCGCGCCGCAACACTATACCCTCTGTGATCCTCTATGTCCTCTGTGGTGAGCCGGTCCCATCCCCAAAATGTGCAAACCCTTGCGCGACCCTTCACGCCTCCCCCGCAAGTGTAGAAAACAAAGCCCTTCCACGTGGCACAAGGGTTGCACCATTCCCTGTGACACAAAGGTAACCGCCTATGAAAAAACTCATCGTTCTCGCCATCCCGTTCCTGTTCCTGCTGATGTTCAGTTCCGCCACCGCCTCCGCGCAGGCTGCCATATCCGCCACCGCGCAGCCCCTTTCCTTTCCCGACCATCCGCAGCACGCCGAACCGCACGATCTCGCCACCGAGCGCCCCATCGTTGGCGGCGGTCCCAACACCTACACCTACGCCCAAGGCGAGCGCCCGCTCTGGGAGTTTCCCAATCCCGAGCAAGCCGCCCCGCTCGGCGACATCGCCCGCGCCTACCGCCAGAAAAAGCTAGCCGCAAAAAAAGCCACTACCATCCTGGAAAAAGTAGGCTCGTAACAAAATAAAATGTGGGGCGGACACTCCTGTCCGTCGGGTGCCCCATTTCTCGCATCTTTTGCGAGAAGTGGGGACTTTGACCTCGCCAGCGCAGAACTTCCCGCCGGTACATACAATTCCCCATCCCCACGCATCACACCACCAAATGATCCCTGCCCGCGCCAGCCGCCCAGCCGGAAGTGTAAACTCCCAAAGAACCAAAAAAGAAGAACCAACCGAGGAACAGTGCTGATGAACCTGTGCCATTTTCGCGTCCCCAAGTCACCGATCCTATTTCTAGCCCTTATTCTTCTAGCCTCCCTGCCCGCCCTTTCTCAGCGTGGCACGCTAGGCATCGACGTAGGCCAGACCACTGACAGATTCGGCAGCCTCTCCTCCGCCAGCGCCGTCGAAGGCATTCTCAACGGCAAGTTCACCGTGCTTCAAGGCAGCGGCAAACAAGGAGACCCTAGCCTGGTCGCCGGAGGCGAATTCCGTTTCCCTGAAGACACCTCCACCCACGCCCGCGAACTAGCCGGCTTTGTCGGGCCCGAATTCCACTTCGGCAATCTCATGCTCGGATTCCACGGCCAGGCCCGCAAAATCTATCTACCCACCAGCCAGGTCAACGGATTCACCTTCGTCCGCAACAACCAACTCTTTCTCGAACTCCCCGCAGTAGCCGAATACAAATTCGGACAAGACCGCCGCGCCTTCGTCCGCGCCGAAGGCATCTGGGAATTCAACCCGCGTTACAGCAACACCAACAACGGCACCTCCGCCTTCCCCAATCCCCACCTCGACCACGGCTACAGCCTCCGCGGCACCGCCGGATACAACTTCCCCCACTGGTACCTGAGAGCCAGCTACGAATCCCGCTACTTCAAATACGGCCAACACATCGGCAATCCCGAAGGCCTCGACAACTGGCGCAGCGACCTGATCAGCGGAGGCATCGGCTTCGTCTTCTAAGGATTCAGGGCTTTGAATATGAACATGTGGGGACGGACGGCCGCCCTCGGCCGTCCGGCTTCAGCCGCGCCGAAAGGCTTGTTGGGATATATACTAACGATATATACTTTTGGGTAGAGGACATTCCCGTGCCCAAACCCGACATCGCCAAGCTCTTCCAGAACGGTCGCAGCCAGGCCGTTCGTCTGCCCAAGGAATTCCGCTTCGAAGGGGACCGCGTCCGCATCCGCCGCGTCCCTCAAGGAGTCCTCCTCGAACCACTAATCCCCGACACAGCCCAGTGGTTCGCAGAGCTGGACCAGTTCAACTCCGAGCCGTTCATGCCCCGCACCCGCCGCCAACCCGCAACTCCAAAGCGAAAGATTTTCTAGTGGATTACCTGCTCGACACCAACGCCTGCATCGCTCTCATCAACGGCCATCCCCCAACCGTCCGCGCCCGCCTGCAAAAAGCCGCCGCCGCCAGCGCGCACGTTCTGGTCTCCTCCATCGCGTCCTTTGAACTCTGGTACGGAGTCTCCAAAAGCACGCGCCAGGACTTCAACCGCAAACGCCTCGAAGCCTTTCTCTCCGGCCCCATCCTGATTCTTCCCTTCGAAGATGCCGACTCGCGCGCTGCCGGCGCCATCCGCGCAGCCCTGGAGTCCGCCGGCAAACCCATCGGAGCCTACGACCTGCTGATGGCAGGCCAGGCCCTTCGCCATCAACTCACGCTAGTCACTTCCAATGTCTCCGAGTTCTCCCGCGTAAAAGGACTCCATTGGCAAGACTGGTCCAAGCCATAAGATTGTGTGGAGCAGTTGTGTGAAGAAGTTGTGTGGAGCAGGTTGTGTGGAGCGGACGCCCCCGTCCGCTGCTTTTGACCTTGAAGTGCCAGGACGCCACCACCATTCCCATTCCGGGAACAACTCCAACTTTCTCCAACGATTCTCGTTGCATCCCAACCCCTCCGCCATAAACTAGACTAGGCATAACCCAAATTCGAACGACATCAGGCGGAGCTCAGGCTCCGCCATTTTCATGCTGCAAAAAAGGCGGACTAATAAATGATAATCAACCACCAGCCCCACAAAAACACCAAGCTCACCGGAGAGCGCTCCGAAGCCGCCTTCCTCAACCGCGCCGCCGACCTGGGATTCGGCGTTGCCAAGCCCTGGGGCGACAGCCTGCGTTACGATTTCATTCTCGACAACGGATCGACCCTCTACCGCGTGCAAGTCAAATGCACCGAATCCATCCGCGCCCAAGCCTACGAAACCCGCGCCACCTACACCACCGGCAGCGGACGCGCCGTCTACACCCGCGCCGACATCGACTTCATGGCCGCCCACGTAGTCCCGCTAGACATCTGGTACATCCTGCCAGTAGAAGTCTGCACGCCCCAACCCATGCTCCGCTTCTATCCCCACCGCCAAGCCAAAAAGATGCGCTTAGAGAAATACCGCGAAGCCTGGCACCTCCTCCAATCCAATGCCCCAGCACAATCCCAACCAATAGAAATCCACGCAGTAGCCGACGAAGCCTACGAAAACCTGACGTGGCTGACGCCAAGGCCAATGAACGAGGTTGGAAGGTGAAGCTGATCTGGTTTATGTGCGCAAGGAAACGCGCCGACGTGACCACCCGCGAAACCAACGTAATTTGACTTTCGCAAAGCATTCGCCTACTATAAAAAGGTAGCCTCAACCGCACACCGTTACTCTCGCGATCACCTTATTGACTGCGACTGGAAGTGGTGGTATGGTCTGAGCCTTAAAGACGAGACAAAGGCTGAAGTCGAGTAACTATGCAAATTCCTGCTACCGCATCTCACGACGTGTTCTTAAGGGCCCTCCTAACGCTTCAGGCGGAAGATTTCAAGAAGCCAGTAGCCGTTGAAGACGTAGTTCGTCAAATGCCTAAGGGTGATCGTGACGAGCACGATTCCTTGCCCCTCCCAAAGTCGGTCTTGAGGGACATTCGATTTCTCGAGCGGCATCGCTTGCTGACCTTCGACAACAGCAACCCACATGTGATGCTTACATCGCTTGGCGTGTACACAGCCCTCATTTTTGAACCCTTGACTTGACTCCCGCGGGAAGGTAGTGCTTCCTTTCGGCTACAGAATACTCGACCGACTAACAGGTCTTAACGACCGTCTGCTGAACCTCATCCAATATGCTGCCTACTTCGCCGGAGTGGCATTTGTCTTCGAACTCCGCGAGGGTGCCGGCGCGAAAGCTCGAGTAGCACTGGGCATTTCGCTGCTTCTCCTGTCCGCCATTCGGTTTCTTCCTTTCTGGACCCCACGCCTCCTGTGCCGCAGCCTCAGCCTCCTTGACCTGGATTCCAAGTTGGAGCTTGCTGCCGCGCGCAACAGGTCCGATGCCAGTGAAATCGAAAAAATACTAAGAACTAGGTTAGACATGCGCGCATCTGCACACGTTGCCAATTATGTAATTTCGCTTGTAGAATCTGAGGTTTATAAGTTACTCCACATGTAGGAGCGTGTATGTCCGAAGTGAGTGGTGCGCGCAGCGAAAGACCGAGGATGACGCTATCTGACGTACTTCGGTTGCTGGAGTTACACACGCAGCTCTGGTTCTCCGAGAGTAGTCTCTCGGATCCACTTGTCCCGACGGAGGTAAAGAAAAGAACTTCGGGATCGGTAACAGGCGACTGCGTCGTCTGCTACAACAACCTTTTACGAGGCGAGACTGGCGTTACCGGACTAGCCGAGGTGCGCAAATTGGCAGGTAGACCATTCTTCTATCGGCTAAACTACATCCGACAACTCTCGACGACGCACTTAGCAGTCAACCTCGACGGCGCCCACAACCGTCTATCCCATTCACTCGGGACCTTAGACATGGCGAGTCGTTTTGTTTCATCCCTAGAAATGGGCGGAGTAAAATTGCTTCCCGAGGAGATCAAAGCCGTTCTCGTTTACGCCTTTGTCCACGACTGCTTTCACGGGCCAATGGGGCACTCACTCGATCTAGTCCGCGATGTCTTTTGGGGTACGGTGGAGGAGAGGGTCGACAAGCACCTCTTGCTGGGCCAGATTGACATCCTCAATCGCCTAAAGGATCAGGGCCGGGAGAAGGAACGGGAAAAAATACCGCTATGGAAGGAGATTCGAGCACACGTCGCTGAGGGAGACCCCGAATGCGAGAAGATTTTCAAGCTCCTTTCCTATTTCGCCGACTACTCGGATATTGAAGAGCATGATCCTAGCAAAGCTTTTTTGAGAGAGATTGTTGATAGCGATCTGGACGCAGACCGACTGGACTATATCTGGCGAGACCATGTACACCTTACGATGACCGGATTGGACGTAGCACTGGAAATAGAGGATTTGATCGAATCAGTGAAAGTTCTAGACGGCCCTGGACTAGAACGACACCTTCATTACGGCCTCGAACATAAGGATCTCATCGATAAGCTGCTCAGCACTCGGGTCAAATACTATGCCAATTACTATGAGCACCCAATAAAGACGGTTAGCGACGAGATGCTTTCGCACGCTATGTACTACGCCTTAGACAACCTCGACGCGTTTGAGAGAGACGGGGATAAAAAGAAGTTGGCTGCAATCGCAGACCGTATCACCTATCTTACAGACGACGAGCTTCTCCAGTTCCTGACGCAGATCACCACGGGCGACGATCAAATAATCGCCTCTTCCCTCCTGCGCGACTTCAGGTTGAACCGGCCATTCCACATTGTGGACAAAAAAGGGCTTCTCAGAAAAGACTTCGGGTATCTTACCCGTCGAATAGCGGGCCAACAGAAAAATCTCGACCACATTTTGGACCAGGAAGAGAAAACGCTACAAGCGCTGTCACGCCAGAGCACCATCGACTTCGACCACAAAGCCTATCGAGCGATAATTGCAAAGTTCAATGATCAGGTGTCCGAACCAACGACATGCGTGAATGACCCTGAGGCGGCATGGAACGACCAAAAGCTCCACTACATACCCGACGAGGACGTTTACCACATTCAACTAGTATGCGGAGACGGCTTCCGAAAGAAATTTAGGCTTGAAAAGATGCTGTGGCAAGAACTCTTGCGAGAAATGAGGGACAACGAATACCCGTTCCGGAACGCAATTGGGCGCCTAGCCATAGAAATGGCCGGATCCCGCCGAGGCAACGTCGAACTCGTGAAATCCATAAAAGCGAGACTTGAGTACACCCCACTGGTCTTCATAACCTTGTCGTGGATGCCCGGGATTTCGTCGGAGCAAGATCTCCTGAATCACAAGCGGGGGCTTTCGCAAGGATGGATTAGATTCCACGATAAAGGACAACCGGTCCACCAAGAACCAGAACTTGAAGTGAAGTCTGGCGATCTGGACTACTTCCTACTGATTTCTGCACCATCGCTGTTGCTCACGATTCCAGGGATAAAGACGCTTATCACGGAGACGTTCGAAAGGCTCCTTTACGGGCGCGCATGGGTCCTATGGCAAAACAAGGCTATAGACGCTGCATGGGACTAAGCCCTCCAGGAGAAACATCAGCCCTCCCCCTATTCCTTTCAACAACTTAACCCCGTCCAGGCCGCCCAATCCCCGCTAAACCCCTGTTTTGCGCCGTTCATTGTTATAGGGGTGCGCCATGCCCAATGGTTGCCATACGCTACCTTCAGCGCGAGACCCAGGGGTACGTGTAGAGACGCGGGGACCAGGTTCGAACCCAAGACGGTTCAGTCCCGGAGAGCCACAGTTTGTTCGAACGTCTCAGTTTGCGCTGAGGCGAGGGTCGAAGAGCAGGTTCCTCACCGGTCCTTCAGACCGGTTCGGAATGACAAGTACAGCAGGTTCCTCACCGGGCTTTCGCCCGGTTCGGAATGACAAACGGTGAATTGGGTTTCGCGACCGGTTCGGAATGACAAACGGTTTTTCAAAAAGCTAGAAGCCAGGAGCTAGAAGCTAATATGCGTAAGCCGATTAAGTACGTTGAAAAAGCAGCTGTCATCGCCGCCAAGGGAGCTTGGGTTGTATTCGATGGCCTCAACCGGATTAAGCCCAATCCGTCTCCCACGCCCAAGTGGTCTGAGAAGCCGCTGCTCAAGTCTTACGAGAAATCGAAGCCTCCGCTCGGCTGGCCGCGTTCCACCGATTCGCTGTGCCCGAAGTGTGTGCCGGAAATTCGCCAGCAGATTCTTGACGGCCATCTGCCGCACGAAGTTCTGATGAATGAAAAGGTCGGCGAGATTAAGGCCACCATCATTGAGCGCGACGGCAAGATTCTGATGGTCAAGGAATGCCCGACGCACGGGCGCTTCGAAGATGTGATGTCGATCGATACGGAATTCTCGAAGCACCTGGAAGACGTATTCCCCGGCCGCGACATCGCGGCGCATGCCGACGAGAAGCTGCACCATCACGGATCGTCGACGGTGAAGTATGGCCGCGGCTCGGTGCTGACCATCGATCTGACAAACCGCTGCAACATGATGTGCGATCCCTGCTTCATGGATGCGAACCAGGTCGGCTTCGTCCACGAACTGACTTGGGAAGAAATCAAGACGATGCTCGACAACGCCATCACCATCAAGCCGCGCCGGCAGATGTCGGTGCAGTTCTCCGGTGGCGAGCCGACGCTGTCGCCGTACTTCCTCGATGCCGTGCGCTACGCCCGCAAAGTCGGATACAACTCCGTGCAGGCCGCGACCAACGGAATCGAATTTGCGAAGAGCTTTGAATTCGCGCAGCAGGCGGTCGAAGCAGGCATGCGCTACGCGTATCTGCAATTCGACGGCATCGGCAACGCGGCGAACGCGCACCGCGCGGTTGGGAATTTGTTCGATGTAAAGCTGAAGGCCATCGAAAACCTGCACAAGGCGGGATGCGAAATCGTTCCGGTCATCACCATCGTGAACGGCATCAACAATGAACAGGTAGGACGCATCATCAAGTTCGCGCTAGACAATCCAAAGACGATCAGCTTCCTGAGCTTCCAGCCAGTAAGCTTCACAGGCCGCGACGAAGCAGTAACCGACGAACGCCGCCAAGCCCAACGTTATACGTTGTCACACTTAGCCCACGACGTAAAAGCGCAAACCGGCCTTGGACAGCCCGCCCGCGACTGGTTCCCCATCAGCTTCATGGGAACCTTCAGCGACTGGGCCGACCTGATGCACTCCCAAGACGCCAACAACGACTGGGGCCAACTAAGTTGTGGTTGTCACCCGAATTGCGGTACTGGGATGGCTGTGATGATCGACAAGGAAACTAAGGAGGCTGTGCCGGTTACGGCTTTCCTGCACGGCGATCAGCTGGCTAAGGATATTGCCAAGGTCAACGATGCGGCGCGCGGGAAATTTTTGACTGGGGTTGGCATGGCATTGTGCTTGATGAAGAACTACGATCCGTATCAGGCGCCTACTCACTTCAAGTTGATGGATCTTCTGAAGAAGTTCGACAAGAACTATCACATTACCGGGAAGGACTATGGGAAGGTTGGTCCAGACCGGACGATTGACGATGTGATGAAGCGGCGCACACAGGATCGTTGGAACTTCCTGTTCATCGCGGGGATGTGGTTTCAGGATTTGTTTAACTACGATTTCCGGCGGACGGAGCAGTGCATTATTCCTTACGCTACGCAGGAAGGCGAGATTTCGTTCTGCGCTTACAACACGGGCGTGGGATGGCGGAACATCATCGAGAAGATGCATATGACCGCTACACTTACTAAGTGGTATGAAGAGCACGGGCGGCATGAGATCTTCGCAGGTGGCAAAAAAGTGAAGATGGACAAGCAAGAAACGGCCACCGAGTATCTGAACCTGCGCGATGATCTGGTCACCAACGAACTGCAACACGATCTCGACAAGCTGGGCATCGCCAAGACCGCACGTGAAGAAAAGACGCGGGCGCGCGATGCGAAGCAGAAGCACGATGCCGAGGTCAAGGCAGAAGCACGTGGTCCGGAGAAAAACGACGAGGCTTACAACGCGCGCATGGCGTCTCTGTATCGCGAAGTCGTGTTGAAAGAGAAGCCGGTGCAGTCGCAGGATGGATTCATCCCGCTGGGCGCGCTGGCGAAGTCGAACGGCAATGGGGCGCATGCGGCAAAGCCGGAAGTTGCCGAGCCGGTGGCTGGGGATTAGCTACTAGCTCTTAGCTACTAGCTTCTAGCTCAAACATACGGGCCGCCTGAGGCGGCCCGATTTGTTCAGTACCGAATTCTTCGGAGCTTCTGAGTACCGCTGCGCCTTCGCCGGGGCGCTGTCTTCGCAGCTGCGTCGTTTGCGCTCGTCAGCAGGGCAGTTTGCCCGCATAGCCCGGTGGGGCCTTCCTGTTCATAACCCAACGTCTGGGCTGGGCCTAAGGTCCAAATTGGAACACAACCCCGTCGCCGAACAAGCCGCCAACCTGAGTCGTTCCGTAAAGAGTACTGTTCGGCGCGACGGCCAAGGTACCGCGTGCCTCAGCGCCGTTTGTGCTGTTTCCAAAAGGCGCAATGTAGGTAAGGTTGCCGAGAAGATTGATGCCAAAGATCGACCCGTTGCCCCCGGTGCCTCCGGTGTAGGTGACGCCGAACAGGTCGAGTGGGTCCCCATCCTCGGCCAGACCAGCAAAAGAGATTCCGCCTTCAACCGAGTAGTCGAACGTGTGCAGAGCTGTAAATACGACTCCGTATGGATCCACTCTGAAAATCGTTCCGTAGCCTTGGCCACCGGAGGTCGTTGTACCATACAGATTCCCGTCGTAGGCTTGCACGAGTCCCCCGTATGGCGCACCGCCATCGGTGGTTCCATTGAAACTGTGAAGGATGGTGGGCTGGCCGCCAGCAGTGCTGATCTTGAAGACGACCCCCGCGTTGTAGGCTCCCCCGCCGACTGTTGTTCCGTATAAGTATCCGTCGGTGCCCTGAATGAGTGGTGCGTAGGGCTGAGCTCCGTGTGTGCCGTCAAAAGAAAACAGGACTGTAAAGTTGCTTCCGTTCGTTGCGACGCTAAAGACTGTGCCTTGGCCGCCCGACCCTCCCAGTAACGTCGTTCCGTACAGGTTGCCGTCCGTTCCTTCTAATAGGGAGGAGAATGGTTCCGCGCCGTCGGGATTGCCGTTGAGGGAGTCAATGGTTGTGAAGCTACTGCCGGAGGTATTCATTTGAAACAGGGTGCCCCCGCCGCCGGATGTGCCGCCAAACGTAGTCGTTCCGTAGATGTTCACGTCACTACCTAGCACGACACCTCCGCTCGGAGTTCCGCCATTGTTCCCTCCAGCGAAGGAGTGGAGCACTGAGAAGGAGTTCCCACTGATCGTGAAGATATTTCCCGGCCCATTGCCGGACGTCGTGGTCCCGTACACAGTCCCGTTGCTGCTTATGACTACTCCGGCATAGGGGTCGGCGCCGTCGCTGCCAGCAAAGGCGTGAACGACCGCATATGGTTGACAGACTGAAGGTGGAGATGAAAACGAATTGAGAAAGCTGTACCAGCCATTCACGGAGGTAGCGGGACCCTCCCTGGCAAACCAAGATAGAAAAGTGAGGTCTTCAAGGTGATATGTAATTCCGTTAAGAGGGGCTGTAAACGTGATCCCATCTACGGGGTCTCCTGCTTCTACATTGAACTGGCACTGAGTCGCCTGACCTGCCTGCCACCCCGGTGCGGGATTACTTGCGAAGGGGTCATTCATCCATTCCCCTAGTTCGTGGCTTAGGGACGCTGTGTCCGCGGTTCCCCCGTAGTTTGGATCGAGATAAGTGGCGACGGCGTAGGTCTGGCTGCTCGGGGTTAGCCAATGGTAGCCGGTGTAGCATGACGTGCAGCTTGTTCCGTTGTCGGTCCACACCGTGTCATAGCTCAAGAATATAGCGAGACTCGTAGACGGTATGGCGAGCGTGGAGAGCAGCCCCTGAGCGACGGAATCAAAAAACGACCGATTCACCATTCCGATTTTCGAGAGTAGACAGTTCCCGGATGCAGTGGAGCCCTCAGTTGCGGTGACATTGATCGGCTGGACGGGCTTTACTGTCACGGGCGACAAGAGTACGTGATAGCCGCTGGATGTCGTCGAGATGTAGTTCCAGAAATTAGCGCGCTGGAAGGCGTCCGTGTACTGTGTGGTACCGACCTTCGTGCCGCCGGGTGCGAACGCATAAGAATGAAAGAGGGGAGACTGCTGTGTCAACGCGAGTGAACTCTTGCTCAGTCCGCATGTCGGGTAGGCGGTCGTGGCGGACAAAATGGTGCCGTCGGCGAAGGTGAACTTGAGGGGGATGATTACGGCGGGGATTTGCGTTTTGACCGAGCCAGCAGACGGATTGGTTCCGATCATGGTGTAGTAGTAGGTGTCGCCTTGGTACGTGTAGCTGCCAATCCACGTTGGCGGCGTTATTGCCGGCAGAAACGAGTTTTCGACTGTCTTGGAGAATGAAAGACTAGGTGCACCTGAACGGGCCGTCATCATTCTGGGAGCTGGCTGTTGAGCTAAGGCCCTGCTGGGATAAACGAAACTGAGACAACAGAGAATTACAGATCGGTAATTCCGTTTCATGGTTAGCTGACCTCGGACAAGTCGTACGCCTTTCTGTCGCCAAAAGTACTCCCCGAGTCGTGGAAATTCAACGGATTTCCGCATTAATCTGGATGAGTTGGTAAGTTGTGAAAAATGTTTCATTTGACCGGCCTCGCGAGTTACTGCGCAACCTTGGACCCGCCGCACCTGCGCTAGGGCCTCAACACTAAGGTGAAGGGCAGCGGACAGGAGTGTCCACTCCACGCGGGCGAAATGAAAATCCCCACTTCTCGCGCAAAGAACGCGCGAGAAGTGGGGCACCCGGCTCGGGCCTGCTGAGTTTCCGGTTGTGGTGAGTTCGGTTAAGTAACGAAACCACGATGCTTACGTTTCCGGTCCCACTTCTCGCAAAAGAGGCGAGAAGCGGGGCACCCACGACATCGATAGTACACGCAGTTGCATAGGTCCTTCGGCCCGCAAAGTACGCGGGCCTCAGGATGACAACGCCTATCTTCCTTTCCCTCTTCCGTGCCCTCCTACGTGCCCTCCACTACTTCTTACTGCGAGCAGCCTGGGCTGAAACTCGTCAGGGCGTTGTTGGCGGCTGCTATTACGCAGAAATAGTTCACGCCGGGCGCGTCTTGTTGGTTGTAGGTTTGTGAGGCGGATTGGTTGATGTTGCCGATCAGGTTGCCGCTGGAAGTGAACTCCAGTGTGTCCTGGCGCTGGGCTGTGTTGGTGGTCGCCAGGGCGTCGAACAGGATTGAGTTCTGCTCGGAGACTTGCTGGTTGCTGTACGTCTGGCGGGCCTTGGTGGTCAGGTTGATGCCGCCGCTCGAGGTCACGAATTGGTTGATGTCGAGGACCAGCGGGAAGCTCCAGTTCTTATAGATGGTGAGGTTGGGTTGTCCGGAGACTTGCACGAGTGTGGCCGAGTGCATTTTGCCTGACACCTGGATGTCCTGGAGGTATTGCGTGCTGCTGATGTTGAAGACTTGATAGTTCCGGAACGCCAGGCTTTCAGAAATGGTGGTCGTCACTTTTCCGTGCGAGGTGTTGACGAAGCCGCTGATGACGAAACTGCGGTTGGACGAGACTTGTACTGATCCGGTAATGGAAGTACTTACGTTCAGATTTTCAGTGACCACTGGGTTGGGGGACGCCAGGGAGTTCTTGACCGTGCTTCCCGTAACTGTAGTCGATCCCGAGTCGAGATAGAGGAGCAGCGTCGCGGTGTCTTCGAAATAGCCGTTGGCGTTGAAGACGCTCAAGGCGACGGTGTGCGGCTGGCCGTTGCTGAGGAGTCCGGCGAACGGTGTGAGATCGACGCGGTAGGGAACGAAGTTCAGAGTCTGCACGCCGGGAATCGGGAACCAGAGCCAGGGGTCGATGCCTCCGGTAAAGATCCACGGGGAGACGGGAGCGACTCCGGCGGGCGTGCCGTCGATGGTGACTTCGGTTTCGCGGAAGCCGGTGTTGCTGCAGCTTTGGAGTTCACTGGAAACATCGGTGGGAACGCAGGTATACCAGAATTCGTCGCCGGACTGGCTTTGCGAGTAGACGTCGAGATAGGCGTTCTGAATGTTGGTGGGCAGAGTGAAGGTGCCGGAGAGCGTGTCGGTGGTGGTGTTGAGGGTGACGGTGCCTCCGGTGGATCCGGCGGAGAGCGGGAGAACGACGTCGGCGGTGACGGGCGCGGTTTGGTTGGCCGCGAGTGGATAGAACTGCAAGGTGGCGGTCGCGTACTGAATTCCGGTGTACGTGCTGTCCACGGTGTTGCCCAGATAGACCGAGCCTTGCTGCGCCAGGGTGAATAGCGGGGAGTAGTCGGTGAGGTCGCTTTCCACGTGCCAGGAGGGACTCAGGCTTGGTGAAGGTTCTGCGGTTGTGCCGAAGAAGATGTTGGTGCCTCCGAGCCAAATGTTGGCCGTGCGGTCAAACTGGATGCCGGCCGTCACATAAATATCCACTTCGAGCACAACCTTGGCCCAAGGGCCGGGGCAGTCGGCCGGTGGCGCATACGCGTAGGGATTCAGGTTGTAGTTGTTGTCGAATGCGAAGTTGCTGAAGAGAGTGACGGAGCAGGGCGTGGTGAGCGGGCGCGGGATGGTGGGATCGGCGGTGACGGTGTTGGCCGAGCCGATGGTGTAAGGTCCGTCGGCGAAGGCTGCGGGGATGATCGTTATGGTAAGGAAAAGAATCAGGACTGCTCGGAGCGCGGATGGGCTGATCGTTGCTCGGCTGATCGTGCGAGACATGAGGAAGTCCTCCTGAGAGATCGAAACGCCGCGCTGGTTGCGGGATTTGACTGGATCGCGCGGGCAGGGAAGTTTGGCAGTTTGGGCGGGGGAGTGTCAAGGGTGGCGGCTTCGACACGGTCTTCGATGCGACAGAGAAGAAAGTCTCATCTCCCGGCCAGGGCGCGTGAGCAACGTGGCGCCGTCTAATATTTCTTTACTTGACGCCCTTGCAGGCTTGATCGAAATCTTGTTGCGTACTGCCTTGGGGCAAGGCGAACTGTTTTGTCCTGTAGCTGCGGCAAACATAGTTGCGGATCGCGACGTCGCGGAGTTGCTTGCGCGTGTCTTTCTTCAGTCGATGGACCGTTGTAACGGGCGCGGGAGGGGGAAGTCCGCTCTTAACAGGAATGCTTCCATCGCACGGCTGTGGCGGCGGGGCTGTAGCCATGAGCTTGAAGGCTTGCATGCGCGACTGGCTCTGTGGAACGGTGGGCAGGATGTCTTTTTCCAGGCTGGGTCTTTGAATGCTCGGGTTTTGACTCTGGGCTGCAGCTTGAAGCAGAGCGCCCATGTAGTCCTCGCCATTCATCTTGCTGGTGTGCTCGGCCGTGAGCGCCATGGCCGCGGGTTCGGCTGCACTGGGTTGCGTACAGGCCACTGGTTGCGCTCCGGTGGGCCACTGGATTTTCAGCGTGAAGGCGGCGACCGCTTGCTGTTCCGGAGGAGGCAGAGTGAGATTCACGATGGTCTGTCCATTCTGGAAGTAGAGGCTGGGGCATCCGACCGAGGTAGTTGAACTGGCCCCGGCAGAAGCGAAATCCTGCACTTCGACGCTGGTGGGCGGCTGCGACGAACTGTAGGGAAGAACGATTGAGAGGCTAGTCTCGGCGAGTTCGTCGTTGTATTGGCTGCAATATCCTCCAGTGCCCCAGTTACGCGCCATGACCGACCATTCGTTGTCGCTGGGATCTTCGGTTCGCTGAATCGCGAGGCCATAGATGGGATGCAGTTCGCTGCGGCAGCCGTGGTCGCAGTCGAGGCCAAACAACCCTACGGCGGAGCCGCAGGCCAAAGTTTTCTGGTTGGGATGAAGCAGTTGGGCTACGGCGTTGACGTCATCGTTTATTCCGCTCATCTTGAAATCGTTCCACCAGCCCTTGGTGAAGGCCGGGTTGGTCTCGTCGGAGTCGAATTCCATCTCGATGTATTGCGAATTTTTCTGGTCGTCGGCAACGTGGTTGTTATTCGTGGTCAAGCCATGAGCGTTGACGGGGGCGGGAGGAGCGGGCGGAAGATTGTCAGTCGCGGGGATGAGAAACAGATCGTAGTCAAAGTCGGCGCCGAAGTTGAACCAGCCGATGCTGCCGTTGAATTGCGCGACCATCCAGTCGGCGTGGCCAAAGAAAGACTGGATCGGACTGCCACTGGTTGCCTTTCCGATGAAGCAGAAGGCTTCGTTAATTCCGTCGGGCTGATCCTGAAACGGTTTGTTTTGCGTGCAGGCCGGCGTATAGGGCTGGCCGTTGTTACAGGTGTCGGGGTTGGGAAGATGTCCCGAGAGTTGCGGATGCCAGTCTACATTGCGGGCGGCGCCGTTCGGGTCGAGGTGAGCGGCGTCGAACTGCGCGTCGAAAGTTTCGCTGGGAGCGGGCGCGGGCGGCGGAGCGTAGTGCCACTCTTTCTTGGGACAGGCGCAAAGAACGAGCGCTCCTAACAGAAGCGCAGTCGTGGAAAAGAAACGCGTGGAGAAGAGCGAAGCAAACATATGTGCCTCCGCGGGATGAGAGATTGTAGTTCCGGCAAGGGGACTTCGGCGACGGAACTGGAAGTTTGTTCGGAATCTGGAAAAGACATCGAGCCGGGATGCGGCTCAGGCGCCAGCCATTGTCCCGAACCTATTTTCTGCCGAAGACTTCTTTTAGCAACTCGGTTGTCTGGGCGGCCGGATTCTTGCGGATCTTACGTTCTTCTTCTCCGCACATAAGGAAGAGGCCGTCAAGAGTCTTCTCGACGACGTATTTGTCGATGTCGAACTCGTTGGCGATCGCACTTCCGCCGGGTGCGTTCTTGATGACTTTTTGATACTGCTTGACGACTCCGACGCGCTCCATCGACTGATGCACGACTGGGGTGAACGTGGTGGTGAGGTCGGCGGTACTGGTGCGCTTGAAATATTCGGTGGCCGCGGTGTCGTCGCCGGTGAGGATGTTGCGAGCGTCGGTGAAGGTCATCCTTTTCAGCGCGGCGAGAAAGATTTCCTTGGCTTGCGGTGTGGCTTTCTCGGCAGCGCGGTTCATGCCGATTTCGAGGTCATCGACTTGCTCGCCCATTCCCAGCATGCGCATGCCTTTGCCCACGGCCTGGAGCTTCGGGGGGAGAAGGATGCGGATTTCTTCATTCTTGAGGAAACCGTCGGTGCGGCCGGTCAGGGCTACGGCTTTGCCGGTGCTGACCTGCAGAGCTTCTTTGAGGCCGGCGATAATTTTGTCATTGCTGAGGCCGGAGGTGTCGCGGTGTTCGAGCGACTCAGCCTTCTTGAGGACGTCTTCCAGTTGGGCGGCGGAGAAGGTGGACGCGGCGAGGGAGAGAGCGATGGTTAGCAGGACAGTTCGCATGGTTGTTTTGGGGACGCACGATTTTAACACCAGGAGGGCGAGACACCGAATGTGCAAATTGCTGACATGGCGCTGACAATCGCGATTGGCGTGCGACTTACGATCGGTTTGCTAGTCAGAGAATCGTGATCTGAGTGCGAATGCGGCACCGGCACTGCCCCTGCACTGCACTGGCCATCGAATTCTGAAACGAGGAGATTTCATATGCGGCATCGCAGCATAAGCATTCGGACCATCACTCTCACGCTTACATTTGGACTCGCGCTGATTTTTGCATCGAGCGCGGCCGTGGCGCAGTATCAGCTGACGAATCTGGTATCGAATCAAGTCGGGCAGGCCAAGCATACGGATCCGCTGCTGGTGAATGCCTGGGGACTCGCCTACGGGCCGGGCGGGCCGTTCTGGATCAGCGACAACGGTTCGGGCTGGTCCACGTTGTACACGGGCGGAGGATTGAAGCAGGGGTTGGAGGTGGTGATCCCGTCGGCGAGCGGCTCGGGTCCCGGATCGCCGACGGGGATTGTGTTCAACGGGTCGCAGGATTTTCAGGTGCAGGGCTGGGCTGCGATCTTTTTGTTTGCCACGCTCGATGGAACGATCAGCGGTTGGGCGCCGCAGTCGAATCCGAACCAGGCGATCATTGCGGTGAA
>Ga0075029_100000589_pt1 | contig 21002 bp, 23 predicted proteins | sample LitLauG_LLR_2013_FD_71391 | JGI IMG/M metagenome (GOLD analysis project Ga0075029, IMG submission 71391) | Freshwater sediment microbial communities from North America - Little Laurel Run_MetaG_LLR_2013 | ecosystem: Environmental > Aquatic > Freshwater > Creek > Sediment | place: USA...
TCGTTCGACCGTCGAACTGCAAGTACCTCAACTACGAGGGTGAGATTGCCATCGTCATCGGTCGTGTCGCGCGCAACATCGCCCTGGGCGACGCGTCGCACTACATAGCCGGCTACAGCGTCGCCAACGACTTCGGCCTCCACGACTTTCGTGACACTGACGCCGGATCGATGTTGCGGGTGAAGGGGGCCGACACCCTGTGCCCAGTCGGTCCCGGCCTCGTGACCGACTGGGACTTTCACGACAAGAGGATGGTGACGACGGTCAACGGCGACGTCCGCCAGGACGGCTCGACCGACGAGATGGCGTGGGACATGCACTACCTCGTCACCGACCTCGCCCGACTGATCACGCTGATGCCGGGTGACATCATTCTCTCGGGTACGCCCGCCGTCTCTCGCCCGGTCGCGCCGGGCGACGTCGTCGAAGTGAGCATCGAAGGACTCGGCACCTTGAGCAACGAAATCGTCGAGGGGCCGACGCCGGTGAGCGATGAGGTCGGAGCGCAGCCCACCGAGACCGAAGAGGTCCGCTCGACCGCCCTGGGCGCCGAATGGGAGCTTCGTGGCCAGCGTCGACCCTTGGCCACGAAGCGTGACGAACTGCCTTTCCCCCGTGTCCCGCCGAGGTTCCAGTCGTGAGTTCGTCACCGCGCGTCGACATCGACGGCGTCAGCGTCTCACCGGAGCACTACATCAACGGACGTCGCGTCGCGTCGCCGCGCACGTTCGAGGACCGGTCGCCCCTCGACTGGTCCTGGAAACTGGCGGACGTCGCCCGCGGCGGGGCCATCGAGGCGGGACAGGCGGTCGCCGCCGCCGTCGACGCCTTCCCCACGTGGTCGGCCCTTTCGAACGACGAACGCGGGAGGTATCTCGAGCGACTGGCCGATCTGATCGACCGAGACATCGAGCGAATCGCCCACGTCGAGTGCCTGGACATGGCGATGCTCGAAGAGAGCCTGCGACTGAGGGTCATCGCACGCGGAGCCCGCAACTTTCGCGCCTACGCGCAACTCGCACGTGAGTACGTGGCTCGACAGTGGACCTCGAACGGCACGGCCAATTCGGTCTTGCGGATGCCCGCAGGACCCACCGTCGTCATCACCCCGTGGAACGCGCCGTTCATGCTCTCCACCTGGAAGTGCGCCCCGGCGCTCGCCGCCGGCAACACGGTCGTGCTCAAACCAGCCGAATGGTCACCACTCAGCTGCTCGCTGCTGATGGACCTGGTCGACGAGGCCGGTTTTCCGCCCGGCGTGTTCAATGTGGTCCAGGGACTGGGTGAAGAGGTCGGTGCCGCGTTGGTGAGCGATCCGAGGGTACGTCGGATCTCCTTCACCGGTTCGCCGGAGACGGGGCGGATCATCGGGGAGAGCGCCGCGAAGAATCTCGTCCCCTTCACGGCCGAGCTCGGCGGCAAGGGTCCCTTTCTGGTCTTTTCCGACGCCGACCTCGACGCGGCAGCCGAGAAGGCGGCGCTGATGTACGACGACGGGGGCCAGGTGTGCCTCGCGGGCACTCGCCTGCTGGTGGATGAAACGATTCGCGACCGCTTCGTCGAGCTCTTCGAAAGCGCCACCGCGCGCCACCGCTTGGGCGATAGCCGTGACGAGTCGACGACCGTCTCGCCGCTGATTCATCCCGAGCACCTCGCGCGGGTGGACGGCTTCGTGCAACGGGCGCGTGCCAACGGCGACCGCGTGGTTTTTGGTGGCCGAGCGCTACGCGAAGGAGAACTCTGGTACGAGCCCACCCTCATCGAGCCCAAGTCCAACGACTCCGAGGTTGTGCAGCGAGAGATCTTCGGCCCGGTCCTCACGTTGCAGAGTTTCGAGAGTGAGGATGAAGCCGTTCGACTGGCCAACTCGACGCCGTACGGTCTGTCCGCGGTCGCCTTCACGAGCAGCGACGAGCGCGCTCAGCGTCTCGGCGCCACACTGCGCGCCGGCACCATCTGGGTGAACTGCTTCTTGGTGCGCGACCTCAGCGCGCCCTTCGGCGGCATCGGCATCAGCGGCATCGGTCGCGAGGGCGGCGATTACGCCCTGGACTTCTACTCGGACCTCAAAACGCTGCAAATCAAGGAAGGAACCACTCATGGGTGAAATCGTCGGAGCGGGACTGCTCGCTCACGTGCCAACCATCGTGCTGCCAGACGAACTTCGTCGCGAACTGAACGACGGTCACGAGAGCACCCTCTACACGGGTCTGCACCAGTTGCGTCGCGAGGTCTTCGACGTGCTGCGACCGGACCTGGTCCTCGTTTTTGATAGCCATTGGTTCACCACCGTGGAATTCGTCATCACCGCCGCCGAACGGCGCATGGGCTTCTACACGAGCGACGAACTCCCTCGGGGCATGTCGAGCGTCCCCTACGACATGCCGGGCAACCCGCAGTTCGCGCAGCTCGTCGCCAAGATCGCCGACGAGACGCCCGACTGTTGGATCACCCCGGTCGACAACGAGCACCTGCCCGTCGCGTACGCCACGCTCAACTTCCTGCCGTTCCTTCAAGGCTCTGAGGCGTGGGCGTCGATCGGCGTGTGTCAGACCGCGGAGAGTCGTGACTTCGAGACCGTTGGCCGGGTGGTCGCCGAGGCGGTGCGACGAAGCGACCTTCGCGTGGTGCTGATCGCGTCGGGAGCGCTCAGCCACACCTTTCACAAGCTGCGTGACCTGCGTCGTCACGAAGCCGCGCCCGAAGAGCACATCTTCTCCGACGAGGCACGATTCTGGGACCACCGCGTCCTCGACGCCCTGGTCCGCGGCGACCACGCCCAAGTCGTGGACGAGATGGACCAGTTCATGACCGTGCGGCCCGAGGGGCATTTCGGGCACTACCAGATGATGGTCAACGCCATCGGGGGGCGCGACTGCACCGCACCCGGCCGGATGTACTCGAACTACGAGAACTCCATCGGCACCGGACAGGTCCACGTTTGGTTCGACCAGCCGTCGACCGGGTGGACGGGTCGCCCATGACGTTGCGCGGACTCCCCTTCCCGAGGACCGCGTCGGGCGACGCGTCGATACTCCCGCCAGTGCCGTGGCACTACTCCGGGGACCTCCTGACGGTCGAGTACCGCACCGACCCGGCCAACGTCCGAGCGGTCTTGCCACCTGAAGTCCAGCTCGCGAACCACGACGAAGACCCCGGAGCGGTCGCCTTCATCTGGGCCGACTGGCAGAGTTGCGGTGACGACGGCGCCGAACTGCTCGATCCCGTGCGCTCACAGTACAAAGAGGCGTTCGTCGTCGTTCGTTGTCGCTTCGACGGCAACCTCTACAGTCGCTGCGTCTTCATCTGGGTGGACAAGGATTTCGCCCTCGTGCGCGGCTACCTGCAGGGTTATCCGAAAAAATTGGGATCGATTCACCAGACCCGTCCGATCAGCGTCGGACGCGCCGGTCCTCGACTCGAGCCCGGCGCCACCTTCGCCATGACCCTCGCGGCGGCCGATCGTCGTCTCGCCAACGCCACCGTGACCCTCGAGAAACCCGTCTCGAGCAACGGCTTCGTGAACGGCCACGCCATGTTGCACCACCGGTGGTTTCCGCGCATCGAACTCGACGGTCGCGACTCGCTCGACGAAGTCGTTACCATGTCGGGGATGAACGTGGAACTGGGACCCGCCTTTGCGGGCAGCGCCACGTTGGAGTTACTGGCCTCGCCCAGCGAGGAGCTCGATCGACTCGCACCCGATGAGATCATCGGAGGGTACTTCCGCAGTGTCGGCACGACGTTCGCGGGTGGCACGACCTTGCATTCTCGCTGATGAGCAGACGAATCGGCTCGGCGTCGCCGGCAGTGGTGCTGCAAGCCGAGAAGGACATCCGGGCGCGCCTGAAGGGCCAGCACTTCGACTTCACCGCCATGAGTGCGATCTCAAATGTCTACCGTGCCGGCACGGCGGTGCGCAATCACATGGAGCGCACCGTGCTCTCGGAGTACGACCTCAGTTGGGTGGCCTTCACGGTGCTGTGGGTCCTGTGGATCTGGGGACCGCAAGAGACCGCCCACGTGGCCTCCGAGGCTGGCGTCACCAAGGGCACGTTGACCGGGGTCGTCAAGACCCTCCAGGCGAGGAGGTTCGTGCGACGCCTGCCCCACAAGGACGATCGGCGTCGCGTCTCGATCGAACTCACGTCCGCCGGCGAACGGTGCATCACGGGGCTCTTTCCGAAGTTCAACCAGCACGAACGCGAGGCAGTGCGCACGCTCAGCGTCGCCGAACAGCGCGAACTGGCTCGACTGCTGCGAAAGGTGACCCAGGGCATCAGCGCCGCGGGCGAGTGAGCCCTCGCTAGGGCGTCATGACCTCGGCCCAGCACGCCGTGTCGGTGTACTGCTGGAATTTCACCAGCCGGCCATCGCGCACACTCAGCACGTGGCTCACCTGGGCGTCGAGTACCTTGCCCGTCGCGAGATAGGTGCCCGTGTAGCGCCCTTCCATCACGACGACGTCGCCCGCCTCGTGGAAGTGCTCGCGACGGATCGTGAAGCCCTCCCACTGGGTGATGAAGTTGACCAAGACGTTGGCGAAGACGGCGTCCACGCCCACCCAGGGGCCCTCGGCGGACCAGTACGGCGAATGTTCCGCCTCGTGCCACTCAATAGCGGGGTCCATCGCCTCGATCAGCGCGTTCACGTCCGCACGGTCCATGGCGTCGTAGATGTCCTTGGCCGCCTGCAGGTTGTTCATGGTTCCCTCGCTCCTGTCGCGAACGTGTCGCTCCGGTGGGCTCTAGCGTTCAGCGGCGTCCTCGGTGGGTATGAGGTGGCGCGCGGCGCGCGCCTCATCGACGCGCGACACCGGCGTCGTCTGGGGCGCGCGATGCAGCGACTCGGGATCGTCCAGTGCGCGCTGCGCAATGCGCTCGACCGCCTCGGCGAGGGCCTCGAGTGTCTGCATGCTCTCGGTCTCGGTCGGCTCGAACATCAGGGCCTCGTCGACAATGAGCGGGAAGTACACCGTCGGCGAGTGGAACCCCTCTTCGAGCAACGCCTTGGCGACGTCGAGACCGCGAACGCCGTAGGCGGCCTTCAGCGCGGTGGCGCTGAGGACGCACTCGTGCATGCAGACGCGGTCGTAGGCCGCGGGCAGCGTCGCGCTCAGGCGCTGGCGCAGCCAGTTCGCGTTCAAGACCGCGTGCTGGGCGACCCGCGTGAGGCCGTCGGCCCCGTGCACGTTGATGTACGCGAGGGCGCGTGCCAGCACCATGGCGTTGCCGTGCCAACCGTGGACGCGACCGATCGAGCGGGGCGGCTTCACCCACTGGTAGGTGCCGTCGTCACCTCGCGTGGCCTTCGGTCCGGGCAGGAAGTCCACTAGCCGCGCTGAGACGGCCACCGGCCCGGCGCCCGGACCTCCCCCACCGTGGGGCGTGGCGAAGGTCTTGTGCAGGTTCATGTGCACGATGTCAAAACCCATGTCGCCGGGACGTACGACGCCCAGGATCGCGTTCAAGTTGGCCCCGTCGTAGTACAAGAGTCCGCCCACGTCGTGCACCGCGGCCGCGATCTCGGTGATCTCCTCTTCGAAGAGTCCCAGGGTGTTCGGATTGGTGAGCATGATGCCCGCCACGTCGGGTCCGAGCGCGGCCTTCAGGGCATCGAGGTCCACCAGTCCTCGCTCGTTGGACTTGATGGTCGTGACCTCGTAGCCCCCCAGGGTCACCGACGCCGGATTGGTGCCGTGCGCCGAGTCGGGGATCAGGACCCGCGTACGCCGGTCGCCGTTGGCCTCGTGGAACGCGCGCATCAACAACAAGCCGGTGAGTTCACCGGCGGCGCCCGCGGCCGGCTGCAACGTCGCAGCGCTCATGCCCGTGACCGCGCACAGCTTCTCCTCCAATTCGACCAGGAGCTCGAGCCATCCCTGGGTCAGACTCGCGGGCGCTCCTGGATGCACCGAGTTGAGGCCAGGGTCCGCCGCGACGGCGTCGCAGAACTTCGGGTTGTACTTCATCGTGCACGAGCCGAGCGGGTACATCCCGAGGTCCACCGAGAACTGGCGGTGCGACAACCTCGTGAAGTGCCCGACCAGGTCGCGCTCGGAGACCTCGGCGATGTCAATCACGTCGGCGTTCAAGTGTTCGGGCGCGATCAACTCCTCGAGGGGCGTGTCGGGCACTCCGGTCGTGCGCAACTGGTAGGCACTGCGCCGCGGCACCGACATCTCGAAGAGGGTCGGCTCGGTCGCGTGGCCGAGCAGCGGCGCCGACGCGGCTCGTGCGCCCGAGAGTGCCGTGGTCGCCATCAGCTCACCGCCTTTCGAAGCACGTCCACGTAGTGGTCGATTTCGTCCTTGGTCCGGCGTTCCGTCACGCTGACGAGCACGACGTCGCGGTTGTCACCCTCAATCGAGGGATCGTCGCCGTTGCACAGGGCGCGCGCCGCGAGTCCGCCGAGCACGCCGTTGAGGGCCATGTCGTCAAGGACGTGCGACGCGTCGGCTCCTACGTGCAGGGCGAACTCGCGAAAGAAGGGTTGGCTCGACGCCGCGCGCACACCGTCGATCTTCGTGAGTTCGTCGAACAAATGGTGCGCGCCCTGCGCGCAGCGCGTGGCGACCTCTCGAAGGCCCTGGGTGCCGAGCCAACCGAGCTGGATCGCGGCGGTGACCGCCATCAGCGTCTGGTTCGTGCACACGTTCGACGTCGCCTTTTCGCGACGAATGTCCTGTTCACGGGCCCGAAGCGTGGTGACGAACGAACGGCGCCCGTTGGAGTCGACCGTTTCGCCGACGATGCGTCCGGGCAGGCGTCGCACCTGCTCGGTGGTGCACGCGAACAGACCGAGGAACGGTCCGCCGAAGGCGAGCGGCGTGCCGAAGGGCTGGCCTTCGCCGACGAAGACGTCGGCCCCCCACTGACCAGCGGTCTTCAAGACTCCCGCCGCGACGGGGTCCGCCCCGAGGATGAACAACGCGTCGTGCTCGATCGCCAAGCGCTTGGCGTCGCTCATGTCCTCCATCACGCCGAGGTAGTTGGGGTACGCCGCGACGATCGCCGCGGCGTCGGACGTGTCCACGCTTCCCCAGTCAGTGACCCCGTCGCTGAGCGGCGCCACGACGATCTCGTGGCCGGTGCCGCTCGCGAACGTCCGCGCCACTTCGCGCCAGTGCGGGTGCACGCCCGCGGAGATCACCATCTTCTGTCGACCGGTCGCCCCCGACGCCATGTTGAGCGCCTCGACGAGTGCGGTCGCGGCGTCGTAGAGCGAGGCGTTGGGAATCGGTAGTCCGCTGAGGCGCGACACCAGGGTCTGGAACTCGAAGATGGCCTGCAGCACGCCCTGGGCCACTTCGGGCTGGTACGGGGTGTAGGCCGTCACGAACTCCGAGCGGCCCGCGAGCATCTTGACGACGGCGGGAACCTCATGGTCGTACACGCCGCCGCCAGCGAAGCAGACGAGCTTCGCGGCCTGAGCGAGGTTGGCGGCGCTCAGGCGCGAGAAGTGCGCCGCGACGTCAGGCTCGGTCATGCCCGGGGGCAGAGCGAGCCCCTGGGTCAGGCGAATCGCCGGCGCGATGTGTTCGAAGAGCTGCTCGAACGAATCCATGCCGAGGAAGGCCAGCATCTCGTGCACCTCATCGGGTGTGTGCGGTAGGTAGTCGGCCACGTCACTTCGCCTTTCGAACGAACGGCAACGCCGTGAGCGAGGCGGGTATTGCTCGCCCGCGCAGCATCACCGTCACTGCTTCACCCGCCACGAGTCCCTCGTCCAGTAGTCCCATGCCGATGCCGCGTTCGAGGACCGGCGAGAAGTTGCCGGAGCTCAACACGCCTACGTCCACGCCGTCGCGCACGACCACGCCGCCGTCGCGAAGCGGCTGACGTCCGTCGGCGATCACTCCGGCCAGGGCGCGGCGCACGCCGCGCTCGCGTTCACGCTCGACCGCCGCACGACCTCGGAACGTCGGCTTCTCCCAGCCGAGCACCCAGCCGAGGCGAGCTTCGAGTGTCGTCGACGCGAGACTCAGTTCGTGTCCGTACAGCGGCAGGGCCGCCTCAAGACGCAGGGTGTCTCGAGCACCGAGGCCGGCCGGGGTCACGCCCGCGTCGACCAAGGCCCGTAGAAGTCCCTCCGCCACGTCGTTGGGCGCGGCGATCTCGAGACCCTCTTCACCGGTGTAACCGGTGCCCGCGACTCGTACCTCGACCCCCTGATAGTCGAAGCGCGTCACCGTGAATCGAGCGACGTCGGCGAATCGTGGGTCGAGCGCGGCGACTTTGGTGCGCGCGTTGGGGCCCTGCACCGCCAGGACGCACCTGGTGTCGGTGACGTCGACTCCCGGGAGGGCGCTCGTCACGCCCGAGGTGTTGGATGCGTTGGGCATCACGTCGAACTCCTCGTCGCCTATCCACCACACGATGATGTCGTCGACGACGAAGCCGTCCTCGTTCAACAGATGCGTGTACTGCGCCCGGCCGGGTGCGATCTTGCGCAGGTCGTTGGTCAGCGTGTCTTGGAGCGCGTCGAACATCGCCGGACCGTCACAGCGCACCGTGCCAAGGTGGCTGACGTCGAACACGACGGCGTCGCGACGACACGTCAGATGTTCGTTGACCGTGCCCGAGCCGTAGTGCAGGGGCATCGCCCAGCCCCCGAAGGGCACGATCTTCGCGCCCAGTTCCACGTGCGTTTCGTAGAGAAAAGGGCGGCGATCGGTCACGTCAGCCACTCTACCTAGGCGACAAGAGTGGTAATGGTGCCCAGGCCGTGCTGTTCGAGCAGTGCCGCGAAGTCGCGCTGGTAGACAACGAGCAGCGACAACTCGGGATAGAGGGTTCGGAACTGTCGAACCTTCTGGTTCTTCTTGGTGACCAGTCGCTGTTCGAGGACGGTGAGCTCGATGAAGAGCTTTCGCTCCGGCAGGTAGAAGTCGGGGCGAAACGCCTTCGTCGGTTGACCTCGATCGTTCCACGCGAGGGGGAACTCCATGGGTTCGTACGACCACTCGTGACCGTAGAGCGTCAAGAGGCGAGCGAACGCCTTCTCACTGGGGTGCGCGAAACGCTCGGCGCACGAGAAGGTGACGCTGGGATGGCGACGACGCGATTCGTCGATCGCCGAGGGGTTGCTCACGCCGTGCGGTGCTCCCTCTCCGACGTTGCGAGACGGGTCTGGCGAAGGGTGGTCGAGAGTTCGGCGACCACGTTCGCCAGGGGGACGATGTTGAAGACACCTTGGCCGCCGCGGAGCAGGTCGACCAGGTCGCCGTCGTCACGCGCGAGGACCGATCCGGCGTCGCTCAGGACGAGGCTGCTCGAGGCGAGATCGGCGCCCAGCGACGTTCGCAGACACTCCACGGCCTGACGAGCCCGCGCCAACGCCACGCCGGACTTGAGCAAGGACTTGATGACCTTGACCTCCAAGACGTCGGAGTAGGAGTACTTGCGCTTCGAGCCACTCCCCTGGGCCGGCGTGATCGAGGGCGTCACGAGTCCGGTGCGAGCCCAGTAGTCCAACTGACGGTAGGTCACGCCAGTGAGGCGACACACCATCGGGCCACTAAATCCAGTAGTTACGGAATCTGTCATGCGGAGTTCCCTCCCGACCGAGGTCACTTCAGACTAACCCGAAGGACTACACGATTGTAGTTTCGTGTCCGGCGTTATACAAATAAATCTGGACGACCGAGCGACGTCGAGGACGCCTCGGCCTGCAAGCGCGGAGGGATCCGCCCGGCGCGACGGGACAGATAGCCCGCTTTCACTCCGTCGCGCACCGCTTCGGCCATCATGACCGGGTCGAGCGCCCGATTGATGGCTGACGCCGCAAGGACCCCGTCACAGCCGAGTTCCATCGCCAGCGCGGCGTCCGAGGCCGTGCCGACGCCTGCGTCGAGCAACACCGGCACCGAGAGTCGCTCGGCGATCATGGCAATCGCGTGAGGGTTGCGCACGCCGAGCCCCGAGCCGATCGGCGAACCGAGCGGCATCACGGCCACGCACCCCGCCTGTTCCAAACGCAGTGCCGCGATCAGGTCATCGGACGTATACGCCCAGACCTCGAAGCCCCGGCGCACCAGCTCCTCGGCGGCGAGAAGGGTTTGGGCCGTGTCGGGCAGCAGGGTGATGTCGTCACCGATCACCTCGAGCTTCACCGCGGAGGTCTCGAAGGCCTCGCGCGCAAGTTCGGCGGTCTTGACCGCTTCGCCGGCACTGAAGCAGCCGGCGGTATTGGGGAGCAGCGAGAAGTTAAGTCGTTGGAGCAGGTCGTAGATCGAGCCCTCGACCGTCGGATCGACCCGTCGAAGCGCAACGGTGGCGATCGAGGCCTCTGACGCCACGAGTGACGCCCCGAGCACCTCCATGGAGCGAAATCCCCCGGTCCCGACGACCAGTCTCGACCCCGAGCTCAACGAGCCGACTTGGAAGAGATCACCCACGACTCCCAGCGTACTAAGGCCCGAAGCACCCTCACTAGGGTTGTGGGGATGCAGCCGATCACCGTCTTGACCATCGCGGGATCGGATTCGGGCGGTGGGGCCGGGATCCAGGCGGACCTTCGAACGTTCAGCGCGTTCGCGGTGCACGCCACGACCGCCGTCACCGCCGTCACCGCCCAGAACACGCTCGGCGTCTTCGCGGTGCAGGCCGTCGACGTCGACATCGTCGTCGCCCAGGTCCAAGCCGTCATCGGCGACCTCGACGTACGGGCCGTCAAGACCGGGATGCTGGCGAGGCCCTCGACGGTCGAGGCGGTCGCGCGTCTCGCGAGCGAGGGCGGCCTCCCCCACCTCGTGGTCGATCCGGTGTTGGTCTCCTCAACGGGTCACCCTTTGATGGACGACGGCGGGGTCGAGGCGTACCGCGACGCCCTCGTGCCCTTCGCCGAGATCGTCACGCCGAATCTGCGTGAGGCGGCACTGCTCTGCGGCGTCGACGTCGGCGACGTCAAGAGCCACGACGACATGGCAGAACTGGGCCGCATCATCTTGGGATTCGGAGCGACCTTCGTGCTCGTCAAGGGCGGGCACTTCGCGCACGCCACGTCGACCGAGTACCGCGCGCCCGACCTCCTGGTCAACGGCACCGAGACGTGGATCTTCGACGCCGAACGAGTGACCACACGCAACGACCACGGCACGGGCTGTTCGATGGCGGCGGCGATCACGGCCGGACTGGCCCTGGGACGATCGGTGCCCGACGCCACACGCGACGCGAAGTCCTTCGTCCTCGCAGCCCTCGAGGGGGCGTCCACCTGGCATCTCGGCGAAGGACATGGTCCAATCGACCACCTGGGATGGGGCGCATGAGTGATCAGCCAAAAGCGCCGTTGACGACCACCACGAGCATCTGGCCGGCCGCCGTCGTGCTCATCGTCGCCGTGGTGATGCTCGGGGTGTTCATGCTCATCAATTTTGTCGCTGACCAGGGAGTCACCTCTTCGAGCACCACGGTGCCGGTGGTGGTGGGAGGTCTCGACGTCGCTCCGTCGAGTGTGGCCCTGGACTACTGTCGTCACACGTCGGAGATTCCGACGAACATCACGAGCGCCTTCCTCGTCCCTCGCACGTCGCAGGTCGCCTCGCCCGGCAACATCCCCAACGCGGGCGCGGGTGACTTCGACTGTTACCAGCCGCTCGTCACACGAGCGAACAGCGGGTCGCTCTTGAACTTCTACGCAGCGCACCTCGAGACGTTGGGGTGGAATCTGTTCTCGCACGGGGCGAGCAACGGCTCGCCCCAGTCACTGTTCCAAAAGGCTGGCAACGACGGCTTCTACTGGGTCGTGGGCATCACCGTGAACTCGGTGCACGGTGCCAACGTGCGCTGGACCTTTCGCATCTATCAGAATTCGCAGACGATCTAGACGAGGACCTCGTCACGGACGGTGGCGGTCTGACACGCCCAGGACCACATGGCGAAGTTGAGCGGGTAGATCAGGTAGCCGATCCGCGTGGCCGAGGCCACGCACATCATCACCGCGAAGCTGACGCTCATCAGCGCGAGCATGCGCGACAAGGTGAGGGGCCACGTGCGCTGCAGGTACTTGACGGCGAAGTAGCCACCGATCACGAACGTCACCGGGGCCAGGATGTGACCGAGGGGCTTCCACAGGGTGGTGAGGATGTGACCGGGCAGTGCGCTCGCCGCCGGTGAGGTCACTCCGGTCAGGCCGAGGGGGAACGCGAAGACGTTGGACGTGAAGGCCCAAGGTTGGCGAACGGCGAATGGCACCACCGTCGCCACCACGATCGCCGTCGTCCACGCCGCCACGTGGTGCCACGCGGTTCGGTCCTTCGAGGTCCGCGCGACGAGCAGGGCCCCGATGGCGAGGGGCCAGGCCGTCAATTTCATGGCCGCCGCCAATCCGAAGCTGATGCCCGCGAGGTTGCTTTGTCGTCGCTGCAACGCCGCGACGCCGAGCAGCAGCAGGGCGAGGATGGGCATGTCGTCTCCCCCGGTCGAGAGGAACAGTGCGCCCGTCGGCAGCGCGAGGAGGATCTGGGCGACGCGTATCTTCTTGTCGCCCGAGGTGCGCAGCAAGCCGAGCGCCGTGCAACTCGCCAGCAGCGTCAGCAACGACATCGCGATGCGCGCGTCCGTGAGGCCCTTGCCGATGTGCGTCTCCGCCGAGGGCAGCCCGAAGATCCCCATGAGCGGGAAGTACGGAAAGAACGACTCGTACGAAGGGATGCCCGGCACCGGGTTCACCAGGTGCCCGTGTCGGTAGTACGACTGATACGGGTTCAGTCCTTCACTGAGGTCCTGGCCCGAGCGGGTGATGACCGACACTTCTGGTTGAGCGATTCGCCAGCGCGCCTCGAGTCCGAGCGGGATCGCGACGGTGCCGAGCATGACCAGGCCGAGGAGTCCCACGCGAACCATCGACACGCGCTGGAGCCGTACCTGGCTCAACACGATGGCGACCAGCGCGCACGCCAGATACGGACCCGCGGCCATGTAGCCCCAATGCCACTGCGCGGCCTCGTGCGAGCTGAGGCCGAGTCCGAGCGCGAACACCCCCGAACAGGCGTAGAGCAGCGCGTCGCTACTCAGTGCGTCCAACGCTCCCCACCAGGTGATGAGGCGGGTGCGCGTGATCGAGAGCCGCGCCAACATTTGACCGATTCTACCTAAGGGGTCCGCGCGGTGGACTTTTCATTCAGTCTCCGCCGGCGACTTTCGACGTCGAACCGGTGCCTCGGTGACCGGCGGCACGTCGCCCAGGAGGAAACGGCGAATCAGTCGCGCGCAGTCCTTGGGCCGCTCCTTCAGCACCGAGTGCGACGTGCCGGGCAGTATCGCGAGTTGCGCCTCGGGGATGGCCTCGTACATCGAGCAGGTGTGCTCGAGCGTCGCGACGTCGTCGTCGCCCGCCATGACCAGGACCGGCACGTCAACCGTCGCGAGGTCCGCGAGCGTCAGCGTCGGCTGGGTGGCGGTCATGACCTCGGTCTTCTCGGCGACGACGCTCGCGTGCTCGACGCCGTCGGGTGACAGCTCGCCGTAACGCGCAGCCCACTGCTCGAACTCGACGCTCTGCGTGTCGAACACCGGCAGGGGCATGAGCCCGGCGGCGTTGTAGTTCGCGCCGACCAGCACCGCTCGCTTCACGAGATCCGGCCGGCGCATCGCCACCAGCAGCGCGACGTTGCCCCCGTCGCTGTGACCCACGAGGAAGACCCGGCGATCGAGCATCTCGATGAAGGCGATTGTCTCGTCGGCCATGTCGTCATAGGAAAAGGGGGCCGCAGTGTCGCCCGTTCGTCCGTGACCACGACGGTCGAACGCCGCGAGCGCGAAACGACGCGACAGGCGCGGCCCGATCGAGCGCAGCATCGACGCGCTGCTCGACATGCCTCCGTGCAGCAGCACCACGACGCCCCCGGATCCCTTGGGCAGGCGGGCCCACGTCGGATGTCCGTTCAGCGAGATCACCGTCACGACGTCATCGTAGGCGTTGGTGGCGAGACGCTCGGGCGCCGTAACCTTGGTCCATGCGCGCGTTCATGGTCCAAGAAGAGAACGAGGTCTTCACGCTCGGCGTGCGTGACCGGGAGCCGACGAAGAAGGACGTTGACGACATACTGGTCCACGTCGACTACAGCGGCGTGAACTTCAAGGACGCGCTCGTCGGCGCGACCCGGAGTCGGGTGCGTCGGGTCAGCGAGGTGGTCGGTGGCGTCGACGCCGCGGGCACGGTCGTCGAGTCGAGCGTCGCCGCCGTTGCGGTCGGCACTCGAGTCGCCGTCCACGGCGGCACCATGGGCGTCGCGCGTGACGGGGGCTTCGCCGAGTTCGTGTACGCGCCGCTTCGCCACCTCTCGGTCCTACCCGAGTCGATCTCCACTCGTGACGCCATGGTCATCGGCACCGCGGGCTTCACCGCGATGCAGAGCGTCCTCGCGTTGGAGGACCGGGGGCTCGCCTCAGGCTCGGAGGTGCTGGTCACGGGCGCGACCGGCGGCGTTGGCTCGCAGTCGGTGATCTACCTCGCGGCTCGCGGGTACCAGCCAGTGGCGTCCACGGGATCACTCGACGAAACGCCGTGGCTCGAAGCGCGAGGCGCGCGTCGGGTCATCGGCCGTGACGAGGTCACGGACAATCCGGGAAGGGTGCTGGGCAGCGAACTCTGGGACGGCGCGATCGACAGCGTGGGAGGCGAGACGCTCGCGATGATCCTGCGCTCCCTTCGCTACGGCGCAGGCGTCGCGGCGTGCGGACTCGTGCGAGGCGCCGAGCTGAACACCACGGTCTACCCCTTCATCACGCGCAACGTCGCGTTGCTCGGCATCGACTGTGTCGAGGCCTCGGCGGCCACGCGCGCCAGGGTGTGGTCCGCTCTCGGCGCCACGCGGTCCACGGTCGACCTCGACGCGATCGTGGACCGCGAGGTGTCACTGGACGGTGTCGCCCAAGCCCTCGAGGACATCCGTCTCGGCGCGACCCGCGGCCGGATCCTCGTGAACCCCGCCCTCGACTAGATCGAAGCGCTATTCGTCGGCGACGATCGATCCCACCCGGTCACCGAGTCCCGGATCGCGCGACACCAGGTACGTGGCGTAGATCGCGGCCAGGACGATGAGCCCGAGCGCGACCCACGGGAACCAGTCGTAGGGGTTGGGCTGTCCGGGCTTGGCGAGGTAGTAGATGGGCACGGCGATGAACACGATGCCGACGAGCGGCAACACCGCGTGGCGAAAGCCGTTGAACAGTTCCGGGTGGTACTTCTTGTAGTAGAAGGGCAGGGCCAAGTTGCTCAGCCCGTACACGAGCAGCACGAGGATCGTGCCGAACGTCGAGGATTCGACGAAGAAGTTCACCGCGTTCATCGAACCCGAGGAGGCGCTGCCGCCGAAGATGTGTCCCAAACCCCAGACGCCGATGATCAAGAGCGCGATGCCGAGGAAGGTGAACAACGCGTTGACCGGCGTGCGCTTGGTGTCGTGGACCTTGCCGATGAACTTCGGCAGGAGGCCTTCGCGACCCGCGTTGAAGATCAGTCGGGCCTGTGAGTTCGTGCCAGCGATGAGGGCTCCCAGCGTGGACGTCATGCCCGCCAGCAGGGCGAAGAAGACGGCACCACCGATCACGCCGTGGGTGACGCTGAGGAATGGGATTGCGGCGCCACCGAGCGCGGTGACGTTGTCCTTGAATCCCACGATGGTGGAGAAGGCGAACAACAGGTACGCGGTGCCCATGATGGCGATTGATGCGAAGACGGCCTTGGGGACGTTCTTGCGAGGGTTGTCGGTCTCCTCCGCGAGGGCCGCTGAATTCTCCCAGCCGATGAAGAGGTAGATGGCCAGGGGGAAGCCTTCGGCCAGTCCCTTGAAGCCGCCCGTGATGTTCTTGGGCTCGAATGGCTGGAAGTTGATGTGCGAGTGGAACTTGATCAGCGCCACGACGCTGACGACGATCATGACGGCCATTTCGAACGCGAAGAAGAAGCCCGCAATCCTGGTGGAGATGGAGATGCCTCGCACCATCATGAACACGGCGAAGGCGAGGAACACCAGCGTCCAGATGATCCACGGCACGTCTTTCAAGCCGGCGACGTTGTAGTACTGCAGCACGATCTGAAAGAAGCCGCCCACGATCGCCACGACCGACGCCATGGCGGCGATGTAGCCCGCACCGGTCATGAGCGCGGTCGTGACCGCGGTGCGTCCGCCGAATGTCTTGCCGACGAAGGAGATGAAGCCGCCGGTCGACGGCAGGACCTTGGTGAACTCCGCGAGCGTGTTGCCCAGGAAGGCAATGGCGATCACGGCCACGATGATGGTCAAGGGTGCGGCTTTGCCGGCGGTCAGGAAGAGGAATCCCGCGCCGAAGTAGAAGCTCATGGCCGGACCGATGTTCGCCATGGTGGCGGCCGAGATGTCGATGGTGCTCAGTTGGCCCTGGCGGAGACGTTCGTGCTCCGGCTGCTTGGCTCCCAGAAAATCTGCGTTCAGTCCTTCAGTCATCGAACCTCCGTCGCACTCACCAGCACCCGATCTTCGCGGCACCGCCCCGCCCGCATTGGCGTTCAAGTGCAACATAGTTGAGTGGTGGCGCGAAAACCGTGAGTTACGAACATTCCACGCTCGCGGCGAGGAATTGGGCTTAGTAGAAGGGACTCACCCAGACCCGACCGTTGTCGCAGGGCTGGAGCGGATACGCCGGGGTCACGACCACCGACGTCGAGGACGCCGCGAACTGGACGTTCAACGTCACGGCGTTGTCGCAGGCGGTGGTGCCGGTGGGCACGTCGCTGTAGGCGAGAGAGAACGTCGTCGTTGAACCCTTGGTCAGCACCAGCGCCGTCGGCGCCCGGTTGGCCTTAGGATCAGCGAACTGCACGCCCTGGGTCGAGGACGGCACGTCGACCACGTTCGCGACGAGCGTGGCCCCGTGGACGTCTTGGAGCGTCAGGAGGGGCCAGCCCTTCTCGCTGCAGGTGCCCGCCGAAACCTTGGTGAGGGTGACGCTCGCGTAGATCGTGCCGGCCGCGCCCTGGCCTTGATTGAAGGTGCCCTTGAAATCCCGGCCGTTGCACCCGGTGCCGGGAGTGCTCGAGGTGGTCGTCGAGGACGAGACGGTCGTCGTACTCGACGTGGACGTCGTGGTGGTCGAGACCGCGTGACGACTGAGGGTGAAGATCGCGACGAAGGCCACGAAGATCGCGACCGATATGAGGCCGCGCCTCACTGACCGAAGTCCTCCGGACGAACGCTGTCGAGGAACTCGCGCAACTCGGCGACCAGGTCCGCTTCGCTGGGCGGCTCGACGTCGTTGTCGTCCTCGTCCGCGTCGAGGTCCATGATCTTGCCCTCGGCGGCCATCAGGTCGTCGTTCACCAAGATCGGTGCGCCAACGCGCAAGGCCAGCGCCACCGCGTCGCTCGGACGCGCACTCACGTTGATCTCGTCGCGGCCGCGAAGCAGCCGCAGGTTCGCGAAGAAAGTGTTCTCGTGCAACTCGGTGATCTCCGCAGCGAAGAGTTGTGCGCCCAGCGCCGTGATGACGTTGCCGAGCAGGTCGTGGCTCATCGGTCGGGGCGCCTTGATGCCCTGGAGCGCGTAGGCGATCGCCGTCGCTTCGGGAGCGCCGATGAAGATCGGCAGGACCCGTTCACCCGCGACCTCCTCGAGCAACAACAGTGGTGTCGACGAACCGACGTCGACGCGCACCGCTCGAAGGACCACTTCAACCATGGCGCCAGCCTAGACCCGGCCCGCCGGCGACATCACGTCGATTGGTTCAGGAAATCGCGCAGTGCCCGCTCGTACAGTACCGAGCGAATGGCGGCCACTTCCCCGGCGACCTCGCCGGTGATGGCGTCGGCCTTCTCGGGCGCGACCCCGCTGCCCTTGGCGCGCAGCGCCATCGTCAGGTCGTCGAGGACGCCGATCTCACGTTCGGCGATTCGTCGAAGCGATCCCAGGAGTCGCAGGTCCACGCCGCGCTCGACGAGTGAACGAGCGAGCTCGCCCACGCGCACGTCACTCGCCGCGAACGTCGTCTCTCGTCCTACGCTCACCGGCGCCAAGAGGCCCATTGAGCGCAGGTGGTTGATCGTCGACGCGTCGAGTCCGGTGCGGACTTGAAACTCGTTCAAAGAGAAGACCTGTTGCTCGACGGCCTCGACGGGATCGTCGGCGATGACCCGCAGGTCCGGGCGCGGCGCCGCGGGCGGCACGGCCGTGACGGGTGCGGGGATCGACACGACGTTCAAGGCAGCTTCGCGCGCCGCGTGACGCGGGCTCGATGTCACCGGCACATCCTTCAACAGGCCCTTTTCGATGAGACGAAGGCGCACGACGCGAAGCGGGACGAACTCCTCTTGCGCGAGTCGGATGGCCTCGCGCAGGCATTCGACGTCGCGTTCAGAGTAGAGGCGATAGCCCTTGCGGCTTCGACTGGGCTGGACCAGTCCCTTGTCCTCGTAGTAGCGGATCTTCGAGAGCTCGATGTCGGGATAGTCGGCGCGCAGCTGAGCGTGCACTTCGCCGATTCGCATCACTCCCTGGTTCGAGCTCATTGCGTTGCCTCCCAAAAGACCAGCTTGAACTTGCCAATCTGCACTTCGTCCGCCGAGTGCAGGGTGGTCTCTTCAACTCTCGTGCCGTTCACGTACGTGCCGTTGAGCGAGTTGAGATCGCGCAGCGTGATGCGCCCGCTCGCCGTTCGCGTGAAGATCGCGTGATGACGCGACACCGACACGTCGTCGAGGAGCAGGTCGCTGTCCTCGTGACGTCCGGCGCTCGTGATCTCCTTCGTGAGTTCGATGCGCGTGCCGACGTCCGGCCCCGAAGCGATCACCAACTCGTCACGGTGTTCACCGTGCGGTCCCTTCGAAGCGCCGGGGTACATCGCTTCGGGCGCACTCACGACGGGTACCGCGATCGTTTCAGGCGACGTGGCCTCGTGCTGAGGAGCACCGCACGACCAACAGAAGTTCGCGTTGGCGTTGAGAATTTCCCCACAGCGTCGGCAGTTCATCGGACTCACACTACTTAGTTTTCGACGGTATCGTCAGGGTCAGTTATTGGTGAGGGTCCGGTAGCCCTCGGCGTCGAGCAGCGCGTCGAAGTCGTCACTGTTCTCGGTCGTGATCTCGCAAATCCAACCCTCGCCGTAGGGGTCGCCGTTGACCGTTTCGGGCGACGACGAGAGCGACTCGTTGACCGCGCTCACCGTGCCGCCAACCGGCGAGTAGATCTCGGACACGGACTTGGTCGACTCGACTTCACCGATCGTCGCCCCGGCCTGCACGGTGGTGCCGACGCTCGGTAGCTCGACGAAGACAACGTCACCGAGGGCGTCCTGGGCGTAGTCGGTGATGCCGATGCGCACGACGTCGCCACTGGCCCGTGCCCACTCGTGATCGTGTGAGTACTTAAGGTCGTCGGGTATCAGCATGAGTCAAACCTACAAGATTCTGCGACCCTGGCGCCCGGCTCGCAGGGCATCGAGCGCAGGCCGAACGTAGCCGAACAAGACGATCCACGAGAGCGTGAGACCGAGCAGTCCGATGACCCAACAGGCGTCGCGCACGACGTGTTGCCAGCCCTCGAGGGCGGCGTGGTGCGGATTGGTCGTGAGCAAGAACAGCGGAAACGTGGTCATGAGCGCGAAGGTCGAAACCTTGCCCCACCACAGGACGTCGATGCGAGCCGCGCCAAGGGCGGCCAGCACCACGGTCAGGATCGACACGATGAGTTCGCGGGCCAACGTGACGAGTGCGAACCACCAGGGCACCCCGCCCGCGGCGGCCACGCTGAGCAGGCCGGCGATGACCAGGATCCGGTCGGCCACCGGGTCGATGACCTTGCCCACTTCCGACACCTGGTGCAGCCGGCGCGCGAGGAATCCGTCGATCCAGTCCGTGGCGCCGAGGAACGCGAGCAACCAGGCCGACTCCGCCCGGTGGTCGGTGGTGAAGAGCAGCCACATGAACACCGGCAACAGTGCGAGTCGCACCACGGTGACCAGGTTGGGCCACGTGCGCCATCCCGCGTCCCCAAGGTCTTGCGTGCTCACCCTCGAAGCGTATTACTAGGCAACCGTGATGGACTGGTCCAAGTAGACGTCTTGGACGGCGTTCACCAGCGCAGCGCCTTCGCTGATCGGTCGCTGGAAGGCCTTGCGCCCGAGGATGAGTCCCTGGCCACCGGCTCGCTTGTTGATGACTGCGGTGCGCACGGCGCTGGCCAGGTCGTCGTCGCCCCTGGATTCGCCGCCCGAGTTGATGAGTCCGATTCGTCCGGCGTAGCAGTTGACCACCTGCCAACGGGTCAGGTCGATCGGGTTGTCGCTCGTGAGTTGGCTGTACACCAAGGGACTCGTCTTGCCGAACTTGACGGCGTTGTAGCCGCCGTTGTTCTCGGGCTGCTTTTGCTTGATGATGTCGGCTTCAATCGTCACACCTAGGTGGTTGGCCTGCCCGGTCAGGTCCGCACTGAGGTGGTAGTCGACGTCGCCCTGCTTGAAGGCGTCATTGCGCAGGTACGTCCAGAGCACGGTGAACATTCCCAGGCGGTGTGCTTCAGCGAATGCGGCGCCGATCTCCTCGATCTGGCGAACGCTCCCCTCGGATCCGAAGTAGATCGTCGCGCCGATGCCGACCGCCCCAAGGTCCGACGCCTGCTGCGCGGACGCGAACAGGCGCTGGTCGTAGCTCGTCGGGTATCGAAGCAGGTCGTTGTGGTTGATCTTCACGATGAACGGGATGCGGTGCACGTAGCGGCGCGACACCGAACCCAGGGTGCCCAGCGTCGACGCGATGGCGTTGCAGCCGGCCTCGATGGCGAGATCGCACAGACGCGCGGGGTCGAAGTACTCGGGATTGGGCGCGAAACTTGCCGCGGCGGAGTGTTCGATGCCCTGGTCCACCGGCAGGATCGACACGTAGCCCGTGCCGGCGAGTCGACCGTGGCCGTACAGGTTGCCCAGGTTGCGCAGCACCGTGGGCGACCGGTCACTCAAAGTGAAGACGTCGTTGATGTAGTTCGGACCGGGGATCGTCAGTAGTTCCTTCGGAAACGCAGTGGCCCG
>Ga0075029_100000592_pt1 | contig 20960 bp, 19 predicted proteins | sample LitLauG_LLR_2013_FD_71391 | JGI IMG/M metagenome (GOLD analysis project Ga0075029, IMG submission 71391) | Freshwater sediment microbial communities from North America - Little Laurel Run_MetaG_LLR_2013 | ecosystem: Environmental > Aquatic > Freshwater > Creek > Sediment | place: USA...
GTCCAGCCCGGCCGCCAGCGCCGCGCCGACGGCCTTGTCCAAGGCGTTGTGGCGGCCGACGTCCTCGCGCACCAGGCTCACCGCCCCCGTCGCGTCGGCCCACGCCGCGGCGTGGGTGGCGCGCGTGCGATCGCCAAGAGCCTGGCCAGCCTCGAGCTCGCCGAGCGCGCGCTGGATCGCGGCCCGGGTCACCCGGGGGCCCGGTCCCACCGTCGCGATCGGCCGCATCGCCTCGCGCAGGGTCTCGACCCCGCAGAGTCCGCAGCTAGACCGCGATTCCAGGGTTCGGCGGCGGGCTTTTGCCAGTCGCGTTCCCGCTAGCGGATCAAGCAGGACATCGGCGAGCAGCCCGTCCGGCGTCTCGGTCACTCTGACGCTTTGAATGGACCCGAAAGGCGCGACCTGCTCGCTGACGGTGAAACCTCGCGCCAGGTCCTCGACGTCGGTCGGGCTGGCCATCACCACCACATAGGGCCGGCTGTCATAGGCGATCCCCACCGCCGTCTCCCGGGGCGTCGCGCGGACGATCGGCCGCGCGCGCGCCTCACCCAGGCGCCACTGACGCGCCGTGCGCGAGACGTCGGGGGAACGACCGGAGGTCATGTCGCGACTTTAGCCTTGATTGCGCGGGGGAGAACCCTTGCCACGACGGCCGTGAACAATCGGCTACGATCCGCGGCCCAACGGCAACAGTGCGGGGCTTCGGGAGATCGGTTCGGGGGGCGTTCCGCATACTCAGGCATTGGACGGCGTCTCACCATGCGGATGGCGCCCTTCATGGACACGAAGGACTATCGAGGCGCCAGGACAAGGCGTCACACCCAGACCCTTCCGCTCATCCCGACGAAGGTCGGGATCCAGAACGGGTTCTCGCGTCATTTCCGAAGCTGGCGCCGCCAGGCGAACACTGGATCCCGGCCTTCGCCGGGATGAGCGGGATTGTGAGGGTAGATCGCGCCCAGCGTCCGGGATCGCCGATCCGGCCTCGTCATCGTCACTCTCGACGCCGCTCCTCAGCCAAGCTTCTGCACGGCCCGCCGCGCGATGGGATCCAGACCGGCGCCGCCGGCGCGCAGATGGGCGGTGATCGCGCCGCGCATTCTCGGCTCCCAGAACTTGCGGAGGTGGTCCTCGACCCCGGCCACGGCGGCGTCCTCGCCTTGCGCGCGAAAGAAGGCGGCGATCTGGTTGGCCATGGAGACCAGGCGCTCGGCCTCCACGCGCCCTACTCCGCCGCGATGGTGGCGATGCGCCGCGCCGCGGCGTTGCGGGCCTGGGAGGCCGACTGCCACTCCGACGGGCCGTTCGAGCCGCTGACCTGCACCGCCGTCACCTTATATTCCGGGCAGTTCGTCGCCCAGTCGGAGTGCTCGGTGGTCACCACATTGGCCTGGGTGTCGGGGTGATGGAAGGTCGTATAGACCACTCCAGGCGCGACGCGGTCGGTGATCAGGGCGCGCAGAGACGTCTCCCCCGCCCGGCTGACCACGCGGACCCAGTCCCTGTCGCGGATGCCGCGATGCTCGGCGTCGTGGGGGTGTATCTCCAGCCGGTCCTCCCCGTGCCAGACGGCGTTCTCCGTCCGCCGGGTCTGGGCGCCGACATTGTACTGGCTGAGAATTCGCCCGGTCGTGAGCAGCAACGGAAAGCGTGGCCCGGTCTTCTCGTCGGTCGGCACATATTCCGTCACGGTGAAGGCGCCCGCCCCCCGCGCGAAGCCGTCGATGTGCATGACCGGCGTGCCGCTCGGCGCGGCGGCGTTGCACGGCCATTGGATGGACCCGAGTTCGTCCAGCTTGTCGTAACTGACCCCCCGGAAGGTCGGCGTCACGGCGGCGATCTCGGCCATGATCTCGGCGGGATGGCCATAGGGCATGGGATAGCCCAGAGCCTCGCTGAGCCTCTGGGTGATCTGCCAGTCCGCCAGGCCGTTCCTGGGCTCCATCACCTTGCGAACGCGCTGGATGCGCCGTTCAGCGTTGGTGAACGTGCCATCCTTTTCCAGGAAGGTCGAACCGGGGAGAAAGACATGCGCCAGGGACGCCGTTTCGTTGAGAAACAGGTCCTGCACCACCACGCACTCCATGGCCGCCAGGCCTGCGGCGATGTGGCTGGAGTTGGGATCCGACTGGAGGATGTCCTCCCCCTGGATATAGATCGCCTTGAACGAGCCATCGAGGGCGGCGTCGATCATATTGGGAATGCGCAGGCCAGGTTCGGGATCCAGCGCCACGCCCCAAGTGCTTTCGAAGAGTTCACGCGTGGCGGTCTCGGAAACGTGCCGGTAGCCTGAGAATTCGTGCGGGAACGAGCCCATATCGCAGGCGCCCTGCACATTGTTCTGTCCGCGCAGCGGGTTCACCCCCACGCCCGGGCGGCCGAGATTGCCGGTCGCCATGGCGAGGTTCGCGATCGCCATCACCGCTGTGGTGCCCTGGCTGTGTTCGGTGACGCCCAGGCCATAGTAGATCGCCGCGTTGGGCGCCCCCGCATAGAGCCGCGCGGCGGCGCGCAGCGTCTCGGCCGGCACGCCGCTGGCCGCCGCCACCGATTCCGGGCTGTTGACGGGATCGGCGATGAAGCGGGCCCAGGCCGCGTAGGCGACCGGATCGCAGCGCTCGCGCACGAAGGCCTCGTCGATCAGCCCTTCGGTGAGGACGACATGCGCCAGGCCGTTCAGCACCGCCACATTGGTCCCCGGCTTCAGCGCCAGATGGTGCGCCGCCTCAATATGCGGCTCGCGCACCAGATCGATCCGGCGCGGATCGATGACGATCAGCCGGGCCCCTGCGCGCAGCCGCCGTTTCATGCGCGAGGCGAACACCGGATGGGCGTCGGTCGGATTGGCGCCGATCACCAGGATGACATCGGCATGGTCGACGGAGTCGAAATCCTGGGTGCCGGCCGACGTGCCGAACGCGGCCTTCAGGCCATAGCCGGTCGGCGAATGACAAACCCGCGCGCAGGTGTCGACGTTGTTGGTGCCGAACGCCGCCCGGGCCAGCTTCTGCACCAGATAGGTCTCCTCATTGGTGCAGCGCGAGGAGGTGATGGCGCCGAGCGCGCCGCGCCCATGCCGCTCGCGGATCGATTTGAAGCGGTCGGCGGTGAAGGCGATGGCCTCGTCCCAGCTGACCTTCCGCCAGGGCTCGGTGACGGTGTCGCGGATCATCGGCTCGAGAATGCGTTCGCGGTGGTTGGCGTACCCCCAGGCGAAGCGGCCCTTGACGCAACTGTGGCCATGGTTGGCCTTGCCGTCCTTCCACGGGACCATCCGCACCAGTTGGTCGCCCTTCATCTGCGCCTCGAACGTACAACCCACGCCGCAATAGGCGCAGGTGGTCACAGCCGACCATTCGGGCACGCCAACGGTTCGCACGGATTTCTCGATCAGAGCGTCGGTCGGGCAGGCCTGCACGCAGGCGCCGCACGAGACGCAATCGGAGGCCAGGAACGACTGATCCTGGCCAGCGGAGACCCTTGAGTCCGGCCCCCGGCCGGCGATGGTCAGAGCCAGGGTGCCCTGCACCTCGTCGCAGGCGCGCACGCAGCGCGAACAGACGATGCAGGCCGCCGGATCGAAACTGAAATAGGGATTGGAGTCATCGATGACCCCCGATGGCGCGGCGCGCCTGGGCAGCACGTACCGCACCGACGTCACGCCCGCGGCGCGCGCCGCGTCGGCCACGGCGGTCTTGGTCCCGGCTTCGGCATGCTCGGAGAGATAGAGCTCCATGACGCCGCGCCGCAGGCGATCCAGCCGCGGCGTCTTCGTCGAGACGGCGATGCCTTCGGCCACCGGGGTCGTGCAGGAGGCCGGCGCGCCCGCGCGTCCGTCGATCTCCACCAGACACAGTCGGCACGACCCGAACGCCGCCAGGGAGTCCGTGGCGCACAGCCTGGGAACATCGATGCCGGCCATCGCGGCGGCGCGCAGGATCGACGTGCCCGCCGGCGCGGTGACGCTCACCCCGTCGATGCTGATCGTGACAAGGTCCGTCTGCGTCGAGGGCGGCGTGCCGAAATCGCGATCGGGCTCAAGGGTCATGGCGCCAGTCTACTCCGATCTCGGCCGCTTCGCCGGACGAAAATCGTCAGGGAAATGCGTGATCGCGCTCATCACCGGATAGGGCGTGAAGCCGCCCAGAGCGCAGAGCGAACCGAATTTCAGGGTATGGCAGAGGTCCTCGATCAGAGGTAGCGCCTCGCCATGATCCTGGCCGCTCAGGATGCGATCGAGGGTCTCCACCCCGCGCACCGAGCCGATGCGGCAGGGCGTGCACTTGCCGCAGCTCTCGGCGGCGCAGAATTCGAAGGCGAAGCGGGCCTGGGCGGCCATGTCGACCGTATCGTCGAAGACAACGATCCCGCCGTGCCCGACCAGGCCGTCGCGCGCCGCGAACGCTTCATAGTCGTAGACCGTGTCGAACAGCGCCGGCGGGAAATAGGCGCCCAGCGGTCCGCCGCATTGCACCGCCTTGACCGGCAGCCCGCTCGCCGTCCCGCCGCCGATCTCTTCGACGATCTGGCCCAGCGTCAGGCCGAACGGCGCCTCAAAGAGTCCGGGAAACCGCACATTGCCCGCCAGCTGGATCGGCTGGGTTCCCCGCGACCGCCCCACGCCCATGGCCGCATAGGCCTGCGCCCCATGCCGCAGAATCCAGGGCGCCGTCGCCAGGGTGAGCACATTGTTGACCACGGTCGGCTGACCGAAGAGCCCCCTGTGCGCCGGCAGAGGCGGCTTGGCGCGCACCTGCCCGCGCTTGCCCTCGAGACTGTCCAGCAAGGCCGTCTCCTCGCCGCAGACATAGGCTCCGGCGCCGATGCGCAGCTCGATATTGAAGGTCCCCAGGTCACCGCTCGCCCGAACGATGTCCAGAGCCCGCGCGAACAGGCGGTTGGCGATGGGATATTCGGAGCGTGAATAGACGAAGCCCTTGTCCGCCCCCACCGCCAGCGCGGCGACGGCCATGCCCTCGATCAGCTGGAAGGGATCGCCTTCCATGAGCATGCGGTCGGCGAAGGTGCCGCTGTCGCCCTCGTCCGCGTTGCAGACGATGTATTTGGCCGCGCCGCGCGCCTCCGCCACGGTCCGCCATTTGACGCCGGCGGGAAACCCCGCCCCGCCCCGGCCCCTCAGGCCCGACGCCGTGATCGCTTCAAGCGTCGCGTCGGGTCCCAGCGACCGCGCCCGCGCCAGGCCCTCGAACCCGCCGCTGGCGCGGAAATCGGTCAGCGACAGGGGATCGATGCGACCGACACGCTCGAACGTCACGCGGGTCTGGCCCGCCATATAGGCATGCGCCTCGGGGGGCCCGATGCGCAGAGCATGCGGGGCGCCATCCAGCATCCCCGCATCCAGCAGGCCGGGAACATCCCCAGGGGTCACCGGGCCATAGGCGACGCGCGCGCCGCCGATCTCGACTTCGACCAGCGGCTCCAGCCACAGCATGCCGCGCGTGCCGGTCCGGGTGATGCATATCTCCAGGCCTCGGCGCTCGGCCTCGCGCGTCAAGGCCCCCGCCACCGCATCGGCGCCTACCGCGACGGCGGCCGAATCGGCGGGGATGAGCAGCTCAATCATGAGCCGATCGCCGCCAGCAGATCTGTGGCGCACATTCGGCCGAGTGGTCGCCCCTCGACCATGGCCGCCGGCGCGACGCCGCAAAGGCCGAGACAGAAGACCTCCTCCACCGTGGTGGCGCCGTCCCGGCTTGTCCCGCCGAACGCCTCGCCAGCGCCGACCCCGAGCGCTTCGCAAACCGCCCGCGCCATCGCCGTGCCGCCCATGGCCTGGCAGGCCTCGCCGCGACAGATCTTGACCGTTCGGCCGGACCGTGGCGCCGCATGAAAGTCGTGATAAAAGGTCACCGCCCCGTGCACCTCGGCCCGGCTGAGATTGAGCCGTTCGGCGATCAGCGCCACCGCTGCGGCCGGCACATGCCCGAACGCTTCCTCGATGGCGTGCAGGATCGGCAGCAGCGGCCCCTGCCGCCCGGCGTTCTGCTCAATAAGCGCCTCGGCGCGTTCGGCGTTCCAGGGTTCGAACGTGGTCATCGCGCGATCATAACCTGTGATCGCGGTTCGGGTGATGAAATTACCGGCAAATTTCAACCTCGTCCTTGACCGACGTCACTGCGGCCAACAGCCAGGGAGGCTTCTTCCAGAATGCCCGCATCTCACGAGACCACGCTCATCGACTCCGAGACCGCCGCCCGGTTCGTGATCCTCTCCGGCTGTTCGGGGGGCGGCAAATCAACGCTGTTGGCGGCCCTGGCGGCGCGCGGTTACGCGACAGTCGAGGAGCCCGGTCGGCGCATCGTCAAGGCGGAACTGGCGCGCGGCGGCGCGGCGCTGCCGTGGACCGACATGGCCGCCTTCCTGCGCCTGGCCATCGAGATGTCTCTCGAGGACCGCCAGGCGTCGGCTTCGCAGGGGGGCTGGGTATTCTTCGATCGGGGGTTGATCGACGCGGCCTCCGGACTCGATTCGGTGACCGGCGAGCGCGTTCTCGACGCCCTCGCCCAGGCCCATCCCTATCACCGCCGCGTGTTCCTCACCCCGCCGTGGCCGCAAATCTACACCGCCGACGCCGAGCGACGCCACGACTTCGAGGCGGCCCTGGACGAGTATCATCGACTGCTGCGGGTTTACCCCGAGCTGGGCTACGAGGCGGTTTTGCTGCCCAAGGTGGATGTCGAGGCGCGCGCCGATTTCGTCCTGCATGCGCTTTGTCGGTAAGGTCCAACAATGAGTAATCCTATGCCAGATCGGGTTGATGGCGCCGGGGTGGCGGACACTAACTCCCATGGTCCAGACCACCGCCGACTGCGGCCCAGTGTGCCGCCCGACCCCAACATCGCCGCCATCGCCCTCGCCGGCGGGCGTTCATCGCGCTTTGGGTCTGAAAAGGCGGTCGCCCGCCTGAACGGAGTCATGCTCATCGAGCGCGTCGCCGCGACCTTGTCGCGGGTCTCGAACCACGTCGCCGTCAGCGCCCCGGCGAGCTCCGCCGCCGCCGCGTTCGCGCGCGATCGGGGCCTGACGGTCCTGGAAGATTCACCGGACACCGCCTCCGGCCCGCTGGCGGGCGTCGCGGCCGGCGCGGCCTGGGCGCGCGGGATGGGCTGCGATCGCCTGCTGGTTCTCAGTTGCGACACCCCCCTGGTCGACGCCGAAGCGATCGCGGCGCTTGTGGCCGGCCTTGGCGAGAGGCCCGGCGTCTACCTCGCCGGCGACGATGGCGCGCACAGCCTGTGCTCGCTGTGGCGTACCGAGGTCGCCGAAACGCTCAACATCCATGCAGCGGCAGGACGACACCCGCCCATCCGGCGGATTTTCCATCGCCATGGCGCCGCGGCCGTGCCCGCTCCTGCGCCCGCGCGCCTCACCAACATCAACCGCGAACAGGACTTGCTCGTCGCCGAGCGGTTGGCGGACGAACTGCGCGCCCCCACGGAAGCGGCTATTTCTTACACTGCGACGCGGACTTGAGGTAGGCGACGATCCGCCAGATGTCGGCGTCCGGAATGGCCCCGCCAAAGGCGACCATGCGGGTCCCCGGGGCGCCATGGGTGATGGTGTGGAAGACCTGCTGGTCCGATCCGCCAAAGATCCAGTCGCAGTCGAACAGGTTCGGCGCGTCGCCGTTGGTGGCGTTGTATTTGTGGCAATAGGCGCCGCAGGTGCCGACGAACAGGGATTTGCCGCGGGCGAGCTCGGCCGGCGTCTTCAGGATCCGCGGCACCGGATCTTCCGACGCCGTCGCCGACGACGCGACGGACCCCAGGCCAAAGCAGGCCAGCGACAGGCCGACGGCCATGAGACGAACAGAGTTACGCATTCCTACTCCAACCAGAGTCTGGTGCGCGATGGGCTGGCCCCTTGGCCCGTCCCGTCGCGCGAGATTCACCGACGCCGAGAGGGGCGAGCGATGACGGCGTCGTCAACGCTCGCCCCGCCCCTGCGCCCCAAAACGACGTGGCGGCCTATTTGTCCAGGCTGAACACGAACAGCTGACCGCCTTCGGGCAGCATCGAGCCCGCGCCGCCGAAGCCGTCCAGCGTCGCCCAGCCGCCCGAGGGTATGGCGACATAGGGCTTGCCGTCGATTTCATAGACGATCGGCTGGCCGCGCGCGGCGCCGCCCATGCGGAACGACCACAGCTTCTCGCCGGTGGCCTGGTCGAAGGCCAGGGCCTCGCCGCGCATGTTGGCGGTGAAGAGCACGCCGCCCGCGGTGGTCACCACGCCGGACATCATCGGCTTGTCGTCGTGGTAGCGCCACTTGACCTGACCGGTCTTCACGTCGATCGCCGAAAGCAGGCCGTAGGATTTGCCGGCGTCGGCGTCGATGGTGTTCGGCAAGCCGCCCATGTACGGCACGCCTTTGACGTAGACGCCAAGGCCCTTCTGATAGGTCTGGCAGGCCTCGATCGACGGCGCGTAGACGAAACCGGTCTGCGGATCATAGGCGCCCGACCAGGAGCCGTTCATGCCGCCGAGGTTCGAGGGGCAGATCCGCGCCGTCGGGTTTTCCTGCGGCAGCGACGCCGGATCGACGATCGGCCGGCCCTTGGCGTCGACGCCCTTGGCCCAGTTCAGCTGCTCGACATACTGTGTCGCCCGCAGGAACTTTCCGTTGGTGCGGTCGAGCAGATAGAAGAAGCCGTTGCGGTCGGGCTGGGCGATGGCCTTCACCGGCTTGCCGTTGAAATCGGTGTCGACCAGGAAGAGCTGGGTGTTGCCGTCGTAGTCCCACACATCGTGCTGGGTGAACTGGAAGTACCACTTCATCTTGCCGGTCTTGGGATCGAGCGCCAGCACGGAGTCCGAATAGAGATTATCGCCGGCGCGCGCGTCGCCGTTCCAGTCGGGCGAGGGGTTGCCTACCGTCCAGAACAGGGTGTCGGTCTCAGCATCATAGGCCCCCGTGGTCCAGGCCGGCGCGCCGCCAGATTTCCAGGAGTCGCCCGCCCAGGTCTTGGTCGCCGGATCGCCTTCGCCAGGGATGGTGTGGATCCGCCAGGCCTGCTTGCCGGTCTTCAGATCATAGGCGTCGACGAAACCGGGCGCGCCGAACTCGCCCCCGGCGACCCCGGTGTAGACCAGATCGCCAACGATCAGCGGCGCCGATGTGGCCGAATAGCCATCCTTATAGTCGGCCAGGGCCACCTGCCACGCCACCTTGCCCGTCATACGGTCGAAGGCGATCAGATGGGCGTCGAGGGTCGCCATGATCACATAGTCGCCGCCGATGGCGACGCCACGATTGCCCGGCCCGCAGCACAGGCGCAAGTCATCGGGCAGTTTGACGTCGTAGCGCCACAGGAACTGGCCGGTCTTGGCGTCCAGCGCCATCAGACGGTTGTACGACGTGGTGACGTACATCACCCCGCCATAGACGATCGGCGAGGCCTCGAACTGGCCCGTCGTCCCGGTCGGGGCCGACCAGGCGACGTGCAGCCCTTTGACCGAGGCCGGCGTCAGGCTCTTCACCCCGCTGTTGCGGTGGTTGCGATAGTCGCCGCCATAGAGCAGCCACTGGCTGGTGTCGCCGCCCGCCTTGGTCAGCGCATCCGCCGTCACCGGGCCGGCCGCGGCCCCGACCGGCTTGTCGGCGTACCAGGCGGTCGGAACCGGCGGCAGGGCCGGAGTCTCGGCGGACGTCGTTCCCGCCGCGGCGGCCGGAGCCGCGGCCGTGTCCACCGCGCCTGCCGCGCTCGCCCATGCGGCCGCCAACGCCACTCCGATCGCGACATAGCCGCCGCGCCTTACCCTGCTGCCAGACATTCGTTCTCCCTGAAGCTGTTTTCAACCGACCGACGGCCGGCCTTTTCCAAGGCCGCTCTCGCGCCTTGATTGGCGTGCGATCCTATAAGCGCAACTCGCCGCCTGCAAACCCCATTCCGCATGGGGCGTACGCGGGCCATGGCGCCGGGGCGCGAATGAGAAAACTTATTCGGCGCCCATCCGAGCCGCCTGTCGATTTGAGCGATGCCGGTTCGTCTTTAGGATGGCGCATGACGCCGCAACCCGAGGGAGAGACCCATGCAATACCTGCTCTTGATCTACGGTGAGGAACGTTCCGAAGCGGCCATGCCGGCGGCGGACGCCCAATCGATGCTGGCCGCGTTCGGCGCCTTCACCCAGAGCATCGCCGAGTCCGGCGCGCTCGTACACAGCAACCGGCTGCGGCCCGTGTCCGACGCCACCAGCGTCAGGGTCCGCGATGGCAAGACCCTGATCACCGATGGCCCTTTCGCCGAGACCCGTGAGGCGCTAGGCGGCTACTATCTCGTGGAGGCGAAGGACCTTGACGAAGCCACCGCCATCGCCGCGCGCATCCCCAGCGCCAGGTTCGGAACCATCGAGGTCCGGCCTGTCTGGGCCATGTGACGCTTCGACCGCGGCCGTCGCGGCGATCGAGGGGATCGTCCGCGCTCACGGTCCCGAGATGCTGGCCACATTGATCCGCCTGACCGGGAGTTTCGATCTGGCCGAGGAGGGACTGCAGGACGCCTACGTGGCGGCGGCGAAGACCTGGCAAGCGACGCCGCCGTCACACCCTCGCGCCTGGCTGATCCGTACGGCGCGCAATCGGATCATCGACCGGCTGCGGCGGCGGACCGCCTTTGTCGCCCATCAGGGCGCCCTGGCCGCGCTGGCGGAAATCGAGGCCGCCGCTCAGCCGCCGGAAGACGACGACGAGGCCATGTTCGGCGACGACCTGCTGCGGTTGATCTTCACCTGCTGTCACCCCAGCCTGGCGCGCGAGGCGCAGGTGGCCCTGACCCTACGGACCGTGTGCGGGCTCGGCACGCCGGCCGTGGCCGCCGCGTTCCTGGTCAAGGAAGAGGCCATGGCGCAACGGCTCGTCCGCGCCAAGGCCAAGATCCGCGCCGCGCGGATTCCCTACCGTCCGCCCGCGCGAGAGCTTCTCGACGAGCGCATCGAGGGGGTGCTCGCCACGATCTATCTGATCTTCACGGAGGCCTACGCCGGCGATCCACGGCGCAGCCTGGCCGGCGAAGCCATCGGCCTGGCCCGGCGGCTCGACGCCTTGATGCCCGGTCGGCCCGCGGTCCAGGGACTGCTCGCCCTGATGCTGCTGCAGGATTCCCGCCGCCGGGCCCGGGTCGGCCCGGACGGCGCCATGGTGCGGCTGGAGGACCAGGACCGCGCGCTCTGGGACCAGGGACAGATCGCCGAGGGACTGGCGCTGGTCGAACGCGCGCTGGGGTCTGCCGCGCCGCCGAGCAGCTACGCCGTCCAGGCCGCCATCGCGGCTTTGCACGCCCGCGCGGGCGCCGCGGCGGAGACCGATTGGGCGCAGATCGTGGAGCTTTATGGGGTGCTGATGGCGATACACCCCTCGCCGGTGATCGAGCTCAACCAGGCGGCGGCCGTCAGCCTGGCGCAGGGCCCCGCCGAAGCCCTCGCGATGGTCGATGCGATCGCCGCTCGGGGCGACCTCGCCGTCTACCACCTGCTGCCCGCGGCGCGGGGTCATATGCTGCGGCGTCTGGGCCGGCGGGACGAAGCCCTGCAGGCCTATCGCCAGGCCTATGGCCTTGCCCGCTTCGCCCCGGACCGACGGCTGATCGAGAGTGAGATCGCCGCCTTGTCCGAGGCATAGCCCGCTAGCGCTGGATCCCGCCGCGGTCGCCAGGGGCCCCGCCACGAACCGCGCTGTCGGGCCTCAGGGCTCGCGCCACCACACCCGCAGCACCTGATCGGGATTCGCCGTCGGATACAGCGTGAACTTGGACGTGTCGCGATGCTCCAGCACGACGGCCCCCTCGGCGTGGCCTTCGCTGGCGATGATCGCCATCGCGTTCAGCCGCGCGCACGCCTCCCTCATCGTCACCGGATGCTTCTGGTAGCCGCGCAACACGAACAACTGCGAATGCTCCATTTGGTGGCAGGCCCAGTTGTCGCACCAGTGGAAATCCCGCTCGGTCCAGACCGAGTTGTGGCCCTCGTACCAGGGGTCGCGGTTCATCGGCATCGCCTCGGGCGTGACGACGATGACGTAGCCGGTGCGATAGATCAGCCAGTTGAGGAAATCCTGGCCCTCGCTCTTGCGCATATGTTCGATCACATCGCCCAGGATCGCCACGTCGAACATCGCCAGCGGCTGACGCTCGATCATGCTGTTCGCGGTCTCCTGCAGGACGACGTCATAGACTTCGCCCAGGTTGTGCCGCCGGATGCTCTCCTCGCCAACCTCCAGCGCCGTCAGATGAGCGCCGGGCGCGACCGCCTTGACCAGGTGGGCGTACTTTCCCGCGCCGGCCCCCACGTCCAGCACCGTCGCCGGCTGCAGGATGCCGATCAGCGCCTGGACGGCGGCGTTGTAGGTCGGAAACGAATAGTCCTCGGCGTCCTGCATCGGCGGACTTTTTCCCTGCGGTGATGGCGACCGGCGTCCTTGGTCAGTAGACGACGACCGACCGGATGCTCTCGCCGGCGTGCATCAGATCGAACGCCTTGTTGATGTCTTCCAGTGGCAGCAGGTGCGTGATCAGGGGGTCGATGTCGATCTTGCCCTCCATGTACCAGTCGACGATCCTCGGCACATCGGTGCGGCCGCGCGCGCCGCCGAAGGCCGTCCCCTTCCACACCCGGCCCGTGACCAGCTGGAACGGGCGCGTGGCGATCTCCTGGCCGGCGCCGGCGACGCCGATGATCACGCTCTCTCCCCAGCCGCGATGGCAGCATTCAAGCGCCTGGCGCATGGTGTTCACATTGCCGATACATTCGAATGAGAAATCGGCGCCGCCGCCGGTCAGGTCGACCACCGCCTCGACCACCTTGTCGCGCCCGACCTCGTCCGGATTGATGAAGTGGGTCATGCCGAACTTGCGCGCCATCTCCTGGCGGGCGGGATTGAGGTCGATGCCGATGATCTTGTCGGCGCCGGCGATGCGCGCGCCCTGCAGCACATTGAGGCCGATGCCGCCCAGGCCGAACACGGCGACGTTCGCCCCCGGCCAGACCTTGGCGGTCCAGATCGCCGCGCCGACGCCGGTGGTGACGCCGCAGCCGATGTAGCAGATCTTGTCGAAGGGGGCGTCCTCGCGCACCTTGGCCAGGGCGATCTCGGGCAGAACCGTGTGATTGGCGAAGGTCGAACAGCCCATGTAGTGAAAGATCTTCTCGCCGTTCAGCGAGAACCGGCTGGAGCCGTCGGGCATCAGACCCTGGCCCTGGGTGGCCCGGATCGAGGTGCAGAGGTTGGTCCGCCGCGAGAGGCACGACTTACATTGCCGGCATTCCGGCGTGTAGAGCGGGATCACATGGTCGCCCGGTTTGACCGTGGTCACGCCGGCGCCGACCTCCAGCACCACGCCGGCCCCCTCATGGCCCAGGATCGCCGGAAACAGCCCTTCCGGATCCCCCCCCGACCGCGTGAATTCATCGGTGTGGCAGATCCCCGTCGCCTTGATCTCCACCAGCACCTCGCCGGCCCGCGGCCCCTCCAGATCCACCGTCTCGATCGTCAGCGGGGCTCCAGCCTTCCAGGCGACGGCGGCGCGAGTCTTCATCGGTGGGCTCCAGATTGGGTTTGCAGCCGATTAGGGCCACGACGGCTTCGGATCAATCGGCGGGGTTGGGGAGTGGCTGGATATCCGGCATATCTCGTCCCGAACAAACATAGGGGGAAGACTGCCCCCGTCCCCGTACGCCCAACCGCAAGCTTTCTACGGAAAACCAGCGTCCACCTTTCGCACACCGTTCTAGCGAACGCCCTTCGCCGCCGCCTTGGCGCGCCACTTCGCGGCCGCCCCGGGGTCCTGGGCCACACCCGAGCCGCTGTCATAGAGTCCGGCCAGCACCAATTGCGCCTGCGGCAATCCCTGGTCGGCGGCCTTGCGCACCCAGCGGGCGCCGAGCTTCGGATCGGCCGCGACGCCCCGGCCGTCGATGTAGTCCATGCCCAGCAACAGCTGGCCTTGTGGCGAACCGGCCTGCGCCGCCTTGCGGAACCAGCCTATGGCGCCGGCCTCGTCGCGAGGAGCGCCCATGCCCTTGTCCATCATCAGGCCGATAAAGACCTGGGCGATCGGCGCGCCGGCCTCGGCCAACGGGCGAAAAAGCGCGCGCGCCTTGGCGTAGTCCGCGGCGTCGAACGCCGACTTGGCGACCTGAAGATCGACGAAGCGTTGGCGCTCGGCGGCCGCCACGTTCGCCTGCTGGTCGCGCAGGTTCTGATCGCGAACGCTGGCCGCCATCTCGGACGACTGGGCGGCGCCGCCGCCTCCGACCGGAACCACCGGGCCGCCACCCATCTGCGCCGTCGCGCTGCTCGCCGCGGCCAGGGCCAGTGCGACCGCCATCGTTGTGAGCACGGGTCGGCAAGTGCGTTCAGAGGCCCGTCCAGTCATGCAGTTCCCTCTATATTTTATTTCGTTGCGCGAACGCTCAGTCCATCGATCCGACCGAAGGCGACAGCAAAAGATCGGACACGCGATGTATAAACGCAAGCCGAGAGCCCAGGGCCGGGCACGGGCGCGAAGTTAACGGGCCCGGGACCTCGAACGCCCGCCCCCCTCACGAATTCCAAGTTCAAGAACGCGCCCCTCAATCAGACTCATGCGCGGTATCGACGCCGTAGGCGCGCAGGGTGGCGGCCACTTCGGCGACGATATGGCTCAACACCACGATGTCGTAGCTGGCGCCGGCATGATCGCGGACATGCTCGCGCAGGATCGCCTCGGGCTTGAAGCCGAGCCCCTCGAAAACCGCGATCGCGCCGGGCTGGTCGGTGGTCATCTGGGCGAAGATCTTTTCCGCCCCGCCCACGAGCGCCAGACGGAAAGTCTCCCGCACCAGCGCCGCGCCCAGACCTCGTCCGCGCAGCGCCTGCGCCACCACCACCCGGATCTCGGCGACGTGCGCCGACCACGACAAGGGATCGCGCACCAGGGTCGCACATCCGACCACGTCGCCGCCGCGCCAGGCCAGCAGCGTATCGTACTGGCCGGCCTCGATCTCGCGCAGCCAGGCGTCGACGACCTTGGCCTGACGGATATCCCGGCGCAGGAACAACAGCTCATGCGGCTCCAGCGCCCCGGCGAAGGTCAGCACGGCCCCGGCGTCGCCGCCGCCCATCCTGCGCAGCTCGACCTCGCCGCCCTCGAGGGCGAGGGTCTTGGGAAATTCACTGTTCATACAGCCCTCGGAGCCAGCCATTCATCAAGTTTCGGCCACATGCGTTTGACCGCGCCGGCGCCGGCGATCAGGCTGACATGACCACCCTTCAGCATCACCTCTTCCTTGTCCGTCGAGCCCACTCGCCCCACCAGCTCGCGCGCCACCTCATAGGGCACGATGTGGTCATGCTCGGCCACCAGATGCAGGAAGGGAACCTTGATCGCGCCGACATCGATCGGCCGCCCGCCGATGGTCAGGGTTCCCTCATAGAGCTTGTTGGCGATGATGATCTCCTTGGCCGCCTGGCGGAACAGCTCGCCCGGCAGGGGCAAGGTGTCGGCCGACCATTTGTCCAGCGCGCGCTTGGTCTTGACGAAGTCATCGTTCCAAAGGTTGTCCCACAGCTGCACCGCGCCGGTAACCCGGCCGACCGGACGCAGCATATCCACCGCGGCCACGAACATTTCCGGGGGGAATTGGCCGACGGTGTCGACGAACTGATCGACGTCGAAGTACTTCGGATCCGACCAGACGTTCCAGGCGCCGAACTTGCTGAAATTGAACGGCGTGGTGAAGCAGATCAGGTTGCTCAGAGGGCCGGTAGGGTGCAGGCTGGCGTAGAGCAGCGAGAGCAGTCCGCCCATGCAATAGCCGGCGATCGAGACATTCTGCTCGCCGCTGTGGCGTTGCACCGCCGCGATGCTGGCCGGGATGAAGTCGAGCACATAGTCCTCGAACCTCAGCCGGTTTTCCTCGCGGGAGGGCTTGCTCCACTCCAGCACATAGATGTCGTGGCCGCGCTCCAGCAGGTAAGCCACCAGACTCTGCCCGGGCAGCAGGTCGAACACGTACGAGGGGTTGCTGGTGGCCATCACCATCAGCAGCGGCGTGCGGTAGATCTCCTCGACGATTGGCTCATAGTGAAACAGATTCATCGTCCCGCGCTTGACCAGCAGCTCGCGCTTGCTGACCCCGCCGGCCTTGCCCGGCGACGACAGATATTCCCAGCCCTTGATGTTGCGCTGAACGGCCCGCTCGACCCCCTGCCTCAGGCGATCGATCGGCGCGGGATCGGCCGGGGCTGTCATTCGGCGGGCGCCTTGCCTGGGGGGCGGCGTGTCCGTCGCACCCGCGGCGGCGGCCCGTCGGCGGGCTCACCCCCTGCCCGTGGCGGCGCGGCCGCGGCGGCCAGCAAGGCGTCAAGCTTCATCTCAATGACGCCGATCCGGTCCGACACCCGGGCCAGATCATCTTTCGAGGGCAGATTGAACGTGGTCAGCGCCTTGTCGACCGCCTCGTTGAACGCCGCCTGCATGCGCAGGGTGACGGCCATCGACCGGTTCATCTCGCGGCTGAACTCTTCCTTGCCCGTCAGACCCGTGAGAGCGGCGTTGGCCTGAGTCTCCCACTGCTGCATCAGTGTTCGCCAGATTCCGAAGAGATCGCTCGCCGGCTCCGCCATGCTCGTCCTCCCCGCTCGTCGCCGCCCCGCGTCTTGGGCGGCTCCCGATCTACAACCATAGTCACCCCTAACCACGCGCTAGACAAGACACGCCGTACATTCGCGTAATGCAATTCCGCTTGTGGGGTTGCGGCGCGCGGCGTAACCCTCACTTGGCCGCCGGCGCGCGCCGGCGAGAAAAAACGGCCAAAAGGGGCAGGATACTTGAACCAAACCGTCGCACGGGCGCCGACGCCTCCTCCCCTCGCCCTCGCCATGTCCGAGCTCCCGCGCGCCTCACTTGAGATGTCCAGCCTGATCGCCTCGGCGCCGTTTCTCGCCGGCATGCGGCGCGGCGACGGCCATGATGTGATCATTTCACCGGGCTTCGCCTGCACGCGGCTCTCCACCTTTCTGTTACGGCGCTATCTGACGAGCCTCGGCTACCGGGTGCACGACTGGGGCCTGGGCCGAAACCTTGGCCTGCGGACCGTGGGCGCCGAAGGCGAGCATCTGGCCGAACAGATCGACAGGATTGGCGATCGCGGTCGCCGCCGCGTCTCCCTCGTCGGTCACAGTCTCGGCGGCGTCCTTTCGCGACATTACGCCTTGCTCAACCCGAAGCGGGTTCGCCAGGTCATATGTATCGGCAGCCCGTTCGTTGGCGATCCGCGCGCGGTGAACCCGGTCGTTCTAAAGATGCACGACGCCCTCTCCACCGTGCCGGCCGGACCGCCGCCTGACCGCGCGCCGCGCCGGCTGAGCGTTCCGTTCACCGCGCTCTACAGCCGCAGCGACGGCATTGTTTCACCCTCCGATTGCACGGACCTCCCGTCGGAACGGGCGGAGAACATCGAGGTGTTCGGCAGCCATTGCGGCCTCATCACCCATCCGGCCGTGTTCCACGCGGTCGCCGATCGCCTCGCCCAGCCGCCAGGCCGGTGGGCGCCATTCCAGCCGCGCGGCTGGCGTCAGGCGTTTTATGGCGTCTCGGCGCCGCATCACCGTGCGGAGACGTTGGTCGCCTAGGGCGACATCAGGTTATCTCCGTCCGGCGCGATCGAAGCGAAAAGCTCGCCTGAACGGGGTGTGTCGAGCTTACACTGTGGCCTTGTGCATAACGCGTCTGGTTGGCTTGGCGATGGCTTGTCCCCATGGGGCTATCCCCACGGGCCACCTGGCGGCGCAACGGCTCAAGGCCGTCGATATCCAGGAGCGCGGATCCTGACCCACTGAGGCGACAAACCTGAGCCGAACGTTGGGCAAACGGCCCGCGCTGGGGCCTTTCTGCCGGATCGGCCGGTGCGTCCGCTTGAGCGAGCGCGGGCGAAGCTGGACTCAACGCTTTTCGGTAAGCCGTCACCGGTCCACCGGCGCCGCCCCTACCCCGCCGCCCGCCGCGGCGCGGTCAGGATCGCCGTCGCCGTCTCGATGATGTCGTCCAGCGTGCCTTCGGAGCGCCAGATCGGATGGGCGCGGGCGCGGTCGGCCAGCATGGTTTCGCGCAGGGCGAGAATGGCGCCCAGATAGGCCCCCAGGAAGACAAAGCGGCGGTTCTTCTCGGCCAGGCTGAGATCGGGCATCAACGGCCGCAGGAGCGTGAGGCACCGCTGGTAGCCGACGTTCCAGCGGCCCTCCAGCGCTTCCATCGCCATGGCCGGATGGTTGGCCCCCAGGTCCTCCAGAAAGCGGTTGAAATACTGTTCGCCGTCCGGCTCGTCAGAGGCCAGTTCGGCGGAGGGCTGGACGATCGCCGCCACCAGCTCGCGCACCGTGGGCGCAACGCCGCGGGCTTTGAGCGCGTCGAGCACGGCGATGCGTCGGGTCTCGATGACGATGGCGCCGTCCACCAGGATCTCCTTGGCCAGGTTCTCCTTGGTCCCGAAATAATAGCCGACCGCCGCGTGGTTCTTCTGGCCCGCGGCGGTGGCGATCTCGCGCACGGTGACGTTGCGAAAGCCCCGCCGGGCGAAGAGCCGGCGCGCGGCCCGCTTCAATTTCATGCGCGCGTCAAGTTCCGCGGCGACGATGGTTTTCGGCGCGCTCATGTTGACTCCCCAAACCGCGCACAGCTACTGAATCGAGCGAATTTATCCAACAGACTTAATTCGCCCTACGTCAAGGCGCGGCGCCCGCCCAAACCAGGTCGCGGCGGCCAGGAGGAAGCATGAGTAAGCTGCTTGAGCCCTTCGAAGCCAAGGGTCTGCATTTCAAGAACCGCATCATCCATGAGCCGACGACGCTCAACATGTCCGATCCGCGCGGCTATGCGACGCGGCGGCTGGCGGCGGCCTATGGCGCCATCGCGCGCGGCGGCTATGCGGCCACGGTGGTCGGCGCCACCTGTGTACGCTGGGATGGGCTGATCAACGAGCGGATGCTGGGCCTCTATGACGAGGACTACATCATCGAGTTCCGCGACACGGTCGCCGAGATCAAGAACAACGACTCCCTGGCCGGCATCCAGTTGTTTTACGGCGGCCTGATCCCGGGTCTGGCGAGCACCGTTCCGCTGCAGCCCGGAAAGGGCTGGATCCCCGGCACCGTGGCCTGGGGCCCGAGCAACAAATACGTCATCGGCAACCCGCAGAGCGGCGTCGTGCCCACCGAGGTCTATGAGGAACTGGTGGAGGACTACGCCCAGGCGGCGCGGCGCTCGCGCGAGGCCGGCTTTGAGTTTGTCTCCTTCCACTTCTGTCACGGCTCGCTGCCGCACACCAACCTGTCGCTGCTGTCGAACCAGGGGCGCACCGACAAGTACGCCGACCACTTCCTGTTCTGCGAAGAGATCATCAAGCGCACTCAGGCCCTGTGCGGCGCGGACTTCCCGATCATCCCGCGCCTGTGCTGCGATGAGAACCTGGCTGGCGGTTTCGACATCGCCTATTTCGCCGAGCACTATGCCCCCCGCCTGCACGCCCTGGGTATCGCGGTGCTGGACTGCACCTTCGGCTCCATGCTGGGCGCCCCCAGCCGGCGCAACGATATCCATTCGACCGAATTCATCGGCCCGTCCTTCTATTCGCCCAAGGTGGTCAATCTCGAGAACATCAAGACGCTCAAGCGCCTGCTGATCGAGAAGAACATCGACATGCCGCTGATCGGCTCGGCCAATCTGATCACCCCGGACAATCTGCGCACCATGGTCGACGAAGGCGGGGCCGACTTCGCTGGCGTCTGCCGCATGTCGCTGGACGACCCCGATTTCCCCAACAAGATCATCAATGGCCGGGAGGACGAGATCCGGCTCTCGACCCATACCGGCGCGTCGCTGCTGCAAGGCAACATCTTCGGCAAGGGCTGGGCCGGTTCGGCGCAGAACCCCAACTTCGGCCGCGACGACGAATTTCGCATCTTCGCCACGGCGCGGCCCCAAAAGGTGGTCATCGTCGGCGGCGGCTCGGGCGGCATGGAATACGCCATCACCGCCCAGCAGATCGGGCACAAGGTCTTGCTGCTGGAGAAATCAGACACGCTCGGCGGAGCCATGGACTGGGCCGGCAACTATCCGCACGTGCCCAATATGGAGATGATCCGCCACCAGCCGAACTATCATCGCAAGATGATGGAGAAATACGCCGTGCCCGTGCGCCTGGGCGTCGAGGCCACCGAGGCGCTGATCCTGGCGGAAAAGCCCGACGTGGTGGTGATCGCCACGGGCGCCGAGGCGGTGCTGCCACCGGCCGAGGGAATGGACGCCGCCCGGTCGTCCGGCTTCGTCCTGACGATCGACGAGGTCATGGCCCGCGCGGCGGCGAAGACGCCCGGCGCGTCTGTGATCATCTGGGGCGCCGGCGAAGGCGCCGAGCTGGCGGTTGAACTGAAGCGCGCCGGTCACAAGGTGCGCCTGCTCGACGCCGGCCCCGCCTATGCCCCGGCCAACTATATCGGCTCGCGCGCCATGGTCATCGCCGGGCTGCTGGCCCACGCCGAGATCCCGGTGGAGACGGGCCTCGCGCTCGAGCGCGTCGATGCCGGGCAGGCCACCTTCCGCAAGGCGGACGGCGGGACCGAGACCCTGACGGCCGACACCCTGATCGTCTGCCAGGGGCGCAGGCCGCTGAACGGTCTGGCCAAGGCGCTCACCGGCAAGGGTCTGGTGGTGCACACGATCGGCGACGCCCGCCAGCCGCGCTCCTATGGCAACGCGATTCACGAAGCCGCCTATCTGGCGCGGCAGATCTAGCGAGGACACCGGACCATGGCCGACGACACCAAGACCAAGGCGCCGCCGCTGACGCCGTTCATCAAGACAACGGCGGAAGGCGAGCACTATCTGTCCGGTTCGCGCTGTCAGGCGTGCAACGAGATCTTCGTCGGCGAGCGCACGGTCTGCGCCGCCTGCTGCGCGCGCGGCAAGA
>Ga0075029_100000594_pt1 | contig 20933 bp, 9 predicted proteins | sample LitLauG_LLR_2013_FD_71391 | JGI IMG/M metagenome (GOLD analysis project Ga0075029, IMG submission 71391) | Freshwater sediment microbial communities from North America - Little Laurel Run_MetaG_LLR_2013 | ecosystem: Environmental > Aquatic > Freshwater > Creek > Sediment | place: USA...
GTGTCCGGCGAAGTCCTGAGCGTCGCGGATGCGGTGGTCGGTGAATCCCTTCTGCCAGATTTCGCGGCGGCTGATTTCGAGACCGACCGCTCGCGAGTAGCCACCCTTGATGAATTGCATGGCGCGTTCCAAGGTGATGTTCGGAGCAGGTGTGATGAGCAGGTGGATGTGATCGGGCATCAGAACAAATGCGTGGAGTTGGAATTGCCCTTGGCGGCGATAGCCATAGAGAGTCTTCAGCAAGAGGCGGGCATAAGATTCGACGACAAAGAATCTTCTGCGTTGGAAAGTGGAGAATGTTACGAAATAAGTTCCGGGAGGGGATATCAGTCGAGTCGGTTTCATCTTTATTCGCCCCCAGCGGCTGAAGCCGGATGGCATACCCAGCCTAATGCGGTGCGACTGGAAGTCTCACCCTTCCCGGTCGGAATATTTTCGAAGCTTCCGCGTTTGGGAACCGCGAAGCAGAAGCGGCAGCTGTGGACTGTTTCTGCCTTCGCGTACGTGAAGGGCAGGCCGAAGTGAGCTCCTAAAGCCCATGTGGGGAAAGGGCCCAGCGTCGTTGTGCCGCGGGACCCCCTCACGTCGGCGTCCTCTTTAACACTTTGGGGTGGGGGAAGCCAATGGTCGGGATTGCGGCAAGGTCAAAGGCCCCACCCTAATCTCGCCAAAGTGCGGCGAGATTAAGGATGGGGCACCCGGCCGTACATGCGAAAAGCCCCATTTCTCGCGCGAAGAAGGCGCGGGAAATGGGGCTTCCGACTTCACTACGAATCCACTTGCTTTACTACGGCGCGGGGCAGGGGCAGATGCCGTAGACATCCAACTCGGTCTGCGTGCCTACGTAGGCTTTGCCATTCACCACGGTCGGCACGGCGAACTTGACGGCGGGGCCGGCGAGGTCGCGCGTGGGGTTGGTGGCACTGGTGTAGAGTTCCTTGCTCAGGTTGGCGGCGGTGTAGGCAATGAAGACGGCGTTGTTGACGCCCTTCTCGTTGTCGACGACTTCCGGCCGCTGAATGACCCAGACGATGCTGTTCGTCTTATTATTGGCGGTCACGAACGGAGTCGGACTGGCCAGGTAAGTCTCCTTGCTCTTGGAAGCCGACGTGGTGCCGAACAATCCATTGGTCAGCTGGTACTGACGAAGGTTGTCGCCAGTCTTCACCGTGACCGGGCCGCCCATGTACAGGTTGTACTTGGTGCCGTTGCTGTAATACGCAGGCGAACTCCAGTAGCCCAGAGCTGCGGTGGAGGCAAAGGACTGCACGCCGCCCCCCAAGCCACCCATGTTGTCGGCATTGACCAGATAGATGGGATTGGCCGTGTCGCAAGCCGGAACGTCGCCCTTGCCCGCGATCACGATCAGGTTTGGAACAGTGCCGGGCTGCGGCGGTAGAAGCACCGGACCGCCCGAGCCGAGATCGGTATCCGTGGTCTGACGGCAGGCTTCGTCGGGCGGGCTGAAGTAGTCCATGACCTGAATCGTGTAGCCGCCGCTGCCGTTGGACACCAGATTGAGTTTCACAACCGTGTCGCCGTAGTTGATGCCGCCGACGTTGACGTCAAAAGTGCCGTCGCCAACGGAGACGAAGACGTTGCCGCTGGCGTCTCCGCTAACCCCGCCGCCGCTGCCCCAGATGCCGCCGCCGCCGGTCGTGTTCTTGGGCGATGGGGTTGCGGTCCAGTCCGCGAGTTGTGTCAGGTTGGAGGCGTCGAAGGCCAACATCATGCCTTGTCCGGAGAAGCCAATCCAGAGCACGCCTTGGGAGAATCCGGTGGTGGGCTCAAGCAGAATGCCGGGACGCTGGCCGTCCTGCAGCGGATTGAAGAGGCCGGTGGTGAACTGGCAGCCATAGGTGGTGGTGGAGTAAGCAGCGCTGCAAATGGTGGCGGGGCCGTAGGACTCTTCCAGCCCGGTGGTGATGTCAAGGGCGTGAAGGCGCTCAACATAGACAGGAGTCGATGTGTTGGCGGCTTCTTTGGTGCGGGCGACGAAGTACATGGTGTTGGTCGAGACATTGATGACGGGCGTGCCGGTGATGCCGATCGTCGGATAAATCGTGCAGGCCGTGTGGTGGTCGAGGCAGGGGACCGGAATCACGGTGGTGCCGTTGACCAGGCTGGTGTACCACAGCGGGGCGGGATTCTGCGTCTTGCTGTCGGCGTCGAAGGCGTAGATGCCATCGGCTTCAGTGACGATGTACAAGACGTTATGCACCGAGCCGTTGATGGTGACGTTGGGCACATAGAGCGGCTGGGCATAGATGTTGCCATCGGTGGTCCACGAGAATATCTTGCCGAAGTTCGTGGCGTTGACCGTGGTGGTGGTCAGGATGGTTTCCTGAATGTTCTGTCCGAGGCGGCTGTTGCCGTTCTGATAGGTGACGATGGCCGGAGGGGTGACCGGCTTCTCGACCTCTGACGGCGGGAAGCCGTAGGCGGCGATCACGGTCAGCGCGAAGAGTGCGACCAAAGCGAGGCGTTTCATCTTGAGCAACCTCCACAGAACTTCTCAAAGAGTTTTGTTCGTTCTCAACTGCTTTTCAATCTGTAACAGCCGAGAATTCAGGCTCGGCTGCTTCTAACTAATCTCCGGTGCCCGACATGGTGACGCTTTGCGGACTGCCTCCACCGGTATCGATGGCGGTAACGTTGGCGTTCAATGCGCCCTTGAGCTGCGGCGTGAACACTACATTGATCGTGCAGCTGGAGTTCGCGCCCAACGTTCCCGACGCCAGCGGGCAAGTTGAGTTGCTTTGAATGGCGAAGCTGGTGACGCGCGAGCCGGTGATGGAAATCTTGCTGATGGTCACCGAAGTCGAACTCACGTTGCTCATCGTGATGGTCTGCGGCGCGGTCGAAGTCTTCACCTTCTGCGTTCCGAAATTCAAGGTAGTGGGCGAGAAGCTGATGACGGTGCCGACCCCGGTGAGCGCGGACATTTGCGGGCTGTTCGGAGCGTTATCCACCACGCTGAGCGTCCCGGTTTGCGTTCCTCCCTTTGTGGGCGTGAAGACCACGTTGATGGTGCAGCTTGCGCCTGCGCCCAGGCTCGAACCGCAATTGTTGGTCTGGCTATAAGGTCCGGTGGTAGTGATGCTGGTGATCGTGATCGCGACCGTGCCGGTGTTCGACAGAGTCGCTGCCTGCGAGGCGCTATTGGTGCCGACCAACTGTGTGGCGTACGCCAGGCTGGACGGCGTGAGCGTCGCGTTGCTGGTGCTGCCAACGCCGGTCAGGCTGACGCTCTGCGGAGTGTTCGCCGCATCGTCAGCAATCGAAAGCACGGCGCTGCGGGTCCCGGTCGTACTCGGTGTGAATGTCATGGTGATACTGCAGGACGCGCCCACCGCGAGAGTGGAGGCGCAAGTATTGGCCGTGACCAGGTAGTCGCCCGCATCGGTCCCAACCAGGCTGACGGTCGAGATGTTCAGCGTCGTGGTTCCGCTGTTGGTCAGCGTGGTCGTCATCGGGGCAGAAGTCACGCCGACCGACTCCGCACCAAAGTTGAGAGCCAACGGCCAGGCCTGCACCCCTGGAGTGAACTTGAACACAATGGCGTTGGTGCTGCCTTTGAGCGTGCTCTGCAGAACTCCCGGAGTGACCGGGAAGTTGGTCGAGTAGGTTCTGCCGATAATGTAGGCGTTGCCGACTTTATCCACTGCCATCACGAAGGCGACATCGACGGCGGTACCGCCCAGATAGGTGGAGTAGAGCAACGACGTACCCGTAGAGTTGAGGACGGTGTAGATCGCGTCGTAGCTTCCAGCATTGGCTGGCTGGAATGCGCCAGTGGTGACGGGATAATTCGTGGAACTGGAGCGGCCGGTGATGTAAACGTTGTTGCTCTGGTCGAGGCCGATGCTGAAGCCAACATCATCGCCGGCGCCGCCAAGATAAGTGGAGAAGACGGGCGCAGATCCGGTGGGATTCAGCTCCGTTACGAAGGCATCGCCTCCAGCCGGAGTGCAATCTCCGCCGAAAGTGGGCTGGACTACTCCGGCTGTGACCGGGAAATCGGTAGCGCAGGTGTAGCCAGTGACGTAGGCGTCGCCCGCGGAATCAACCTTGACGGAGTTGCCGGCGGACGTGCCGGTCGTGCCCCCGAGATAAGTGGAGTAAAGAAGCGCGGTGCCGCCGACGTTGAGCTTGGTGACCCAGGCAGATCCGTTGACCGTGGTGGTGGTCTGGAAAGCGCCGGTTGTCACGGGAAAGTCCAGAGAATAGCTGTAGCCCGTGACGATGGTGTTATTGGAAGAATCGAGGGCGATGCCGAAGCCGACATCCTGAACGCTGCCGCCGAGGTAAGTAGAGTAAACAAGGTCCGCGAGCCCCTTGCCAGCGGGGTTGATCTCCGTGACGAAGGCGTTGCTAACCGCGCCGGCGACGTAGGACGTCTGGAAGGCGTTAGTGCTCACAGGGAAATCGGTGGACGTGGTCCAGCCCACGATGTAGGCGTTCTTGGCGGAGTCGAGTGTGATGCCGAAGGCGCGGTTATCGCCGCTGCCGCCGATAAAAGTCGAGTAGAGCAGTGAGTTGCCGGCGGCGCTGAACTTGGTCAGGAAGACCGCGGGATAGAGAGCGCAACTGACGCACGTCGTCTGGAAGGCGCCGGCGGTTACGGGGAAATTAGCCGAGCCGGTGTTGCCGACTTCGTAGGCTTCGCCCAGGGAATCGACTGCCATGCCGAAGGGATATTCCGTGCTGCTGCCGCCCAAGTACGTGGAGTAAACCAGCGCAGTGCCGGTGCGGTTCAGCTTGAGAGCGAAAGTATCGATGCCGCCTGCGTTGGCTTTCTGATAAGGATTCTTGGTGGGGAAATTGGTCGAGGAAGTGAATCCAGTGACGTAGGCGTTGCCGTACTGATCGATGGCGACGCCGAACGCGCCGTCGGTTCCGGTGCCCCCGATGTAGGTGGAATAGCTCAGCGCCGGATCGATGACCAGGGGCCGGGATGCATCGTACGAAGCGATTTCAAAGCCGACTTGATTGCCGCCCTTCAGCACCCAGCGGCCATCGACAGACTTTCCTTTTTGAACTGCGTCCGGATCGCCGCCAATCGCGCGGCGATCGGTTGCATCCACGGGTTGATAGACGACCGGCTTGTGAAAGCTGACGTCGCCGCTTGCCGTCGGGACGAGCAGGTCACCGTTTTTCGCGATGCGCAGCGGCGCGGTGGTGCGCTTCCCAGAGATGGCCGATTCGGCCGCGACATCCAGAGCGATGGCATGCGGATCAGCGCCGGGGGCGACCACGAAGTCATACTCGAGTTGCTGGCGATTGCCGTAGTAGACGAGATCGACACCCGGATAGGCATCCTGATAGCGGACTTGCCCGAAGGTAGAGACGTCGGTGTGCCACTGGCTGGGATCGTTGCCAATGAAGTAGTTGCTCTTGCCTTCCTGCTGATCCGCGCCGGAAATTTTTGCCGCGGGATTGCCCCCGATCAATTTCATACGCAGCACGGCCGCGTTCTGATTGGTTGCCTGGAAGTCGGCAGGCTTCAAGGCCACCAGTGCTTCGCGATCCATGGTGCGGACCGGCGCCCGGCGCAGACTGAGGACAGCTTCATCCCCGGTCAGGAACAGCGTGTAGCCTTCTCCGCGGGAAAGGAACTTGACCTGTTTGTCGCTCTGTCCCTGGTTGGATTCAAACGTGAGAGGCAGCTTGCCGTAGGTCTCGGCGACATGGGTGCGGGTCGCAGGCGGGATCTCGCTTCCGTCGAATGAATGCGACGGCAGAGTGGACTGAGTTGCTGGCGACGGCTGGGAAGAGCGGCGCGGCGCGAAGCGTGGCGTGAGCACGAGGATCAGGACAGCGCAGGCAACGGTCAGGGCGAACAGTCCAGCGAAAACTGCTGGGCGTGCAGCGGCAGTGCGGCGGAAAATTGGCATCGATAGTCCCGGTTCCTCAGTTGTACTCAGTCTTAGTTGTCCAGCGGCGGGGAGGGTTTCGGTTGAAGCTCCGAAAAGTATATCGCGCGTCCTATTCCCGCCGATGGAGGATTTCTTCTCTATCAGTGCTGTTTCTCTTCGTAACTTGTATGCAAAAATCTGCGATTTGGCGGACGCTCAACTCTTCACTGGAGAGTTGAGCATTCGCGCTTTTATTGTCCGGTTCCGCTTACTGCGAACGATTCCGAGCCGGTCGCCCAGTTCGTGGTCACGCTGACCGACCCGTTGATGGCCCCGATCTTGGTCGGCGTGAAGTACACCACCAGATTGCAGAACGGCAGCAACAGGGGAGGAACCTGGCCATTGATTGCGCAGGGCTGCGTGCCGCCCGGTACGGCAGCGAAATCTCCGCTGGCCGACCATCCCAGGATTGTCATGTTGACGTTCTCGAAGTTCCAGACCTTCACGATCTGGCCGGGACTGGTCGTGCCCACAGCCTGAGGAGCAAACTTCATGCTGGAGGGGCTGAAGCTGGAATTCAGATTGCCGAGGCCTTCGAGATCGTAGATCACAGGATTGCCCGAGCCGGTCGCGATCGAAATCGATCCGTTGAAGTAACCGAGCACGCTGGGAGTGAAGACAACGGCGAAGGTGCAGCTGGCTCCGGCCGCGAGCGCGCCGCCGCAAGGAGCGGTGCCGGTTCCAGACTCGGTCCAGTCGGTACTGGCGGTCAAAGTCAAATTCAACGCGGAGGCGGTGGTGTTGGTGGCCGTCACCGTCTTCGGCAAGCTGGAGAAGCCGAGCGCCGGGCTGTCGAACAGCAGGCTGGCCGGGCTGAAGCTGAGCGGCAGAGTAGCGCCACCGCTGCCGGTGCCGGCAAGACTGGTGATCTGCGGAATGAAAGTTGAGCCCGAGGTCGCGGTGACGATGAACGATCCGTTGATGGCGCCGCTCTGCGTGGGGGTGAGGGTGACGGCGACGGTGCACTTCGCGCCCGCGGTCAGCGACGATCCGCAGGGAGCCGTGCCCGATCCAACCGCGTTGTAATTGCCGGTTGCGCTGAAGGTGAAGGTCTGGGTAACCGGAGATTGATTAATGACGGTTACGGTTTGCGCGGCGCTCGTCTTGCCGACTGCGGTCGACGGGAACGTCAGCGCGGCGGGCGAAGTGGCCATCGGGAACTGCCCCGTGCCGGTGATCGGCACGAGCAGGAAGTCGCCGGTGACGCTGCCTTGAATGGTGAGCGTGCCGCTGATGGCGCCGGGGAACGAAGGCGCGAACGATACCGTGATGGTGCAGGTGCCGAGCGAGGCCAGCGTGGCGCCGCAGGTGGTGGTCATCGGATAATCCGCGCTGGTGGTGATGCCGGCGATATTCAGCGTGGTGTTGCCCTTGTTGGTGAGCGTAACCGTCTGCGATGCGGTCGTGCTGCCGACTTGCTCGTTATTAAACGAGAGCTTGGTGGGCGACGCGCTCATGACCGCAGCGGGGCTCTGATTGACCAGAGATGTGACGTCTCCACCGGCGGAATTGGCGACGAGCAAATCATACTTGCCGCCTGAGTCGTAGACGGCAGCGACAGCAACCGGAGTCACACCGATTTTGTAGTTCACCGCGCCGGAGAAAGTTCCGGTCCCGCTGCCCTGCATGATGCCGACGGAATTTGTGGCGCTCTCGGTGACGACGAGATCGAGGATGCCGTTCGAGTTGATGTCGGCGGCAGTGATGCCGATGGGCGTGGCGCCCGGAATGGTATACGTGGCGGCCGCCTGGAAGGTGCCGTCGCCATTGCCGAGCAGAACGCTGACCGAGCTGTCGGTCTTGTTGGTAACGATGATGTCGGGATAGATGTGGCCGCTGGTCTTGGCCAGCGTGATGTAGGCGGGACCATTCCCGACGGTGTAAGTGGTCGCTGCACCGAACGTGCCATCGCCCTTGCCGAGAAGAACACTGACGTTGGCGCTGCCGCTGTTGGCCACGACGACGTCGATGAAGCCGTCGTTATTCACGTCGCCGACCGCGACCGCGGACGGGGCTGTTCCCACGGGATAGTTCACGGCGGCATTGAACGTGCCGGTCTTCGTGTTGAGCAGCACGCTGATGTCGTTGGCGCCGGAGTTGGCGGTGACGATGTCAGGGTAGCCATCGCCGTTGAAGTCAGCGGCGGCGACTGCGACTGGGCCGATGTCAGTTGGGTACGACGCTGGCGTGCCAAACAAGCCGCCGGTGCCGAACGCGACCTCGACCGAGTTACTGGCCTGCTGGGTGACGACGAAATCGAGCTTCTTATCGCCATTGAAGTCGGCGGCAGCGATCGATGAAATCGGATTCAGGAAAGAGTTGGACGTATAGGTCGGGGTGAAGCTTCCCTTGCCATTACCCGTAAAAAGATTCACGTCGTAAGTGGCGAAGAAAGTGTTGTTGCTGTTGACCAGAAAGTCGGCGAAGCCGTCGCCGTTGAAATCGCCAACGGCAAGCGCGGTCGCGTTGTAGCCGGAGATAAAGTTTTCGATATCGGTGAATGTGCCGTTGCCGTTGCCCAGAATTACGGCGACATCGTTGTCGGAGCTGTTGGCGACGACGACATCGAGCTTCTTATCGTTGTTGAAATCGCCGACCGCGATGGCGTCCGGTTTGGTGCCGCTGAAATAGCTGAGCGGATTCGGCGACAGGCCACCGCTGCTGTTGTCGCTATAGATTTCGAATGAGTTGGTGGCGCCGTCCGCGACCACCAGGGACGGACTGCCTCCGGTGACATAGACCCCGCCTGCGATGGCGAGTGGCTGCTGGGAAGTGCTGATGATCGACGACAGGCTGAAAACGCCGGAACCGTTGTTCAACAGCGCCGAGACGGTTGCGCCCGAACCGGCGATGGCAAGGTCGGGGAAGCCGTCGGCGTTCAGATCGATCGCGACCAGCGAGACTGGAGCGGCAGCGGTGCAGCTTCCAGAGGCGTTGGCCACGCAATAGTTCTTGGCTGCGGCAAACGTTCCGCTGCCTTGATTGAGCAGGATGCTGACGTCGTTGCTGCCCTGATTGGTGATGGCAAGGTCATTGTGGCCGTCGCCGTTGAAGTCGGCGATCACAACCGCGGAGGGAGTCGTGTCGGTGGCGTAGGTTCCGGCGGCAGTGAAGGTCCCGGAGCCGCTGTTGAACAAAATCGAAACCGTGTTGTCGGCGGAGTTGGTGACTGCAATATCGGGAAAGCCGTCGCCGTTGAGATCTGCGACCGCGACTGCACTGGGCGAGTTGCCGACCGTGTACACCACAGCGGGGTTGAAGGTTCCGGTTCCAGTGTTGATAAAGACAGAGACGCTCTTGGTGCCGAGGTCGGCAACGATGAGATCGGGTTTGCCGTCGCCATTGACGTCGGCTGCCACGATGGATACTGGATCGGGGCCTCCGGTTCCGGCGGAATAATTCACCGCCTTGGCGAACGTGCCATTGCCTTTGCCGAGGAGCACGCTGATGTCGTTGCTGCTGCGGTTCGCAACCGCGATGTCGAGATTGCCGTCGCCGTTGAAGTCGGCAACTGCGATTGAAATCGGCGCCAGATGCGTGCCGAATGTGGAGGGGCCCTTGAAGGCAGCGGCCGAGGCGAACGATTGCAGCATCACGCCAAGGAAGGCCACCAGTGCAGTTGGGCGCAGGGAAACTGAGCGCATTCCGACTTCCTCCAGTAAAAGGCTAAGTTTGCTCGCTATGGGGGGATAAGGCCCGGCACGTCACCGGGAGAGTGGCAACGCCCCGACATCAACTGACTGAAGGCGAGTATAGCGGAGTTCCAGAGGATTGGGAACGTGGAAGAAAGACTCTAGTGGAGTGTGCAAGAACTTGCAAACTCGGCTCGAATTGGCTCACAGAGCGGCTTTTGCGAGTATGCAAGTTCTTGCATTGCACTCCTGAGTTTCGGGCATTTACTGATTTTCAATGATGATCGGCTTCAGACCGATCGGCACCGACCCACTGTTGATCTGCGTCGCATTTCCGGCGATGTCACGAAACTTCACTGCACCGGCGGGCGCTGTGTGAGAGCTGGTGGTGCAGACTCCGCCGCTGCAGGTCTGCGAATCGTCCCACATAATTTCACCTTGATAGCCAGCGCTTCCGGTGAGCGGACACATCCAGACTTTTCCGCTCTGCGCGCAGGCAGAAGGCAGCCGGCCGAACAGCCAATCGAAAACCTGGTTGTAAGCGATGCCGGCTTCGTCTGGAGTTTTGTTGGCGGTTTCAATATTGCCGGCAACACCGGGTGCGCCCCAGGTGAACCACGAAACCCACTGCAACTGGTCGGAGTTGAACAGTCCGGCTTGCAGCGCGTAGAACTGTGCCAGCCACGCCGCGCGCTGATCGTTGTCGGTGATGTTGGCGGATTCGAATCCACCTTCGGTATCGAGCAGAGGAGTGTTCTGCAATCCGTTGACGTTGAGCACTTCGCGATAGCTGTTCGCGATCTGAACGATGGTGCCGTTGCAGCCGGATTGCGGGCAGCCCTCGCCGGGCAGCGGATAAGGATTCAGGCTTGCCACCCCGACGTTACCGTGGAAGGTGACGCCATCGACCAGGCCGCCGGGGCCGCCGGGGCAACTGTTGCCGCCTGCGGCGAGATACGCTTGCAACTGCGAGGGCGCTTGATCTCCGGCCGTGACTGCACTCCCCACGGTCGACGGAGTCAGCACCATCGAGAAAGAGTCAGCTCCATGAATGATGGAGCAGGCGGTGGTTTGAAGCGCTACGAGTTCCGGTGTGGGGCCGGTCCAGAATCCGTTCTGGGCGTCGACCGCGTTCCACTCGTTCCAGATTTCGTAGTACTTGATGTGCGGCTGGATGCTGCCGTTATAGTGTTGGACTAGAGCTGTGATGAAGTCTTTCCAATCTTGAATATTGTCGGGCGGAGCCTGGCATCCGGTTACGCCGCCGTTGAGGCTGCGGCATGTGCTCTGATTCGCCAGAGCCCAGCTCGGCGTCATGCCCAGAGTTAAATCCATCACTGCGATATTTCCCGGGTTTTCCTTGGGAGCGATCGCCGCATACTGGTCAAAGGTAGAGAAGTCATACACGCCTTTCGAAGTCTCGATATAAGGCCAGGCCAGCTTGATGGGATGTCCCACAGCGCCGTAGAACATGCCGTCGGCAGCAGGATCGTCGGTGGGTTGAACATTATTCAAAGCGAAAAAGCTCGCGGGCACGCTGCCCGGAGGGGGCGCGGCTAGCACCGCCAGATTGATTTGGGTGGTCGGGGCGAAGCTGCCGGAACTTCCGCTGATCGTGACTGTAGCTGTGCCCGTGGGAGCCGCACCAGTCACATTGAAGGTGAGCGTGCTCTGCGAACTGGTGCTCGGTGGATTGAAGGAAGCGGTAACGCCGGTAGGCAGACCGCTGGCGGCAAGGGCCACGCTCCCGGAAAAACCGCCAGTAGGATTGACTGTAATCGTGGTCGATCCGCTGGCGTTCTGCTGCAAGGCCACGGCTGCCGGCGCCGACGATAGCGAAACTCCAGGCTGCTGCCGAATACTTGAGGAAGATCCGGCGCTGCCGCAGCCGCTGGTGATGAGAAGAAGAATTGAGACTAGAGAAATTACTCCCGCCCCAGGGGACCGGGAGATGGTCCCCGCTACCTTTTCCACAGATTTCATAATCGTTACTCACTTGTCACGCCTGAAATTAGGAACCCGAGTCTTAGCGATGGAGCAAACCTTACCGGGTTAGAACTCGATTCCGGAACGAAAGTTGCGCCGGTCCAAGGTTTTTGGACAGTGCTCAATGCCGGTCCGACTACGCCCGAGGGAGAGGTACTTCTGTGTTCTGCCCGCCTGGAAAATTCACCCTATACTGAGTCTATCCGAAATCGTTTCGCGCCTACTCGTCGGTTGTAACTGGCCTCTTGTTGGTTCATCCCGCGGTTCTGAGCGAGTCCCAGGGTTCGTGGTAGTAGCCCGAAAAATCTTAATTTTGCAGGAGATGCTCCCCCATGTGTACCTTCTCCTCCCGCCCCATCCGGCGGAGCGCCCTTCTTACCGGACGGAATCCTGTCCGAACTGTGAACATTTTTCTCTTTATTACTAGTCTTACCTTCATAGCTGCGCCGGGCTGGGGCCAAGCGAATGTGAACGAAGGCTCAGAAACCGCAGCGATCTACGTTGACACGGTGAAAGGGAACGACAGCAACAGCGGTTCGCAAACCGCTCCGCTCAAGACCATTGGGGCCTCGGTCACGAAGGCGCAGGCCAACAACTTCGCGAACGTCGGCACCAAAGTGATTATCAATCCCGGCACCTACCGGGAAGCCGTATTTCTTGGAAGCGTCAAGAAGAGCACGACCGCGCCCATCACGTTCGAGGCCGCGACCAATGGCACGGTGTTCGTTTCTGGCGCAGACGCGATCACCGGCTGGACTGCCTACAAGGGCAGTTCGACCATTTACGAAGCAACTTGGCCGTACAAGTTCGGCCTTTGCCCGGTGCAACTGCCGCCAGCCCCCCCGCAGCAGGAAATCGTGCTGCATCCGGAAATGCTGATCGTCAATGGAGTCCCGCTCACTCAGGTCCTGGATTCCACCTCGCTCTTGCCGGGGACGTTCTACGTCGACGACACGCACGCTCTGGTTTACATGTACCCACCGTCGGGCACGAATGTTACGACCGCAACCATCGAAACCGCGACCCGGCCGACCATCTGGCAGATTTTTGGAGAGTCTTCGGTCGTCGTCCGCGGATTGACCTTCCAATATTCCAATGCGTGTCCGCAGAACGCCGGCGTGCTGGTGAATGGAAGCGCGACCAACATTCTGTTCGATACCGACAATTTCCTGTGGAATAACGCCATGGGCCTTGATCTCTCCACGGCGGAAAACTTCACGGTGCAGACCAGCGTGGCCAATGACAATGGGCAAATCGGTTTCGCATCGCACGAAGTGAAGAACTCGCTCTGGCAGAACAATCAAGCCAATTACAACAACTGGCGCGGGGCGCAGGGCGCATTCTACACGTGGGATACCGGCGGAACGAAGTGGATGTGGGACCATAACGCCACCTACAAGAACATCGTCTCGAACTTCAATCTGGCGAACGGCGTGGCTTGGGACACCGACAACGAGACCGTCACATTCACCGGAGGCATCAGCGCGTTCAACCTGGTCAATGGAATTCAGATCGAAAAAACCGAGGGCCCGTTTACCGTCTCCAGCAGTTACTTCTGCTACGACAATCTGCTGAATGTGACGCAGCGCGGCGGCGTGGCCGTGCGCAACTCCGAGCAAGTCACGCTGAGCAGCACAACGATGTATGACAATCTGGTGAATCAGTTCGTGATCGTGGGCCAGCCGGGCGGAATCCAGATTTCGAATTGGGAGACCGGACAGACCTACAACCTGATCACGGAAAAATTCAGCGCCTCCACGAACGTGTTCAGCGGCTCAACTGAGGCCGTGCTCTCGGATAGCTATCTGGGAAGCTCCGACTGGACTGCCTTTCTTTCCAGCCTGAAATCGAATGACAACACGTTCTACGCATCGTCGACCAACACGTTTGTGGTGCCTACGCCGAAGTCCGGGACTGACATCACGCTGGCGCAATGGCAGAGCACAACGGGACAGGACAAGAGTTCTTCCTGGAAGTCGACGAGCGCGCCGTCGCAGTGCAATGTGGCGGCCAGCAGCAAAGATTTCTGGATCACGAGCGGCACCTATGCTGGCGCCACCATCTCCAGCGGAACCGCAACGATCAATATCAGCACGCTGGGACTGGGCGGCATTTCGGGAAATGTGGCTCTCACCGTCGATGGAGTGAGCGCTGTTCCCGGCCTCTCGTCGAAGTTCAGCGCTTCGTCCATCGCAGTGAATGGAAGCGCCGTGCTGACGCTGACGGCGAAATCGACAACGCCTCCCGGAACCTATCCCATTACGATTCTGGCGAATCAGGGAAACATCACGCATACGGTGGCGATCTCGCTGATCGTGCCCTAAGCAGCGGGCAGAAAGCGAAAGGGCCGCCTCGCAGCGGCCTTTTCTATTGAGCAGCTCAAAGATTTATTTCATGCTTTTCGGGATCGAGGAAGTACTTGCGGCTTTTGTACTCTTCGACGCCTTCGTGCCCGTCAATCCGAAAGCCTGCAGTTGTTTGTTGCTGGCAACAAAAACCTCTCCATTCGCCACTACAGGAACCAGATTGGAGTTTCCACCGGTGTTCTGCCAGGCCCCGGCAAATCCCTTGAACAGCGGACTTAGGTTCTTGCCGGAATCCGGATTGAAGGCATACAGGTAGATTTTTGGCTGGCTCTGCGACAAGGGATGAGAAAGGGTCCAGACGATCGCGTTCGAGCTGCCATTGGAGGAGATGGTCGTGAACACGCCCGGATTCTGCCCACTGGGAATCGCTTTGGCTGAGGCAACCAAAGTGAGCAGCGGCTTGGGCGAGGTCGTAAGTTTCCAGATCTTGACGGCATTCCCGCCGCTGGAAACGACGCGGGCGAAACCGTCGGCGTCCATAAAATACGACGGACCACACCAGCAACCGCCAACGCTGTAAGTGCCGAGAACGGCGTTCCTGTTCGTGTTGTAGCCGCCTAGATGGTCGGCGTTCATCAAGTACATGCTGCCAACCTTGCCCGCGGCGACGGCAAGGTGAGGAATCTGGCCAGGTTGATCAGGCAGTACCATTACCCCGCCCGACCCGAAGTCGGCATCGGACTGATCGAGTGCAGCCTGATTGCGAGGGGTGAATAGATCGAGAACCGTGGTGAGGTCCGGAGAAACTTTGACCACACTCTCCTGAATGTTGCTGATGCCGTCGTAGGTGGTGCCGGAGTAATCGGAATTACCCGTCACGAACAGAATGTTGCCGGCATCATCGGTCGCCAGACCGTAGCCCGACATCCAGATCGAAGACAGGAAGAAGCTGTCCGGATCCGTGGCTTGGGCGTCATTGAGTTGATTCGCCGGCATTGGCGTCAGGGTTCCGGCGTCCCAGCCCAGCAGCCAGCCTCGCGAGAGATTTGCGCCAAGATCGCAGAAGCTGCCGAAACCGGCGTAGACACTGCCATTGGCCAGGAGCAGTCCGGGGCGCTGCCGCTGGTAGGCGCCGTTGAAGGTGAAGGTGGTGCCATCGGTCAAGGTGTGTGACGCCGTCACTACCTGCGGGGCAACTTTGTCGGTGAGGTTGCCGAGGTCCAAGGCGTGAATGCGGTAGGTGGGGCCGCTGGAATCGTTGGTGTAGACGAGCACGTACATCGTGTTGGCGCTCTGATCGATCACCGGCGTCGAGTTGATGCCGACGTTGGGTCCGTTATTGGTGCAGCCCAGCGGATAGGGAACAGGCTTGCCGAAGTTCGGATTCAGCAATAGGGTGCCGGACTCGGCGTCGATGGCGTAAACCGTGTTGCCTTCGCTTGCGATGTAAACGACGTCGTGCTTGCCCGGGTAATTTCCGGCCGTGATATTGACTCCCGGAACGAACAGCGGCTGCCCGTCGACCTGATCGTCGAGCGCGACGTTATAGAGCAATCCGAACGAAGAGGTGGCGACGTTGGCAGGCGTGAGTACTGTTTCCCGGTTGTTCCAGCCGGTGCGATTGTTGTCGTAGTGGTAGGTGGTAATGGAAATCTGGGCGGCCGCCAGAGAGCTGAAGAGAATCAGGAGCGCAGAAAGAACTGCGCGGACGATGGGGCTGTGCAGACGCAGTGACATAGACGAAGTTCCTTTTCGTGACGGACGCTGATGGGGGCTCCGCTGGCATCGCTGGGGGACGAGCCTGGAGCTAGCGGAGTTTACGTCAACTCCCGCAGCTTGTAAAGCCGATTGGGCGCGGGTTTCGGGCTTATCCGCGGAAGTGGAAGAAAATAAAAGGCGCGCCACCGGCGCGCCTTTGAGTCTTTCGACTCCGGTTGCTTACTGTCCCGTACCGATCAGCGAAACCGTCTGCGGGCTGCTGCCGGCGTTATCGGTCACTGAAAGCGAAGCGCTGCGGGTTCCAGTTGCGGTCGGGGTGAAAGTCACCATAATGGTGCAACTCTTTTTAGCTGCCAGGGAACTGCCGCAGTTGTTGGTCTCGGCGAAATCAGAAGAATTCGTGCCGGTGATGGCCATGCCCGAGATGGTGATGGTGGCGTTTCCGCTGACGTCGGTCATGATGATGTTCTGAGCCGCACTGGTTGTGCCCACAGTCTGACCGGCAAAAGTCAAGCTGATGGGCGAGAACGATGCGGCTGTGCTAGTGCCCGCCAGAGTCACTGTCTGCGCACCCGCGCTGTCGGTAATGGTCATCGTCGCGGTGCGGTGATTAATGTTTTGCGGCGTGAAGGTGACGTTGATGGTGCAATTGCTGTTGGCGGCGAGCGACGAGCCGCAGTTGTTGGTTTCGCCGAAATCAGTCGGGTTCGATCCGGAGAACGAGATGCTCGATATCGTCACCGCGGACGAGGTCAGGTTGGATAGCGTGACTGCCTGAGACGCGCTGGCTGTCTTCAGCACTTGCAGCGGAAAGGTCAGCGACGTCGGCGAAACACTCACCGTCGTAACTCCCGAACCCGTCAGCGTCACGGATTGAGAAGTACCGCCGGCGTTGTCGGTCACGGTAATGGCCGCGGTGCGAGTTCCACTCGCGGTGGGCGTGAACGTCACGGTGATGGTACAGCTGCTTTTGCCGGCGATTCCACTTCCGCAGTTGTTGGTCTGGGCGAAGTCGGAAATGTTCGTCCCGGTCACGGCGATGCTGGAGATCGTCATGGCGGTGCCGGACAAGTCGGTCAGGGTGATGGTCTGCGGAGCGCTGGTGGTTCCGAGGTTTTGCGCCGGGAAAGTCAAACTCGTCGGCGACAGGGAGGCTGCCGTGCCCGTACCGGACACCGTCGCCGTCACCGGACTGCCGGCCGCGTTGTCGGTGATGGTCAAGGTTGCGCTGCGGCCGTTGATGTTTCCCGGGGTGAAGCTGACGTTGATGGTGCAACTTCCGTTCGCCGCCAGCGATGGGCTGCAGTTGTTGGTCTGGGAGAAATCACCGGGATCTGCGCCGGTAAATGCGATGCTTGAAATCGCGATGGCTTTCGGCGCCCGGCTCGTAAGGGTGAGGGTCTGGGAAGCGCTCGTAGTTCCCATTACCTGCACCGGGAAGGTGAGGGTAGCCGGAGAGATCGTGGTTGGAACGTCCAACAGCACGGCCATGTAGGTGTTCGGAGCGGTGGGCAATCCACCCACGGTTACGGCGATGTCAGGCAAGCCGTCAGGGGTGAAAGCACCAGCGACCAGGCCAGTCGGATAGGGGCCGACCATATAGTTCTGGGGGGCAAGGAAAGCTTGTCCGGCGGTCGAACTGCCGGTGCCGAGAAGGATGCTTATATTCTTGGAGTCGTAGTTCGAGCTCGCGATGTCGAGGAATCCGTCGTTGTTGTAGTCTGCGACTGCGAGCCAGCGCGGCGAGTCGGCGGTGGAATACTTCACTTGCGGCTGGAAGGTGCCGTTGCCGATTCCGTAGAGAATGCTGATGGTTAATTCGCCGCCATTCGCGACGGCGAGATCGAGCTTGCCGTCCTTGTTGAAATCATAGGCGAGAACATGGCGGGGATCCTTGCCGACCGGGTAATTCACCGGAGCCTGGAAGGTGCCGTCGCCGTTGCCGATCAGGATGCTGACGTCGTTGGTATTGTGGTTGGCGCAGGCGATATCGAGAATGCCGTTACCCTTGAAGTCACCGAGAGCCACGGATTTGGGATTCGTGTGGGCAATGTAGTTCACGCCGGACTGGAAAGTGCCGTTGCCGTTGCCCAGAAAAACCGTGACGTTGCCGCCCAGGTTGTTGGCCACCACCAGATCGATAAGCCCGTTCCCGCGTAAGCTGCCTGCCGCAATGCCGCGCGGGGCTTGCCCAGCAGGATAGAGCACCGCAGGCTGGAAAGTGCCCGTGCCGTCGTTCTTGTTGATGAATATGGCGATCGTATCGCCAATTTCATTGGTCACCGCGAGGTCAGGAGCGCCGTCACCGTTCAAATCCACCGCGACAATCGCGGAAGGCTCGGTTCCAGATGTGTAGAACACCGCAGGCTGGAAGGTTCCATTACCGTTGCCCAGCAGCACGCTGACGTTACCGCTGTTGTAGTTGGCGACAGCAAGGTCCAGATTCCCGTCGCCGTTGAAATCGGCCGTGGCGTTGGCGAAGGGCAGCGTGCCCGTGGTGTAGTCCACGGGATTGGTGAAGGTGACAGGAGGCACGGTCTGTGGAGCTTTGCCAGCCTTGCTTTGTGCGATGATTTGAGCGCCGGAAAGGCAGATGGTGAGGATGACAACTATGCCGAGAAAGCTTTTCCGCTGATGCATCTGAGGCCTCATTGAAATTCGGTTGTACCTACCTGACTTGGGTTCGAGCCGGGGAGAGGCGAAATCTCTTACGTCGAGTTCATTCATCGCGCAAACACAACTGTTTATCATCCCAACGGGTTCGTCGCAAGGGCTGATCTGGGCGGGAGGAGGATGTACGGACCCAGAGTATGGGGTTAGATTAGCAGTATTCGACTGAGGTGACAATGTGCAGTTTTTTGCAACTCTGCAGGCCGTAACTCGCTGGTTTTGCTGGAAAATGTTTCTGTGTACAATCAACTTCTAGTCCCTCCCGGTATGGCGAACTTTCGGCACGAGGTTCCGGCGCCGGGCACTCGCTACAATGCTGCATACACCGAAATTGTAGGGTTGGCGTCAGGTCTTCCCCTCGCGACGACAATTCGAAGCAGTCAATAGAAAGGATAGAACGTGGTCGTTCTGGTCATCGGCGGTGCCGGATATATCGGCAGTCATGCAGCCCGGGCGTTGAAGCGCGCCGGGCACGAAGTCATTGTCTTCGACAATCTTTCTACGGGTTATGAGTTCCTCGCGTCCGGCTTTGAATTCGTGAAGGGCGATGTGCTGGATTCCGCGGCCCTGGCCAAAGTGTTGTCGCGCGCGGATGCGATTATGCATTTCGCGGCGCACGCCTTCGTCGGAGAGTCGGTGACGAATCCCAGAAAATATTTCCGCAACAATGTGGAGGGTGGGCTCTCTCTGCTGAACACAGCCTTGGATGCGGGAGTGAAGAAGATCATTTTTTCGTCTACCTGCGCCGTATACGGCGAGCCGGCAAAGGTTCCCATCGAGGAGAACACGCCGCGGCAGCCGGTGAATTCCTACGGCATATCGAAGCTGTTTTTCGAGCAGGCGCTTGAGGCTTACGATCGCGCTTACGGATTCCGCTATGCCAGCCTGCGCTATTTCAATGCTGCCGGCGCGGACGAGAGCGGCGAAATCGGCGAACTGCATAATCCGGAGACGCATCTGATTCCGCTGGCGCTGGCTGCGGCCGCGGGCACAGGCCCGGAGTTGCAGGTCTTTGGATCGGACTATCCCACTCCCGACGGAACGTGCGTGCGCGATTACATTCACGTGAATGATCTGGCCAGCGTGCACGTGAAAGCGCTCGAACATCTCGTGGCCGGGAAAGAGAGTTTTGCGGTGAACGTCGGCACCGGAAGCGGATACTCTGTGCAGCAGGTCATCTCCGCGGTCGAGGATGTGACTGGCAAGCGCGTGCCGCGCAAGATTGGACCGCGGCGCGCCGGCGATCCTCCCGCGCTGGTCGCCAATCCGGCGAAGGCGGAGGCGCTGTTGCAATGGAAAGCCAGGTACGGTCTCCGCGAGGTGGTGGCGACCGCGTGGAATTGGATGGAACGAAGTCGCGCAATTGCTGTGCGGTAGATATTCATCCTCTGTGCAACTCTGTGTCTTCTGTGGTGAAGGTTTCGGAGATAGCAAGATTATGGCAACTGATCTGGCAGGGAAAAAAGTAGCGTTTCTGGGCGCGGGAAAAATGGGCGGCATCATTCTGCAGGCTCTGCTGAAGAATGGCCTGCTCACGGCCAGTTCAACCTGCGCCACTGTGGCGCATGAAGAGCGCGCCAAAGCGCTGGCGGAGAAACTCAAAGTAAAAGTCGGCACCAACAACGTCGAGGCGGCGAAGGGCGCCGATATCATCGTGATCGGCGTGAAGCCGCAGGTGGTCGAAGACGTGGTGCGCGAGATCAGCGATCAGATCACGCCCAAGCAGTTGATCGTCTCGGTCGCCGCCTCCGTGCCTACCTCGATGATCGAAAAAAATCTACCCCCCAACGTGCCGGTCGTTCGAGCCATGCCCAATACGCCCTGCATCACGGGCGAGGGCATGACCGCGATCTGCAAAGGCAAGCATGCGAGCGCGGAAGATGTCGCCCTGACCTGCCACATGTTCGACGTGGTCGGACGAACCGTGGTGGTCGACGAGAAGCACATGGACGCGGTCACGGCGCTCTCGGCCAGCGGTCCGGCCTACATTTACATCATCCTGGAGTCGCTGGCGGAGGCGGGCGTGAAAGTCGGGCTGCCGCGCGACATCGCAACGCTTCTGGCAGCGCAGACCACTCTGGGCGCGGCGAAGGTTGTGCTCGAAACCGGAGATCATCCGGCGCTGCTAAAAGACGCCGTCACCACGCCGGCCGGGTGCACCATCGACGCCATCATGGAGTTGGAAGAAGGCAAGCTGCGAGTCACGCTCATCAAAGCCGTGGTCAAGGCCGCGCAACGCGCCAAGGAACTCGCCTACAGCTAAGACTCACTCGGTCGCCTCACTCATGCATTTCGACCGCGGAGTCGCTTGGTGGATTCAACACTTCGCCGTCGCTAAAGCAAGCGGAGATTGTTCCGTCCGTCGAAGACTTCACCAATCCCGATTCATCGGCGCAGAAAACCTTTACACCTGCGTCGGAATCCGCGGGAACGGCGGTGACCCTATACTTTGACGCCGGAGATCCGTCGCAGTCGGTTAGCGCGAAGCGATAACCGTTCCACTCAGTGCTGCCCTGGCCGGGATCATAGTAGTTCCTGGGTGCCTCGGTATTGTCGTCATTGTCGCCAGCAGAATCGTCTTCCGGTTCCGGCGCAAAGAGAGTCGACAGCGAACAGGTATAGCCGCGTTCGGGATGTTTGTCAGTGTAGCCAGCTTCGGCGTTGCTGATGTTGATGACGCGCATCTGTGCGGCCGACTCGTT